>JACCDW010124913.1_pt1 | contig 11197 bp, 10 predicted proteins | sample 7449781 | NCBI WGS metagenome assembly JACCDW01 (sample SAMN15323449, study PRJNA562643) | freshwater metagenome | isolation source: river surface water | place: USA:Blue River Watershed | collected 2017-08-18
ACAACCTGCTGCCCATGATCGAGAAATTCGGCATCAGCAGCTTCTTTGCGCCGCCCACGGTGTGGATTGCCTTGCTGCGCTCGCCGCTGTTCGATCCGGCCAAGCTCGCGCAACTGGCCAAGGGCTACTACGGCGCGTCCATCATGCCGGTCGAGGTCATGAAGGAAATCGCCACGCGCCTGCCCAAGGTGCGCTTGTGGAACCTGTATGGCCAGACCGAGATCGCGCCGCTGGCCACCATGCTCGGCCCCGAGGACCAGCTGCGCAAACCCGGCTCCTGCGGCAAGGCGGTGCGCAACGTGGAGACGCGCGTGGTCGACGACCAGATGCGCGATGTGAAAGTGGGCGAAGTCGGCGAGATCGTGCACCGCTCGCCGCACCTGATGCTGGGTTACTTTCACGACGATGAGCGCACCCAGGCCGCCTTCGAGGGCGACTGGTTCCACAGCGGCGACCTGGCCACCATCGACGAAGAGGGCTACATCAGCGTGGTGGACCGCAAGAAAGACATGATCAAGACCGGCGGCGAAAACGTCGCCAGCCGCGAAGTCGAGGAGATGATCTACCGTCTGCCCCAGGTGAGTGAGGTGGCGGTGATCGGCCTGCCCGACGCCAAGTGGGTCGAGGCGGTGACGGCGGTGATCGTGGTCAAGGCGGGCCAGACGCTCGATGAGGCGGCGGTGATCGCGCACTGCACGCAGCACATGGCGCACTTCAAGGCGCCCAAGCGCGTGGTCTTCACCGACACCCTGCCCAAAAACCCCAGCGGCAAGTTGCTCAAGCGCGAGCTGCGTCTGCGCTATGCGGCCTGAAGCGCTTTATTCCTTGACGATCTTGCAGGGCATGTGCACACCCTTGCGGCTGCGCTGTTCTTCGCAGTAGCCGATGGCCCGGCGCTCGGCCGCCGCGCCCATGCGCATGTAAACCGAGCAGCTCAGGATCATCTTGTCCGGATCGGTGTGGCTGTCGAAGGCCGCCGCGCAGCGGCTGTTCTCGTTCATCTCGGGCTTGGTGCTGTTCCACTGGCCACGCAGCAAGTCGGGCAGGCGCCGCAATTCCACGGTGTCGAAAGCAGAGCCGGCGGCGTGTGCGGACGACAACAGGCCAGCCGCCAGCAAGACAGGCAGCACGCGCATGATGGTCGAGATCGGCGATGTCATGGTTTGACTGTAGCGCAGCCCTGGCCAGCCGTCTTGACTTGGCTCAAGTCTTTGATCGGCCTGGCTTGGCACGGACCTGCGCCGGCAACCAACCCATTTCCAGCCAATGCCAGTGGCCCGGCTTGAAAGGCCAGGCGATTTGCGCCAGCGGTGTGCCCGCCGGAAACACCTCGGTCGTGAGGTGGTCGCCCCAGGGGCTTTGGGCCTGAATGCTGTGCAGCCAGGCCTGTTGTTCGGCGCCCTCCATGCTGTTGCCGGCCTGCACGGTGCGCAGGGGCGGGATCGTCAGACCCTGCTCGTGCACCGGGCCCGAAAGCCGGTCGTGCAGGCTGCCCCAGGCCACCGGGGCCAGCGTCTGGCGCAGCGCGCGCAGGCGCCGCTCGACGGCGGCGGGGCGGCCAGGCTCGAACAGGCACAGCTGCCCCAGCACGTTGTCAAACCAGAACAAGGCCTGCGGGTGTTGCGCGATCAACGCAGGCAGTTGCGCCAGCGCGTCACCGGTGTGTGTGTGCAGCGCCGTGCCCTGCGCGCGCAAGGCCGCACCATGGCGGCGGCGAAACAGCGGCCCAGCCCAGGGGTCGATGTCCCAGGTGTGGATGGTGGCAAAGCGGGCCAGCCAGCGCGGCGACGCCATCCAGCCGGCGCTCGCGCCGATCAGCACCAGCGTGTCGCTGGGCATCTGGGTTTGCGCCATCAGCCAGTCTTCGATTTGCTGGCAAGTGCCTGTCCAGCGCCGCTGCCAGCGCCAGGCGCGCCAGTGCCAGCGCAAGCCGCCCGAAGGGTTGCTGCTCATCTTGCCGCGCCCCTGTAGCGCGGGACTGGTGGAGGGCTGCGCATCAGCAGCCGGGCCAGGCGCCAGGCCTGCACGTGAGGATTGCCATGCGCCCAATGCTAGCGCAGGCCTTGGTGTCTGTTCGCTTGGCGGGCACAGCTGGCGCCTTCGGGCATCAAAACTGGCCTATAATGCGCGTCTTGCCCAAGACCGGCACGGAGATATAGCTCAGTTGGTGAGAGCGCGGGATTCATAACCCCGAGGTCGGTGGTTCAAATCCACCTATCTCCACCAAATCCAAAAGGACAGACCTGCGTCTGTCCTTTTTCTTTTGGGTTTGTCCCAGACCGGGCTGTGCAAAAAAATTGAACAAGCGCTCAAAGATTTTGGCTTGTTCGAGCGCCAAGGCGCCGATATGCTCGTTCCAAAACACCCGGAGACGACATGATCGAGTTGCGCGACATCCATTACGCCCGCATCGGTACCCGCGACCTGGATGCGGCCGAGCGTTTTGCCACGCAGGTCCTTGGACTCGAAAAAGTCGAGCGCACCTCGGACCGGCTGTATTTGCGCAGCGACCACCGCCACCACACGCTGTGCTACTTCTTGGGCGACCCTGCCGAACACATGCTCGGTTTTGACCTGCGCCACTGGGACGCGCTGGAGCCGGCCTTGGAATACCTCAAGGCGCAAGGCGTGCCCTGCGGCATGGGCAGCAGCGAGGAAGCGGCCGATCGGCATGTGGGCGCATTCCTCTGGCTCCTGGACCCCACGGGCAACCGCATCGAATTGCTCTCGCGCCCGCACGATGCCGCGCGCCGCTATTTCCCTGCACGCGATGCCGGTGTCACAGGTTTTGGCCATGTGGGCTTGTGCACCACCGACCCGGTGCGTGACCAGCATTTCTGGCTGCAGCATTTCAACGCCATGGTCAGCGACTGGATCGGGCCATGCCCGCTCATGCGCGTGAACCCGCGCCACCACCAGATGGCGCTGTTCCCCGCCACCCGAAAAGGCATCCAGCACATCAACTACCAGGTGCAGGAATTCGACGACGTGATGCGCTCCTGGTATTTCCTGCAAGAGCGCGGCATCAAGGTGGTTTTTGGGCCGGGCCGGCACGCCACCTCGGGCGGCATCTTTGTGTATTTCGAAGGGCCCGATGGCATGGTCTACGAGTATTCGAACAGCGACCGCAAGATCATCGAAGACCCCACAAGCTACCGCCCGCGCCAGTTCCCCATGCACCCCTCGTCGTTCTGCGTGTGGGGGGCCAAGCCCGACATCGCCGAGTTCAAGGACTGAGCCTCGGTGGTTGCGCCGACCGTCCGCGCGCGCTCAGATCACCAGCGCGGCCGCCCGGTTGTGCAAAAAGCGCAGCGCCGACATCACCGTGAGCGCCGAGGTCTTGGGGTTGTCGGCCAAGGGCCTGCCGCGCAGGGTGATCTTCATCTCGCCAAACGCGCCGCGCACCTCGACTTCGTGCACGTTCTCGCGCACGCCCGGATCGGCGATCAGGCGCACCCGTGTTTGGTCCAGGCCCACCCCGGCCAGGGACAGGGTGGCTGCCACATTGGCGTTCTTGGGGTAGAGCCGGGCCGCTTCGCGCGCGCTGGCCTCCAGGATCACGGTGGGCTGCTGCAGGGTGTCGAGGTTCACCACCTGCTCGGCCGGCGTGCCCTTCCAGCCCGCGGGGGGTTTGCGCCCGGTGTAGACCACTTCGTCCAGCCCGGCCAGGCGTGCTGCGGCGATCGCATCGATACCGCCGATCGCGCCGGGCAGCAGGTGCAGCCGCGTGCCGCCCTGGCGCGCGGCGACTTCCAGGCGCGCGGCCAGACCGTCGGTCGCCAGCGCGCCGATCGACAGGATCGCGCATTCGCTGCCGCGCGTGAGCGCCGGCAGCACATGCTGGGCCAGCGCGCCGTGGCCCGCGCACTCGAGCACCAGCGCCGCATCGGCCGGCACCTCGGTCAGCACCTGTGCGCGCGCGCCCAGGCGCTGTTGCACGGCCTCGCGCTGGCGTTCCGACACCACCACCTGCGTGATGCGCACACCTTCGTGCGTGGCCATGCGCTCAAAAACGGCCGAGCCGATGGCGCCGAATCCGATCAAGACAAGGTTCTGGGTGGGCATGGTGCGGTCAAAAAGGGTGGGTCTGCTCAACGCTGCGCTCACTTGAGCGCGGGGAATTTTTCATAGGCCAGCCGGTGCCAGCTTTGCCAATCGCGGCCAGGGTGCACGGTGCCACAGTGCGGGCAGGTGCGGTCGGCGTCCGAGGATTCGTAGAACTTCTGGTAGGTCTTGGGCAGGTCTTCGACGATGCTGCTGAGCTGCACCTCGATGCGCGTGACCAGGCCTGCGCAATTGGCGCAATACCACTCGAAGGCATCAAGCATGCCCACCGGGCGCGCGATCTCGATCACCGTGCACAGGCTGCCGGGCTCGGGCCGCTGCGGCGAGTGGCGCACATGTGCGGGCAGCAGGAAGATGTCGCCCTGCTTGAGGTGCACGCGTTCGAATTTGCCGCGGTCCAGCACGATCAGCGAGGCATTGCCCTGGGTCTGGTGAAAATACTCTTCGAGCGGGTCGTCGTGAAAATCGGTGCGCTGGTTGGGGCCGCCCACCACGGTGCAGATCAGGCTCTCGCTGGGCCAGATCTGCTGGTTGCCCACAGGTGGCTGCAGACGCTGGCGGTGCGCCTCGATCCAGCCGTCGAAGTTCATGGGCGCGCCAAAGCGGTTGGCGGCAAGGGTCGATGAAGTGCTCATGGGCATCAGTTCCTGGTTTGGATCATGGAAAAAAGGTGTTGGACCCAGCGCCACACGCGCACAGGCCAAGGGGCACGCTGTGGCGCCTGGCCGGTCGCCTGGGTTTGCAAGCGGTCCAGAAATTCCTCGCTGAGCTGGCGCGCCACGGCAAACACAAAGCGTTGGCCGATTTGGGCCAGCTTGCCTTCAAGCACCGGCTGGGCCTGCCAGCGCAGCAAGGTGCCGCCATCTGCTTGTGGTGCCAGCGAGAAGGTGGCGTCTGCGCGGCCTCGGCCCATGGCGCCGGCATTGCCCGCCACAGACAGGCGCATGCGGCCGCCCTCGCGCTCGCTGGGCATCTGCAAGGGCTGCAGGTCCACCGTGCATTGAAAGCGCGCCGAGACCAGGCCGATGCCCACCTGCACCACGGCTTGGTAGCGCTCATCGCTTTGGCGCGCAATCGTTTCGCAGCCGGGAATGCACTGCTGCAGCACTTGCGGATCGAGCACCAGGTGCCACAGCGCCAAAGGTGTGGCCTGGATCACGCGTTCACCCGCGAGGCCGTCGGCTGCATCGGACGCGGTGGGCGCATCCAGGGCGGGCTGTTGGTGGTGGCCTGCGCTCAGGCGCAGGTAGCTTTCGCCGCAGAGTGTGGCCACGATGCGGCGGCTCAGCACATGCGCCAGGTGGGCCTTGTAGCGCGCCGAGGCGTGCAGGTCGTCTTCGGCCAGGGCGGGGTTCAGCGGCACGGCCTGCAAGGCCGTTTGCGAAAACCGGGCGCTCAAGGCCTGCTCGGCCTCGCGCCAGCGCAGCACGCCCTGGCCCAGGCCGGTGATGGCCACACGCACCTGGCCGTCCAGCTGCCGCACCACCGCGACCCCCGGGTGCGCAAAGCGCGAGGCCGGCTGTTCAAACTTTTGGTAGAGCGCCTGCTGCACGCGCGGAAAGCGCACGCCCACGATCAATTCATCGCGCGCCAGGGCGGTGCTGAACAGGCCTTTGAAAAACGCATCGGCGCTCAGGCGGCGCTGGGTGGTTTCGATCACGGCATTGGCCGCCAGCACCGCCGCCGGCCAGCAGGCGGCCGGGTCGGCGTTGGCCAGCGAGCCACCGATCGTGCCCATCTCGCGCACCTGCGGGTCGGCGATGTGCGCGGCCATCTGCGACAGCCAGGGCTGCTGCGCGCACACCAGCGCCGAGCGCGCCACCTCGGCGTGCGTGCACAGCGCGCCGATGAACAGCGCGTCGCCGCGCATCGCCAGTTCATGCAAGGGCTGCAGGTCTTGCAGATCGATCAGGTGCGAGGCCGCGCCCAGACCCAGGCGCAGGGCGGGCAAGAGGCTTTGGCCACCGGCCAGCAGGCGCGCCTGGGGGTGCTGTGCGAGCCAATCGCTGGCTTCTTGCAGCGAGCGGGCGCGCAGGTAATGTGGGGCCGCGTTCATGGCGCTCCCGCAGGGCTGCGCAGGGCGCGCAGGCTCTCCACCACCGCGTTCACAATGCCTTCGTAGCCGGTGCAGCGGCACAGGTTGCCGCCCAGGGCCTGGCGCACCGCTGCGGGCTCGGCCGGCACCTCTTCCTGCACCATGGCCAGGGTGCGCATGACAAAGCCCGAGGTGCAGTAGCCGCATTGCAGCGCCTGGTGCGCACTGAAGGCGCGCTGGATGGTGTGCAGCGGCCCATCGGGTTCGGCCAGCGATTCGATGGTGTGGATGCGCTTGCCCGCTACCTGCGCCGCCAGCACATTGCAGGATTTGACGGCGCGGCCGTCCACATGGACCGTGCAGGCCCCGCACTGCGCCGTGTCGCAGCCTTCGTGGGTGCCACGCAGGCCCAGCTCTTCGCGCAGCAGGTCGACCAGGCGCAAGCCACGGCTGGGGTCGACCGTGTGCGTCTGGCCGTTGATCTGCAGTGCGCAGGCGTCCATGGGGCTCACTTGAGCTTGAGGCCAGAGCGCGCAAAGCACTCGCGCGTCTTCTCGATCTCTTGCGCGGTCATCGGGATCAGCGGACGGCGCACGGGCCCGCCGTGCTGGCCCAGCAGCTCTTGCCACACCTTGGCGTGCGCTTGTGGCTTGCCCTTGGGCTTGCTGGCCTGGAAAGCGTCGCGCACCGGCTGCAGGCTGTCGCGCACTCGGCGCGCTTCGGCGTGTTTGCCGGCAAAGGCCAGGCGCGTGTATTCGTTGACGCGCTGGTCGACCGCGGTCTGCAGCAAAAAGGGCGGGGTCGAGCACAGGTAGAGGTTCCAGCCCAGCTCGATGATGTTCTCAAGCCAGTCTTCCTCGGAGGGGTTGCTGACCTGGATCTTGTGGCCCGCCAGCTCGGTCAGGCGCTTGTATTTTTCGCGGTCGGCGCTGTACTTGATGGCGACGATGTTGGGCAGGTCGGCGATGCGGTTGCACAGCTCGGGCGTCATGCTGTAGCCGCAATCGGGGTGGTTCCACATCGCGATGCCGATGTCCAGTTGCTCCGACAGGTAGCGGTAGTACTCGTAAATCGTCTCTTCGGTGTCGGCCCCAAAGTGCAGCACCGGGCTGTGCACGATCACATAGTCGGCGCCGATGTCTTGCGAATAGCGCGCCAGATCGAGCACCACGTCGAGGTTGGTGTCCGAGCACGAGGTCACGATGCCCGGCTTGCCGATGCCGCCGCGGTTGCCCGCGTTGCTCGCGGCTTCAACGGCCAGGGCCATCAGGCGCTTGCGCTCGGGGATCGACATGGAGAAGAACTCACCCTGTTTGCCCGCGATGAACAGACCGCCAAGCTGCAGGGTTTCCAGCCAGTGCTTGAGGTTGTCCTTGTAGGCCTGCTCGTCAAAGCGCAGATCGGCGTCAAACGGCGTGAGGTTGGCGGCCCAGACGCCACGGAAATGTTCCTTGGCATAGGCTTTGGCGTCGGCTTTTTTGTATTGCATGGTCAGTCCTCAGGTTAAGAATGGTGATCGGAGGGCGTCTGCAGCAGCTGCCACAGCCGCTGCGGACGCAAGGGAAAGTCGAGTTGCACCTCGCCCAGCAGCGGGGCCAGGGCGTCGCGCGCCGCATTCATCAGGGCAGCCGGCACGCCAATGCAGCCGGCTTCGCCCACGCCCTTGCTGCCCAGCGGGTTGGTGGTGCTGGGGGTGCAGCGGCTTTCGATCTGCACTTCGGGCAAGTCTTCGGCCCGGGGCACGGCGTAGTCCATCAGTGAGCCGGTCAGCAACTGGCCTGCGCTGTCGTAAACAACCTCTTCGAGCATGGCCTGGCCAAAGCCCTGGGCAAAGCCGCCGACCAGCTGCCCGTGCGCGAGCTCGGGGTGGATGATGCGGCCGGCGTCGTCCACCCACAGCACTTTTTCAATGCGCGGGTGGCCGGTTTCGGTGTCGATGGCCATGCGCACCATCACGCAGCCGCTGCTCCAGGTTTCGGCCGATTCGTAGCGGGTCTCGACCACGATGGGCAAGGGCTGCCCGGCCTCGCGCTGGCTTTGGGCTTGCTGGCAGGCCTGGGCGATGGCGCTGCCGCCAATCGCCACGCTGCGGCTGGCCAGGGCGCCCACGCCCGTGGGGCAGGTGGCGGTGTCGCCGCACAGCACATCGACCTGGTCTTCGGCCACGCCCAGCGCCTGGGCCGCGATGCGCGCGAACGTGGTCAGGTGGCCCTGGCCTTGCGCGGGCGAGCCGCTGGCCACCTCGACGCGGCCGTTGGCTTGCAGCGTCACGCGCGCGCTTTCCCAGCCTTTGCCGCAGGGCTCGATGTAGAGCGCCAGGCCAATGCCCACGCACTCGCCTTGCGCACGCCGCTGCGCTTGCTGCACGCGCTCTTGCGCGTAGTCAAATTGCGCGCAGGCCTGTTGCAGCAAACCGGCGTAGTCGCCCGAGTCCAGCACTTCGCCGGTCGGTGTTTCAAAAGGCATTTCATCGGCGCCGATCAGGTTGCGCAGGCGCAGCTGCACCGGATCGATGCGCAGCTCGCGCGCGGCCATGTCCACCAGCGTTTCCATCAGCAGCGCTGCCTCGGGCCGACCGGCGCCGCGGTAGATGTTCACCGGAGCGGCATGGCTCAGCGCGGCCTGGCCTTGCACCTGGATCGCCGCGACGCGGTAGGGCCCAGGCAGGATGCGCGCAGCGTTGCGCAGCGGCACCACCGCCGAAAACGGCAGCCAGGCGCCCAGCGCGAAGTCCAGCTCGGCCTGCAAGCCCACGATCTGTCCATCGGCCAGGCATTGCAGGGCGCCACTCAGGCGCCCGCCACGGCCGTGCATGGCGCTGGCGAATTCTTCCGAGCGGGTGCTGGCCCAGCGCAGGTTGCGTTGCAGGCGCCAGGCGGCCCAGCAGACCAGCAGCTCTTCGGGGTAGATGGACGATTTGGCGCCAAAGGCACCGCCCACATGGGGCGTGATCACATGCACCTGGGCAGCGCCGAGCGAGAGCAGCGCGGCAATGTCCGACTGCATGCGCGAGGGCGCTTGCGAACCGCACCAGACCGTGAGCGACTGCGCCTGGGCATGCACCTGGACCACCAGCGCGCGTGGCTCCATGCTCATGGCTACCACGCGCGGGCAGGCGATGCGGGCGCGGACCACGGTGGGGGCAGAGGGCTCAATGGAGCCTGTTTCAAAAGCGACTTGTGTCACCGCCGCTGCGCTGCCAAAGTCACCAACGCTGTCCAGCGCGTCGACCTCGACCTGCACCGCCTCCGCTCCCGCACGGGCGGCGGCCAGGCTGCTGGCCACCACCATGGCCACGGGCTGGCCGGCATGCGCGATGTCTGTGTGGGCCATCAGCGCAAAGCGCAGGTCCTCGGGCACGGGCAAGAGCGGGTTGATGGCCGGCATGCACGCTGCACGAAGGTCTTGGCCCGTGTAGACCGCCAGCACGCCAGGCACGCGCAGGGCGGCTTCGGTGTCCACGCGGCGCACATGGCCATGGGCCTGGCTGCTGCGCGCAAACACCACATGCGCCGGATCGGGCACCTGCACATCGTGCACAAAGCAGCCGCGCCCCGTGAGCAAGGTCGCATCTTCGCGGCGCAAGGGCGCATGGGGGAGGGTGTGGCTGGACATCAAGGCAGAGGGCATGCTTGGGGTGCAGAAGGATTGGACCGTGAATCGCGGGTGCACACAATCGAAAAATCTTGATCAAATGATCAGCGATGTTTGACAATCGCGCGGATGTCCACACCCCACCTGACCCTTCGCCAACTCCGCGCGTTTTGCTTCGTCGCCCAGGAACAAAGCATGACGCGGGCCGCCCAAAAGCTCTTCCTCACGCCCTCGGCGCTGTCCATGCTGGTCAGAAGCCTCGAAGAAGAGCTGGGCCTGCGCCTGTTTGAACGCACCACGCGAAAAGTCTTGCTGACCGAAGCCGGCAGCGCATTTTTGCCAACGGCGCAGCGCACGCTCGAGCAGCTCGACAGCACGGTGCGCCAGCTGCAGCAGAGCTACCTGCAGCAAGGCGAATCGCTGCGCATCGCGACCTCGCCTTTGCTGGCGTCGAGCCTGATGCCTGGCGTGATGGCCGCCTTCAAAAGCGACTTTCCCGGCGTGCGCATCGAGCTCTTGGATGTGCCCGTGGCCACCGTGGCCGAGACGGTCAAGGCCGGTCAGGCGGACATGGGGATTTTCACTTCGGCCCAGGACCTGCAAGGGCTCAAGTCCGAAGTGATTTTTCAGGACAGCCTGTGTGTGGTCTGCCCCGAACAACACACCCTGGCCGCCAGCGAGGCCGTGGATTGGGGAGACCTCATGGACTTTCCCGTGATCTTGTTGCGCCCTGGCACCGGCTTGCGCGATCTGATCGACAAGCCGATGCAGCGCTGGGCCGGACAGCTGCGGCCTGAATACGAGGTCTCCAACATCAACACCGCCATTGGCCTGATCTGCGCCGGTCTGGGGGTGTCGGTGCTGCCCGCCTACAGCCTGGTGCAGACCGGCGTGCAAGGCGTGGTGGCGCGTCCGCTGCGCAACCCGCAGGTCACGCGCGAGGTGGTGGCGCTGTCGGACCCGGCCCGGCCATTGTCAAATTCTGCTGAATCATTCCTCAACCGATTTAGAAAATTCGCCACGCAAACCCTGATCCTGTCTTAGGGCGCAGCTGTTAGATTGGGCGCACTGTGACCATCAACCCAGGAGACATGCGCATGACCCCTTCAAAGTTCACACGCCGACAAGCGAACACCGGGCTGGCCGCCCTGGTTTTGGCCCTGGCCGCCACCGGCGCGCTGGCCCAGACCTGGCCCGCCAAGCCGGTGCGCATCGTCACCGCGGCCTCGGCGGGCAGCGGCCCCGACGTCTCGCTGCGCCTGATCGCCGAGCAGCTGGCCAAAAAATGGGGCCAGTCGGTGGTGGTCGACAACCGCCCTGGCGGCAACGGCGTGGTGGCCTACAACGCCTTTCGCGGTGTGGCCGCCGATGGCCACGAGCTGATCCACCTGGACAGCACCATGCTGACCAGCAATGTGCACCTCTACAGCAAGCTGCCCTACGACCCGCAAAAGGATTTCGACCCGATCCGTCCGACCTTGCAGACCGACTTCTTTGTGGTCG
>JACCDW010922865.1_pt1 | contig 11197 bp, 19 predicted proteins | sample 7449781 | NCBI WGS metagenome assembly JACCDW01 (sample SAMN15323449, study PRJNA562643) | freshwater metagenome | isolation source: river surface water | place: USA:Blue River Watershed | collected 2017-08-18
AACTGTCTTGTGCATACAATGTAAAGAATCCTGCATTGGCACCAAAGTCAATAACAGTCATGTCGTTCCTATTAGCAAAGATAGGGTCATACATACGTTCTTCGTTAATTTGACGTAGTATGGTATCACACTGATTTGCAGGGTCTTCTAACCATGCACGTATAATTTCGTTTGTTTCATCTAATGTGATTTCATTTTGTTTGCTAGTAATAACTTTACGCATCGTAATTGGCTTTCAATAAAAATTTTCGTATACCGGACTGCAAATCGTATTGCACTTCAAATCCGTATTTGTCTCGGGCGTGTCTGGTATCACATACCCACACATTGTTTTCAAATGCTTTGCTCAATTCTGTAACACAGGAAATTGGAGCATTGACGTTGGTTATTTTTTTCCAAATTTCTAAGACTTCAAAATTACTGATCTGTACACCAGAACCGAAGTTAACAACTTCTCCGGGCTCACAGTCCCAGGTGTTTAGCATTTCGTCAATGCCGCGCACAAAGTCATCAATGTAGATAAAATCGTGATAGCCTTGGTACAGTGTCATTGGTGTGCTGTGTGTAAATGCGCGATATAGTCTTGGGAATAACCTATGTGGTCTTTCTCCAGGACCGTAGACGCTGTAAGGTCTGGCTATCCAAATTGGCAAATTAAAATGCCTAGCCCATCCTTGGCACATCAAGGTAGCAGCGGCTTTTGTGCCTTGATAAAAATCAACAGGTTTTAATAACGTAGTTTCGCTAGTAGGATGATCAGTTGGGCCATACTCACTGCTAGAACCAATTTGTACCATGCGTACCCATTGCTTAGAACTTTTTACATATTCTAAACAGGTCTGTGTTAGCACGATATTTGGAAAAAACATCTTTTCGGGATCGTAGATTTCGGCAGCTGAATTAATAATTGCATCTGGTGCAAATGATTCTAGTGTGCCAGCAAGATCTTGATCTCGTTGCCATGCATAGACTTCGTGCCCCCGGGCACGATAGAAACTAACTAAGTTACTTCCAACAAATCCGGTACTACCGGTTACAAATATTTTCATCTAACTATTTGAGATAACATTTTTTGTGCTTGATCCATACGCACAGGTTTATGTAGGCCCGGCCAATGGACAATCCAATCTCCACGAGACCATTCTCCGCTGTTGCCTAACACATCGGTGCGTACATCGCAATAGTCGTATGCTTCTTGCACATAACTATTCATGTAGCGTTGGGGAACAATTTTAACTATATCTGAGTAAGCATCGATGGTATCAATGATTACTTGTTGTTCGGCCCAAGATGCATCTTTGTATTTCTCTTCAGAGTCAATGATCATTTGTAAGTATGCACGACCTTGCGCGGAATTACGAGCGAGAAAATTGCCAGCATTGATGTTTAGCCTATCAACTGGCACAATAAAATGGTAGTCGTTGTCAACTTGGTCTTCGATCTGAATTGTAAGATTTGTGATAGTGGCGTCGCACTCGCTAAACAGTACCCATTCAATGTCCGGATGTTGTTGAAACAAATCCATAACATAATGTATTTTGTTAAAACCCATAATTGGGCTATACTTGGCTTCTTTAAGAACGAAAAACTTATAACCGTGACGGTCGCAGTATTCACGTTTAGGTGCATCAGTTAGGTCAGCGAGGTCTTGATAGTTGTCGGTATTGATGCTAGCTACAGCGTACATTGGATTCCTTGAATTTGACAGTAAGGTATTTATTGTAGTTAAATACTCCTATGATTATATATGATTGTTTTACATTTTACAACGAGCTTGATTTGCTCGAACTTAGACTCAAAGAACTTTACCATAGTGTAGACCACTTTGTGTTAGTGGAGTCAGATCGAACATTTACTAATAAACCAAAAAAATTGTTTTTTAAAGAAAACCAAGAAAGGTTTGCCCCTTGGGCAGATAAAATCATTTACCATCCAGTAACATCTCTACGCAGTGACGATGCCTGGGAAAACGAGCGTGCTCAACGCAACAGTATCTTTAATGCCGTGGTTAACGCTGATCCTGACGCACTAATTATAATCAGTGATGTTGACGAAATTCTTCGAGCAAGGGCAGTTGACCATATGCGAGCCAGTGACCAAACGGTCTATGCTCTAAGGATGCCAATCTACAATTTTAAATTTAACTATATGAAATTGGATCCAGATCGGTACAATGTTTGGGCAATGGCTGCACGCCGTGCTGTGCTAAGTTCCTTAACGCCCGATCAACTACGTAATATGCGTTTCAACTTTAATGGAATGCCATTGCAACATCGTCAAGATGGTTTTGAACTCATTGAACACGGCGGTTGGCATTTTGGTTATATGGGCGACACCAACTACTTGTTAGACAAAGCACGTAGCTTTAGCCACACTGAAGTAAATCGTCCAGAATTTTTAAACCAAATTGATCCTGATGCCAGTATTGCCGCAAGAACTAGTTGGGACCGCAACAGCGCAGATAAGTATGAAATAGTAGCTGTTGATGGATACCTTCCAAAAGCAGTACGAGATTATCCAGATAGACTTTTACCAGACGGTACAGTAAAAGCCATTGATTTACTTCCGCAATACATGTATAATTAACATATGACAAAAAGAGTTCTTATTACCGGTGGTGCTGGCTTCATTGCCCACCACGTTATTGACAAAATACTTAAAGACACAGACTGGAAAGTTACTTGTTTAGATCGACTAGACATTTCCGGTAACTTAAACAGGCTGCATGACATGCTACAGGATCATGATCCTGCGTTAGTGGCACAAAGACTACGCATCATCTTTCACGATCTTAGAGCAGAAATCAACAGTCAAATTGTACAAGACATTGGGCACGTTGACATTGTACTACACTTGGCAGCAGGTAGCCACGTAGACCGTAGCATTGCATATCCAATGGAGTTTGTGCAAGACAACGTTATTGGCACAGTAAACATGCTAGACTATGCTAGAAAAAACTTTCCACATCTTGAAAGGTTTGTTTATTTTAGTACAGATGAAATCTTTGGTGTAGCACCCCCGGGCGTGAGTTATAAAGAATACGATCGTTACAACTCAACAAATCCCTATTCAGCAAGTAAAGCCGCTGGAGAAGAATTTTGTGTTGCCTATGAAAATACCTACAAGATGCCCGTTGTTGTAACACATACAATGAATGTATTTGGTGAACGACAACACCCAGAAAAGTTTATCCCTAGTACAATACAAAAAGTCCGTGACGGCGACACAGTGGTAATACACAGTGATCCAACACGTACAGTGGCAGGTTCTCGTATGTACATCCATGCTCGAGATGTTGCAGAAGGACTTATGTTTATTTTGCAACAACTGCCTGCGGGCTATAAACACTCGGGTGATTATGGGCATGCACATTGTCCAAAGTTTAACTTAGTTGGCACTGAAGAAATTGACAATTTGCAATTGGCACAGTATATTGCTAGTGCGGTGGGCAAAGAATTAATTTATGAAATGACAGACTTTCATACAAGTCGTCCCGGGCATGATATGCGTTATGCTCTTGACGGCGGCCTTCTGAAGCAATTAGGTTGGGAACCTAGAATTAAACTCAGTGAGCGTATTAACGAAATGGTCCAATGGACTCTTAAAAACGAAAGATGGTTGCGTCGATGAAACATTGCTTTATAGTTACCAGTGCTATTAACAGTAAATTTGGAGTTTATTCCCCTGCTGAACGTTTAACACAAACACTTGCTACCATTGCCAGCATCAAATCTAGACTGCCTGACAGTAAGATTGTTATCATGGAATGTGCTGGTACGCCTTTAACTGCTGAACAAGAATCAGCATTAGATGCCGCAGCCGACATTTTTATTGACTTTACGCAAGATGCAGATGTACAAGCAATTTATAAAAGTGACAACTGGGACATAGTAAAAAATACCACAGAAATTATGTGCTTTGGTAGAGTTCTACAAATGTGTTGGGAAGATGGCGACTTTGATGGCATAGACCGTGTACATAAAATGTCTGGGCGTTATGTTCTCAATGATGAGTTCGATCCAGCAGTCTACGAAAAATACGCTGACAGAATTATCATTGGACCAAAACACCGAAGTCAATTTCCGTTTGAAGTAACTGGCATTGAATTACAATACATGGCAAGACTTTGGTCCTGGCCTGCGTCATTGACACCATTGATAACTAATGTTTATAATAACAGTCTTGCTTACATTGCAGAACGTATTAATCGTGGTGGTTACGCAGATATCGAACATGTATTGTACAAGTTTTTACCCGAAGAACTAGTAACAGAAATTGCTGTAACTGGTGTTGAAGGTAATATTGCACCTAATGGTGTACCTATTAAAAACTAATGGAAAATTGTAAACCTTTATACGAATGCCTGGCTTGTGGTAGCCGTCGCCTACGTCAAACTTTAGATCTGGGCGTACAACCATTGGCCAATAATTTTAAGGCCTCACGGGATGTTGCTGATCCAGTGTACCCACTGGTAGTTAATCGGTGCGAAGATTGTGATCATTTGCAGTTAACACACGCAGTTGACCCTGCAATTATATACACACATTATCTTTATGTAAGCGGCACAAGTCGTACCTACTTAGAGTACATGGATTGGTATGCTCGCTTTGTGCGAGAACAAATGCCAACTTGGCCTCCTAGTGTACTAGATATTGGCTGCAATGATGGCAGTCAACTTGATGCATTTCGGAGAATTGGTATTACCACTTTTGGTGTTGATCCTGCTAAAAATTTATTTGCAGGAACACAGGCAAAAGGACATCGTGTTCTATGCGGGTTTTGGAATGAAGAAACCGCTGCACTGTTTGGCGATCAACGCTTTGCGATTATCAGCACGCAAAATGCGTTCGCCCACATTCCGGATCCACTTGCTTATCTTAAGTTAGCAAAGCAATATCTTGCTTACGGGGGTAAGATCTTTATTAGTACTAGTCAAGCAGACATGGTCGTTAACGGCGAGTTCGATACAATTTACCACGAGCACATTAGTTTCTACAATGCCGAAAGCATGCGTAGACTAGCAGAACGTGCAGGGTTGTACTTATCAGATGTTGTTAAAACTCCGATCCATGGCACCAGTTATATTTTTGTGCTGTCTCAAACCCCAACGAATACCTACAGAATGAAGAACATCCTTGAGATGGAACAAAATCAAGGTATTCATGATCCTGCGCTATACACTAAATGGCAGGAAGGCGTTGTTGGTTTGTTGGGTGGGTTAACTAACAAATTAAACTTCTACAAAAACTCTGGCTACCAACTAATTGGGTACGGCGCAGCCGCAAAAGGTATGACTTTGCTTAACGCAGCTGGCCTAGAATTGGATGTTGTTATCGACGACAATCCTCTTAAGCAAGGAACATTTTGTCCCGGTGTTAACACTCCAGTAGTTGGGGTTGATTATTTAGATACTTTGGGAACAGCAGATCGTGCTGTGTTTATTCCCTTGGCCTGGAACTTCTTCAAAGAAATAAAAACTAAGATTTTAGCCAAACGAAACAGCAACAATGATCGTTTTGTAAAATACTATCCACAAATTGAAATAGAATGAAATTAGAACGAAAGCAAAGAATATTAGTTCGTCGTAGAGCGGCCATTGGTGACACTATCATGAGTACCGGTGTGGTGCGCGAACTTAAGCGTAAATTTGGTGGCAACGCAGAGATCTATGTAGCCACAGAGTTTATGGAAGTTTATACCAACAATCCGCACATCGATGGTATCATCCACACAGATCACATGCCACCATTGAGTGAGTTTGATACTGTTATTAACCTTGACGATGCCTACGAGTGGAACCCTACTATACACTACGTAGACAACTATTTTTATCGTGCGTTTGGCAGCACAGATTTTGACCGTAGCGTGGAATTGTTTCCGAGTGCAGAAGATCAAGCAAAGATTGCTGCGGACCTTGAAGAAATTGACAGTAAGTTTATTGTAGTCCATATGCGTCAATGGCACTGGGCTGCTAAGAACATCAGCCTCGATGTTTGGTTCTCTGTGTTTGAAAAGTTGTTTGAGCAAACTACAGATTTTAAAATTGTCTGCGTTGGCGGCTCTACTGACTTTGCAGTAAAAGATCATCCATTGTTTGTTAACCGGGTTGGCAAGTATAATAGTCAACAAATGAAGTTGCTGTGCGATTCAGCACAATGCTTTGTTGGCATTGACTCGGGGCCATTTCAGTGTGCAGCCGCAAGCAAGACACACATTGTAGCATTGCTTACACATTTACATCCTGATCGCATACTGCCTTATCGCAATGGTAAGTTAGGAGATAATTGCACCGCCGTTCAAACTACTATTGACTGCCGTGGCTGCAACGATACACAACAAAGACCTGTTAGACAATTGACATGCAAGTACAGTGACTTCCGCTGTTCAAACTTGTTTGACACTGATGCAATTTCTCAAGCAATATATAAGACACTATAATATGTTACAAACTTTTACTGTACCCTCAATTCGACGAGCCCATTCATTGAGCATGGGAGAAAAAACTTGTTATTGGTTTGAAATGGACCACGACTACGAAGGTGAAAACAACCTCCTAAATATTTTTGACATTTATCTTAATCGTTACAATTGGGAAAAATTAATCAAGCCCGGAGTTACTGTAGTAGACATTGGTGGTCACAGCGGAGACACTGCTGTGCCTATGCAGTTCTTAGCCGAAAGTGTTGTACTAAGTATTGAGCCTAATCCCAGTATTAAACAGTATTTGGATTTTACTTGTAAGTTAAACGGACACCTTGGTAAGTTTGTAACAGCGCACGAAGCAGTTACTACAGAAGATACAGACAGCGTAGTTATTATGGATCACTGCAATGGTATGTGCAACGGCGGATTAATTGACAGCACTTGGACGCAGGAACTCAAGGACCGGGTGCAAGGCATGGGGCGTGAATCTATTACAGTACCGGGAATGACCTTGGAGCATATTTGCCAAAAGTATCTTACTCCAGAAGAAATTAATCGAATTGGATTTATTAAAACTGACACCGAAGGACATGATATTAGTATTTTAAAATCTAGCCGAGATTTTATCTTGCGTACTAAACCCGTTGTTTTTACTGAATGGTTCTTTGCCTACACTGACGTAGAAAGTCAAGAACTGTTCCGAGTTATTGCAGACATGGATTACCTACCATTTTACCCCACTACACTAAAGCCTGCTTCAGTTAATCAACGCAGTGAGGATCTTGTGCTAATACATAAAGATCGAGTAGGAGAATTCCTGTGATTACATACCGCCACTCGGGCACACTAGGCGACCTAATTTACAGTCTCAGCATTGTTAAAAAAATGGCACAAGATAATGCCATGTTCTTGGTTGCACTAAACAACATTGAAAACTGTGTAGCACAGTATGGCTATCGTCCCGAAGAAGTAGATCCAGCACACAAAGGTCGTTTTACAATACAAGACTATGAGTGGTTAAAACCCTTGTTAAAGAGACAAAGCTACATTGCAGAAACAGGTACATGGACACAAGGCACCACTGAACCTGATGTTGACTTGGATCGTTTTCGTGGCACATTGTTTCGCGGATTTGAAGGCAACTATGTAGAGGCATATCATCTTGCATTTAAGATGCCGTTCTCTGCCAGTGATTATCAAAGTACCTGGTTAGAAGCAGATGCTAATGAAGTTGCACCGGTTGTGGTTAGTCGTACATTTAGGTATCGTTGCCCCAACGGTGATGCAGTTTGGAAAAGTTTAGCAGATCAAGGACAACTAGAAGATACAGGAATCTTCATCGGCACACCTGCTGAACACGAAGATTTTGTACGAGTAACAGGGCATAGGATTGAGTACCATCCTGTTAAAGACTTTTTAGAAATGGCTAACATTGTTGCTGGCGCTGACCTAGTAATGGCCAACCAAAATTTTGTCTACAGTTTAGCAATGGGCTTGGGCAAGTCTGCGGTACTTGAAACTATCAAAATTAAGCCCTTGCAGTATAATGAGTGCTATTTTCCGCGGGACAATATACAGTACTTCTAAAAGTAATACTTTTGTAGTACTACCCCAATTTGACCCAAAATTCCTTTTTTGCTATAATAGAAGCATAGTAAGAAAAAGGAGCAGAAAATGCAAGTTCGTGAATTAATTGAATTGCTGTCGCAATTTGACCCTGAATCTCAGGTCCTAGCATCGCAAGCCGGTGGCGAGTACGAGTCTGACTTGTCCGCACTGGAAGTAGAAGTATGCGACGGAGTTGTTTGGTTGCGTGACTGAATTTGACCAATAAATCCATTTATTGTATAATACTTGTATTGTAGTTAAAAAGGAGTTGATATGTGGGACTTGCAAGGTATGCACATCGAAGGCAATTATATGGGAGACATTCCCGTCCGTGGCCGTGTTGAGTCCAGCCGTGTCAAATACGGCGGCGGTGTGCAACATACTGTGGTTTTGTACAGTCCTATCAGTGTGTACAATGCAACCCGGGACCGTGTTTTGCTGGAAAATGAGTACGTGACCCGGGTTCGCAGTAACCCCGATACTGTGGAAGTATACAGTCCTTTTGAAACGGTCAATAGCTAATTTGACCAATAAATCCATTTATTGTATAATACTTGTATTGTAACAAAAACAGGAGCTAGCATGTCGCAAAGTTTTATTCGTATCCGTAACGGCGCTTATCGTACCACTGATGTCAGCGGCCGTGTTTTTGAACTTGTTGAGCAGTTTAAGACCACTGCTAAAGGTGGTTATGTGACTGTTAAGAATGGCGGCGAATTTCCTGGATTTCCTGACGAAATTCGTGTTAAGGTAACTGGCCCGTTTGACTACGAGTTTGTCACAGAAGGCGACACTGGTGTATCTCAGGTGCGTGAAACTGCTGAAGGGTCGGCAGAAACTGACGAAGAAGCCATTGCTCGTATCCGTGAGCGTTTTGACATCTTGCATGAAATGACTAAGGCTGCAACTAACGGCGACATTCGTGCCATGATTGTCAGTGGCCCTCCTGGTGTTGGCAAGAGCTTTGGCGTTGAGCAAGAAATTGAAAAGGCTACCTTGCTGGATCAGATTGCAGGTCGTCGTCTTCGCGCAGAAGTTGTTAAAGGTAGTGCTACTCCTATCGGCCTGTATCAGACTCTGTACAAGTATAGCGACCCGAATTGTGTTGTGGTGTTCGACGACTGTGACAGCATCCTGTTGGATGACGTTTGCTTGAACTTGCTGAAAGGCGCATTGGACTCAGGCAAGAAGCGTAAGATTTCGTGGTTGTCGGAGTCAAGTGCTCTGCGCCGCGAAGGCATCCCCGACAGCTTCGAGTTTAAGGGTTCTGTGATCTTTATTACGAACTTGAAGTTCGACAGCATGAAGTCGCAGAAATTGCGTGACCACTTGGATGCACTGCAATCACGTTGTCACTATCTTGACTTGACCTTGGACACTATGCGTGACAAGGTCCTGCGTATTAAACAGATTGCCGCAGATGGCGAGTTGTTTGCAGACTACGAGTTTGATCAAGTTACGCAAGACGAAATCCTTGCGTTTATGGATCTCAATAAGAACAAGTTGCGTGAGATGAGCTTGCGTATGGCAATTAAGATTGCTGATCTGCGTAAGAGCTTCCCTAACAGCTGGACTCGTATGGCGCAGACAACTTGCATGAAGGCCTAATATCGCCGTGTGAAGGCGGGGGGAGCGGTGAGTACCAAAAGGATTACTTTAGGATGCACCTGCTCTTAAACAACTATGTGAAGTGCCCCCCACCTATTGGAAGTGTGTTATGAGAGGTCAAACTGCTCGTTATAGTTGTCGAAACTGTAAAGGAACATTTTCGGCTAGGGTTGCAGACAGACAACGCGGATGGGCACAATTTTGTTCTAAGAGTTGTAAACAAGTGATCCAGGAAGAAGCTAAAAAGATTTGGAAAGTGTTATCTAAACAATGAGCAACGATTCTAACGACAAAGCATTTTTTGGAACTATACTGGCAATGATGGCATTGCTGTTCGGTTATCCAGGTTGGGCTTTTTTAATTTTTTTACTGGCAATTATCTAAAGGACTACTATGTTTCAAGTGTGGGATGGCGACTTGTTTTTGTATTCTGTGGACACCGCCTACGAAGCCGATGAGGCACGTGAAGCAGGCTTTACTGTAAAATCTTTAGAGTACTACGGAGCGTAATCATGGAATTTAAATGGGCTATGATTGCCGCTATTTTGGTATTTGGTTCATTGTTTGCCGTTATAGCAGTTGGCGAGTACAGCAAAAGCCAATGTCATATCGAAGGCATTCGTGCCGGGCTCACTGACACAGCCATTACTAATATTTGTGGGAAAGCACGATGACTGGGTTCTCAACTTACATGCGCTGGCAACGCATTGAAGAGCAGGCTAAGACGTTGGGATTTCGTCTAGGCAATCCTAAGCACGGGCATTGGGGCGGCTCGGACGGATCTGATACAGTAGCCTTGTTCCCAGATGACAATGCGTTGCCTGTGTTCAGTAGAGACGCTGATATCTTTGAAGGCACGTTTAGTCAAGTGGAAACCTTTCTCACTGGCTGGGCTCGTGCTCAACAATACGATGCTATGCTACGTATGAGCGACGAAAAGAAGCGTAAGAAGCACGAGGACCTGGAACGTGAACGCCAACGTTTTGAAGCAGAACGTTTAGAAAAGCGCAAGACGTTTGCTATACTAGCAGATCGTACTGAAGCAGAAGTTGATCGGTTAGTCAAATACTGAAGCAGAAGTTGATCGGTTATTCAAATAAGGAGTCGTTATGAAGAATATCGCATTGGAAATCGCAGGCCGTGTAGCCTATTTTGGATTAGGCTTTGTGACTTGTTTATATCTTTTTACCAAAGGTATTCTATGACTTGGATTTTAGTTCTATTTGTTCACGCTGGTATGCTGTCGGACAAAGATAGTATGGCTTTGACAACGGTGCCAGGTTTCAAAACCGAAGCTGCTTGTCAAGCCGCTGGCAAGGCCAGCGAATCACTTACTAAAAGCACAACCAAGAATACTCGCTTTGTCTGTCTGAAGCAAGAATGAGATCTGCATCTGAAGATACTGACGTCATGCGTTTACCTTGTGGTGGAACAGCCTACTTTGATACTTCTAGCGGTATTAGTTATCGCTGTGAGTGCGGTGCTGTTGTGGGTAGTATAGGCATGCCACAACAGTGCAAAGATGAAATGATCAAATGGGAAAACTGGGCCAAGCTAG
>JACCDW011639595.1_pt1 | contig 11197 bp, 12 predicted proteins | sample 7449781 | NCBI WGS metagenome assembly JACCDW01 (sample SAMN15323449, study PRJNA562643) | freshwater metagenome | isolation source: river surface water | place: USA:Blue River Watershed | collected 2017-08-18
AGGTTAAGAATGTCAGTAAAGAAGATACGTCCGATTCTTGATCATATTATTGTTCAGGATATGGAATTCGGAGAACAAAAAACAAGGTCTGGAATTATAATTATTAACGACGACGGGAAACAGCATGGTATTAAACCTAGATGGGGTAAAGTATACGCTGTTGGTCCTAAACAAACCGATATTAAAGTCGACGATTGGGTATTAGTTGAACACGGTCGTTGGACTAGAGGAATCGATTTGGAAAAAGAAGATGGCTCTATTATAACACTACGTAGAGTCGAACCAAAGTCAGTACTATTATCTAGTGATATTAAACCCTCGGATGCATATGTAGCTGTAGAATAAAATGAAAATAATAACTAGAGACTGGATACATAAAGATGCATATTTTTATGTAAAGGGTAAAGGATTCACTAGAGAACACTTTTTTTCTATTATTAATCATTGGAAAAAATTGATATTAGAAAAAGGTGTTCGACCAGGTGGAAAGATCGGGTTTGCTGTTGCAACTGTGGATGCTTCTTACATTGCAGCAATATTTGCTGCATTAGAATTAGGACTTAAATTAACTATTCTTTTAAAGCCAATTAATGAAAGAGAAGCTAATAGTCCTAAGTTTACTATTCATTATCCTTTAGACTTACTAATCTTAGATAGGTTAGCAATAAGATGGTTTCCAGAACTAAAGGATTATTATATAAACAATTCCAAAGAATATATCGATCTTATATGGTTTGGTAATAATACTCCAGTTGAAAAGAATTATTCAGAAGAAGTTTTAACTGTTTATCCTACTCCTAAAGATATTTGTCTGCTTTGTACAAGTAGTGGTACTTCAGGAAATCCAAAAGTGATCGAACACACTCATGAGTTTTTTTATGACTTATGTAACTTTAATTGGCAACCTTTAGAATTTGTAGAAGAAGACAGGGTTCTGCATCTTGTATCATTTAATCACGGATCTGCATTAGGAATTTATTTTCTTCCTTCATTACGAACAAGTAAATGGCACTATTTTAGTATTCCAGATTTTAGTCTAACAATTTTTACAGAAGAAAACTGGAACAATTTTATCAATTTCTGCCAACAAGAAAAAATAACAAAGATGCAATGCCCGTTTGATTTTAGTATCAACTCTATGATAGAAGCATTCGAACGTTCAGACAAAGGGTGTCCGGATCTTACAATTTATGTTCTTACTTTTATTAATCCAAAATGGTATGAATTAGTTAAGAGTGGGAAAGTAAAAAAAGTAATTAGTATCTTTGGGTGTAGTGAAACTTCGGGACCACTGTTCTTACCGTACGTTGATAAAGACACAGAAAAATTTAGTCCTAACTTTTTAGGAAAACCTATAGAAGGGTTTCATAAAATAAACATCATAGACAACAATTTACAAGTTACTATACCTACTTATAATAAAACAGTAGATACCGAAGACTCTTTAAGAGATATGGGTAACGGTTACGACTTTGCAGGAAAAAGAAAATTATATAGAATTAATGATACCGAAATAAACATCTATGATATACAAGGAATATTTTTACAGCATGTAACTGGATTTCATTATAAAGATGCTATCATTTTAGTTGATGAAATATACAATAGATTGTATGCTGTAACAAATAACAAAGAGATAATGCAACACGTTGATAGTATCAAAGAAAGTGTTAAAATACACTACAATGGACATATAGAATTAGACAATTTACTTTTTATAGAAGATATGTCTAATTTCGTTACAGGTATTAAACCGGATAGAGAAAAACTTTTAGATTACGTAAGGCAGGTTAGAAATGAGCAAAATTGATCTAAACAAATATAAGGAATTCGTTGAAGCTGTAACAAGTAAGGAGAGTAAGGATCTTACTACCTTTATAAATCGACTAGACGAAGTTGATGGAAACTACATTGGCGACGGTGTTCACGGTCCTGATATTAATGTTCCATTAGTACTAACTGCGGCTATTGGTATGGCAGCAGAGTGTGGCGAGTTTTGTGAGATTCCTAAGAAAATGTTCTTTCAAGGCAAGCCACTTACAGAGGAAACGCTGTTCCACATGAAGCGTGAACTAGGCGATGTTATGTGGTATTGGATCAATGCTTGTAATGCCCTACGTCTTGATCCGAATGACGTTATTGCTGAGAATGTTCGCAAACTTGAAGCAAGGTATCCAGGCGGACACTTCGATGCTTTCTACAGTGAAAATCGTAAAGAAGGCGACCTATGAAAATGCCCACAGCACCTTCGGGTCTAAGCACAATTGGACTCACAGGTATCACTCTTATGGCCTTACATATATTAGGACATCTTAATGGGGCGTGGTGGCCTGCGTTATACATTCTATTAATCTTAATGGGTATTGGACAGGAGAATCGTAAATGAATAAGTTTTTTATGTGGCTACAACGTAGACTTGATAGTGCTACAATGTCAGACAGACCGCATCCTGTATCTGTTAATGAAGTACGTAGTTCTAACAGACCTTCTTCCGACGGAATGAATGTTAACATATGGGCTGCTACTGGTGGACATATTGTTGAGTTTCGTAAGTACGACGAGTACAAGGATCGCAATAGTTCCAAGATGTATATTATTTCAGCAGACCAAAACTTTAGCGAAAGCCTTACTAAAATTATTTCTATGGAGATGATGCGGTGACTGATTGTTACATTTATGATTGTGTAAGAACACCTCGTGGACGTGGTAAGCCTGATGGGTCACTCCACGAGGTGTCAACATTAAAGTTATTAGTTACTTCTCTTAAAAGTATTAAGGATAGAAACAATCTTAAAGGTTCTGAAATAGATGATGTTGTTGTTGGTTGCGTTGATCCTGTTGGAGAAGCAGGAGGCGATATAGCGAGAGCAGGTACTATTGCTGCTGGATTCGGTAATAGTGTACCCGGTGTTCAGATTAATAGATTTTGTGCTAGTGGGTTAGATGCTGTTAATCTTGCTGCCGCAAAGGTAATGAGTAATCAAGATACAATGACCATAGGTGGCGGGGTTGAATCAATGTCTCGTGTTGGGCTAGGTGCTAGTGGTGGTGCTTGGCCTGTCGATCCTATGATTGCTATTCCATCTTACTTTATGCCACAAGGTGTTTCGGGAGACTTAATAGCAACAAAGTATGGATTTAGTCGCAACGATGTTGATGCTTATGCTGTTGAATCACAAAGACGTGCTGCATTAGCATGGAGTGAAGGTAGATTTGATAAGTCTATTATTCCTGTTAAAGATCTAAATGGTATAACAATACTGGATCGTGATGAACATATGAGACCAGATGCCACTATTGAAGGCATGGGCAGATTAAATCCATCATTTAAAATGTACGGAGAAATGGGAGGCTTCGAGGCAGTAGCAATTCAGAGATATCCAGAGATTGAAAAACTAAATTATGTTCACCATGCTGGCAATAGTTCTGGAATCGTTGATGGTGCTGCCGCAGTATTATTAGGAAATGCAGGTGTAGGTGTAATGCTCGATAAAAAGCCTCGAGCAAGAATCAAAGCATTTGCTAATATAGGATCCGAACCTGCAATTATGCTAACAGGACCTGTTGATGTTACTAAGAAAATTTTAAGTCAAACAGGAATGACTATTGCAGACATTGACTTATTTGAAGTTAACGAAGCGTTTGCTTCAGTTGTTCTAAGATACATACAGGCATTTGAGTTAGATCCTGTTAAGGTAAATCCAAACGGTGGTGCTATTGCTATGGGGCATCCGCTTGGTGCTACAGGCGCGATGCTTATTAGCCATGCTGTTGACGAACTTGAGAGAACAAATAAACAAACCGCACTAGTAACATTGTGTATTGGTGCTGGTATGGGAACTGCTACAATTATTGAACGGGTGTAACAATGACATTTAAAAACTTTGAAATTGAATACGACAAAAATATTCTAGTTGCTTATTGGAATACGCCAGATCGTTCTATGAATGTTATTGATAAAAATGTTATGGACGAACTAGATAAGTTAATCTATCATGTTGTAGAGGACGAATCTGTTAAAGGTTGTGTCATTGCTTCAAGAAAGAAAGACTTTTCAGGCGGAGCAGACTTATCTTTACTAGAAGAAAGCAAGAGGCAATACGATAAAGCCGTTGCTGAACAAGGTGAAGAAGCAGCAAACATTTGGTTCTTTGAAGATTCAAGTAGACTTTCAAGAATTTATAGAAGAATAGAAACTTGTGGTAAACCCTTTGCTGCGGCAATACATGGAGTTTGCCTCGGTGGATCGTTTGAACTTGCTCTTGCTTGTCATCATCGTGTTATGGTTGCTGATAAGAGAACTAAAGTTGGCTTGCCTGAAGTTAAGGTCGGATTATTTCCAGGTGCTGGTGGTACAACTAGAGTATCAAGGCTAATGGAAACTGATCAAGCATTACAATTCTTGTTAAAAGGCAATCCAGTTGATGCCAATAAAGCCCTTAAGATGAATCTTGTTCATGAGATTTGTGCAGATATTGATCCAGTAGTACTTGCAAAACAATGGATTGAATCTAAGGGAGATGCTGTTGCTCCTTGGGACAAGAAAGATTTTAAGAATCCTTCAGGCAAAGTATTCTCACCAAAGGGTATGATGGTGTGGCCTGCTGCTAATGCTCTTTATAGAAAAGAAACTTATAATAACTATCCCGGAGCAAGAGCAATCCTTACAGGTGTTTACGAAGGACTACAAGTTCCATTTGACCTAGCACTAAAGATTGAGTCTAGATTGTTTGCTAATGTACTTCGCTCCAAAGAAGCAGAGGCAATGATCCGTACATTGTTCCTTTCTAAAAACGAATTAGATAAAGGTGCTCGTCGCCCAGAAGAAATTCCACCTACTAGTATTAAGAAGATCGGTGTTATTGGTGCAGGGCTTATGGGTGCAGGTATTGCCTATGTGTCAGCACAAAACGGACTTGATGTTGTTCTGCTTGACACTACTATGGAAAAGGTAGAAGCTGGTAAAGAATCTATCAATAAATTAGTTTCTAAACAAGTGTCCAGAGGCAAATTGTCTGAGGATGAAAAGAATACATTACTCAGTCGCATCGAAGGAACAATGTATTACAATTCTTTAAAAGATGTTGATCTTGTTATTGAAGCAGTCTTTGAAGATCGTGCCGTTAAAGAAGGTGTTCTTAAAACAGTACAAGAAGTAGTCGGACTTAATACAATTATTGCTTCTAATACTTCTACACTTCCTATCACATCGCTTGCTGATAATGTAACCGATGCTGGTAAGTTTATCGGTATTCACTTCTTCTCTCCTGTAGATAAGATGATGCTTGTGGAAATTATTAAGGGAGAAAAGACAAACAATTTTGCCGTAGCAACTGCTCTTGATTTCGTTCGAATTATTAAAAAGACTCCTATTGTTGTAAATGATAGTCGTGGATTCTATGCTAATCGTTGTGTTCTAAACTATGTGCTAGAAGGACATCTTATGTTTGCAGAAGGTGTTCCGCCTGCTATGATCGAGAATTGTGCAAAGATGGCAGGTATGCCTGTTGGTCCATTAGCACTTAATGACGAAGTTGGAATAGACTTAGGTTGGAAGATATTACAAGCAACTAAAAAGGATCTAGGTTCAGATGCTGTTAATCCAAAACAAGAAGAAATATTATATTGGATGGTAGAGTCATACGGACGACATGGTAAAAAGAATGGTAAAGGATTTTATGACTATCATGAAGATGGTAAGAAGTCTTTGTGGCCAAAATTATCTACTATGTGTCCAAATGTTAACTCACAGTTTTTTGATGCAGAAGAACTTAAAAATAGATTTCTATTTACGCAATCACTTGAAGCACTTAGAACAATGCAGGAAGGTATTGTAACTGATCAGCGTGAAGCAGATGTTGGATCTATCTTTGGGTTCGGCTTCCCTCCTTTTACCGGAGGAACAATATCATTTGTTGACTATATTGGCAAGGATAACTTTATTCAGATTGCTAATGAGTTAGAAAAGAAGTTTGGACCAAGGTTTGAAGTACCGAAGTCTTTACGTGAACACTAATATCTGTTATATTATTTCTAACATGGAGAGACTGCGTTGAAACAACTTTGGGTAGAGAAGTACCGTCCTAAGGAAATCAAAGACTATGTTTTTCGCGATGATAATCAGCGAGGAATGGTTGAGTCTTGGATTAAGGAAGGTAATATTCCGCATCTGTTATTAAGCGGATCACCTGGTATTGGTAAAACTACACTTGCTAAAATGCTTATCAACGAAGTAGGTGTAAATGAGTTCGACGTACTAATTGGCAACGGATCTAAAGAAGGTCGTAAGGTTGAATGGGTTGACAAATTAATTGCGTTCTGTCAAACTATTCCCTTTGGTCCTTTTAAGGTTGTGCTTATTGACGAGGCTGACTATATGAATCCTCATAGTACTCAACCGGCATTGCGTAACCTTATGGAAGAGTATAGCAGCTATATCAGGTTTATTCTAACTTGTAACTATCCTAATAGAATCATTCCTGCTATACATTCTCGCTGTCAAGGATTTCATGTTGAAAGTGTAGATAAGGATGAGTTTACTGCTCGTGTTGCTACTATCCTAGTCAACGAAGATATTGAATTAGATCTAGACACACTTGATACTTTTGTAAAGGCAACATATCCAGATCTTAGAAAGTGTATCAATCTAGTTCAGCAAAATTCAACCACAGGAAAACTTTTACCTCCTAATAAGGGAGATAAGAGTGCTGCCGACTGGCAGATTAATATGGTTGAATTGTTTAAGGCTGGTAAGATACAGGAAGCAAGAAAACTTGTTTGTAAAAGTGCTCAGCCTGACGAAATGGAAGATATCTATCGCTGGCTTTATGATAATCTAGAATTAATCAGTGATGATGAAATTACTCAAGACAAGGCTATCTTGATTATTAAACAAGGTCTAGTGGATCATACATTGATTGCTGATCCTGAAATCAATTTAGCAGCAACTATGATTAAGCTGGCTAATTTAGTTGAGAAGTAAGGGCTTTCGCCCTTACACTCAAAAGTCTCCGTATATGTCCAATATCTCCTTAACCGCAGGATGTCTCTCAATATCCTTTTGTCCGAAATTGACTATGTCAACATACTTTAGGTTCTCTTTGCTCTTGAGCAGTCTGATAAATTCGATCAGACCATTGTCCTCAATGCGGTCAGCTTGCTTCAAATCGCCAGTTACTACCATTCTACTATTATCGCCTATGCGAGTTAGTAGCATTTTCATCTGGTTAGGTGTTGCATTCTGCATTTCGTCTGCAATTATAAAAGCATTCTTGAATGTTCTCCCTCTCATATATGCTAATGGTGAAACTTCAACTACACCTTCTATAAGCATATTTTGAATTTCCTTAGCATAATAATATTCCGCAAACACATCAAAGATTGGGCGTGTCCATGGCTCCATTTTCTTGTTAAGATCACCTGGTAAAAATCCATGCTGTTCATCAACTGATACAGCAGGACGAGTTACAATGATCTTATCGATTTCTTTTTCTTTGAGCAATTTAATAGCTGTCTGGGTGGCAAGTAGGGTTTTACCTGTTCCTGCTGGACCTACAGCAAATAAGACACTATTGTCTGGATTTTGTAATTTTAGGAAATATTGTTCCTGTGCTCTGTTGCGGGGTATTATTCGTACTGATTTCTTTTTTTCGGGGATATATTCTTGTAAATCTATTACATTGTTATTTCTATGATTGTGATTATGTTGTGCTTTTCTTTGTGCTCTTTGTCTGGACAAACGCAAAACTCCTTACAATTTGTATTGTAGGATAGCATATCCATATATTAGGACATGCGTCCTACACATTTATTTAAGACTTGCGGAGAAATCATAAGTGGATATATTAAGTTTTGAAGCGATAAATAACTAATACGAACAGGGCCCATAAAATGACCGACGAAAAAGACGTTATACGCAATATATCTACTATCTATGACAGCAATACTAGCCTCAGAGTACTGAAGGATTTTGAGCGTGTTATAGACGAGCTAAACCTCTATGTTTTTAAGAACTGGGAGGACGGAGAGCTTGTAGAAGGACCAATAGTAGGTCGCCATTGGGTTGAGTGTGCATTTATGTGGCCTAAAGATAAAATGCCCGATCCTATGGGCGGAAAAAGATTACTGGATTATAATTGCAAAGTTTCTTACGAGGAAAGTATTTTTAAACAACCACGTAAAATCGAAGAACCAGGTGACTTCCGTCCTAAGAGTAAAAAAGGTATTATAGACGAACATCCAATTTGGATAGTTCATATTAAAATGCCTAAACAATTAATGTTTGAAATATTTAAAGGATCTGTAAAAGGTAAACTGGATAATGCTGTAGACTTAGAGAGTCTATACTCTGATATAGATACAGAACAGAACATGGGTGAAGAATCAGTAGAAACCCCTGCAAACGAACAACCAATGGCTGGAGACATGAATGCAACTGCATGAAGGACTTAAATCACAAGATCTTAAGGATCTTGTTAAACCTGTTTTTGAAGTAGATTCATATAAAAGTAAGATGGGTGAAGATGATTCTGTAGTTGTGTTAGCCTTTGAAGTAACAGGTCATCAACCTGCTCTCGACTTTGTAGACTTTGTAGAAAAAGGTTACGACTTTGTTCTCGATGCAGATATAAGCCAGGGCGAAGATGAGAATGGTCGTTATAAAGTGTTTGTTGAGATCGAACGTAGTCGTAAGATAGGTCGTCAGATTGGCGAAATGATGTATGGTCTTAGTGAGCTTACGGGTTGTGAAGATTGGAAGTTCCGTTATTACAAAGACTATCACAGTAAACCTTTACACGAAATTGGAAACATTCCAAGTTCAGCAGAAGATTACAAAGCACAAATGGGTGAAATTTTTGAAAGTGAAATGCGTCATTTCTTCCGCAGAAGTCGTTTTGACTACTTAACTGCTGAAGGTGACACTATTACTTTTAAGCGTCCTTTTGCTAATCCTGTAAAATTAAAAATGCTGGAATACGGAACAAGAACTGATATTCTAAATAATCTTGCAGGTAAAATTCGTGTCGACGAAGGATCGATGAGCGAAACAATGTGGTTGACAAAGTACTTCGGTAATTACAATATTACTAAGTATGGAGATCATTTTGTTTTTGAGAACGAAAACTCTGTAATGGTCTTCGACCTCCTAAAATAAATATCTCCACAGATTTTAGGAACTAAGTATTATCATGAGTCATTACGATACATTAGGCGTAGGAAGATCTGCGTCGCCAGAAGAAATCAAAGCAGCATATCGCAAACTAGCGATGAAACATCATCCTGATAGAGGTGGTGATCAAAAAAAGTTTCAAACTATCACAGAAGCATACGAAACTCTCAGCGATCCTGATAAGAAAGCATTTTATGATCACGGCGGTGGACAACAAGGTAATCCGTTTGGTGGAGGGTTTCACGAGTTCCGTAGTGGACACCCATTTAACGGCGATCCTTTTGGACATCCTTTTGAAGATGTATTTTCACAATTTGGATTTGGATTTAGACAAACAAGATCTAGACCTAAAAACAGTGATCTTCAAATAAAAGTCAAGATAAGTTTAAAAGATAGCTTTGTAGGTAAAACTATGACTATTAACTATCCGCTACCTAGTGGTAAAAATCAAACTTTAGAAATTACAATTCCTGCAGGTATTGATGCTGGACAACAAATGAAGATGGGCGGTATGGGAGATGATTCTATAATAGACTTACCTAGAGGTGATTTAATAATCAATATAGATATAGACCACGATAGTGTTTTTAGTAGAGCTAATTTAGACGTTGTTACATCAATTAATATTGATGTGTTTGATGCGATGTTAGGTTGTAAAAGAAATATTAAAAATTTAGACGGTCATGAAGTTGAACTTAATATTAGACCAGGAACACAGAATGGTCAGAAATACTCTTGTAATGGTCTAGGGTTTCCTAGCTTAAAATTTAATAATGTTAAGGGAAATTTAATTGTTCAGATCAATGTAAGCACTCCTGCTATAAGAGATCAACAAACAATTGATATGGTAAGATCATTAGCTAATCATATTAGAAAAACAAAGGATAAAAGTTGATTAATACCAATAAATTTATTATATTAAAGTTATGTTAGAAATTCAAAAAGAACCTTTTCCGCTTTTACATATGCCTGTGGCAAAATATGAGTTTGATCAAGACACTGAACAGCTCAAACAATTAATGATAGATACCATGATAGAAAATCATGGTATAGGTCTTGCAGCTAATCAAGTAAATATTCCCTATCAAATGTTTGTAATGGGATCTACTTTTATTTCAGGATTCATAGAACCTACAATTTTTATCAATCCTATAATACTTAAAGTAAGTGATGAAAAATGTTTAGATAAGGAAGGATGTTTAAGCTTTCCAGGTCTTTGGCTAAATGTTGAAAGACCTAAATGGATCATTGCTGCTTATCAAGATATGGATCAAAAGTGGAATGAAATTAAAGTTGAAGGTTACATGGCCAAATGCTTTCAACATGAGTTTGATCATCTCTACGGTGTTTGTTATACCGATAGAGTAGGTAAATTAAAATTAGAAATGGCTATTAAGAAGATGCGAAAGGGTAAGAAATGATCTTAGAACCAAGTGAAGAACTTCAGGTGATTTACGACAAGGCTGTTGCTATTGCAATGGAACATCAGCATGAATATCTTACTCTAGAACATCTTGTTCTTGCGATTGTTAAAGATGAAAAGTTTATAGAATTTTTGAATAGTTATAATGGTGATTTAGATTATGTTCGTGTAAACTTAGAACATTTTATAAAATCTAATATGAAAGATATTGTTATAGAGGGTAAGAAAATAAAACCATCTAAAACACAATCTGTTGAAAGATGTCTTAATAGAGCCTTTACTCAGGTTTTGTTTAACGGTAGGCAAAGAATAGAAGTTAATGATCTTTTCTTAAGTATCTTATCGGAGAAGAAAAGTTATTCTGTTTATTTTTTAAATAAGGCAGGATTTACAAAGGAAAAATTTGTAGATTATGTAGACGAGGAAACTATTCAAGTCGACGCTGAAAATGTAGGTGCTGGTGGTATTGATAAACTTCTAGCACAGTTTACGGCCAATATGAATCAGCAGGTTCAAAAGAATAAAATTGATCCGGTTATTGGACGTGAGACTGAGATCGAAAGTATCATACTTGCTCTTGGACGTCGTAACAAGGCTAACGTAAT
>JACCDW011716925.1_pt1 | contig 11196 bp, 6 predicted proteins | sample 7449781 | NCBI WGS metagenome assembly JACCDW01 (sample SAMN15323449, study PRJNA562643) | freshwater metagenome | isolation source: river surface water | place: USA:Blue River Watershed | collected 2017-08-18
ATCGTCATTGTATTGAATGGCATAACCAGAAAGTCCGACAGATCGCCCAGGCAGAAGGGAAAACACCGGACCAGGTGAAACGGGAATTGCTGCCGCGGTTGATTGGGGCTCTGTCGGCATCTCGTGCATGGTTGGTCGAGGCACCCGAGCCAGGCTCCAAATGTGTTGCCGTCATTGCAATGCGTTTTATGCCGGCCAATACACGCAAGGCTAACCATACAAACAACAAAGCAACCACAACTCGTAAGAATGGCATGAACTGGCGGAAGAGTCCCAATAAACTCAACAAAACCCACAAGGCATCCTCTCCTAAACGAAATGAAACTAGGAAGGCACCTAAGAATTTATCGGATTTGACAGGCGATGCCTTGAAAAAGAAGGCGGTTGCGATTCTAAACAAGATGTCTGAGGCAACCTTTGCACGTCTAGCGGCCGAGTTTGCATCTCTGCAGCCTAAGACAGAATCGGACCGCGATACCTTAGTTCAAGTACTTGCCGATATTGCCATGGATCAACAAGCCTATCATCCACTTCTGATTCGTTTATTACAGATGTTGGAAGCCAAGGACAAACTGATGGTAGATGCAGTCGTAGCCAAGGTGGTCCAGAGATGTATGGAAGAGCCTGTGTTTGCCAAGATGGAAGTGGCTGCGGAGGAGGCTTCGCCCAACAAGAACATTGAGGAGAAGGTCTTGTTGCAAAAACGTTTTTTCCGTGCGACCACACTCTTTACAGGATTCCTGTATCGTGATGGGCTCCTGGGCTGGCCTGTATTTTCCAAGGTTCTCCAACAGTTTGCCTCGGTTGTATTTGAAACAGATCCTGCTGAGCTGGATTACCGAATCTATGATGCAACGGCCCAGGGACTCCTGTATCTTCTGATTCGTGGAGGAGCACGTATGAAAGCGGAGGAGCCGGCAGCATTTGCCAAGGCGCGTTCGGAAATACAGCGGTTGGCCAAGGAGGCTAAACGTGGTCTGGTTCGCACCGATGCAACCGAATTTTTAGAGGCAGCCGACAATCATTTCCTAATTAAACCGAATATGACCTGGACGGTAGGTGCACCCACCACCGATATACGGAAAAAGACGCCACAACAACCGCAACCCCCCAAGGCAGCCAAAGCAGATGGCCTCGGTTCCGATGTGAGCGAACTCTGGCGTCGATTCCCCCTGGATGTTAAACAAGTAGGAGATGCATACCATGTACGCTTCCACAACAAAAAGCTGCAGGAGCGATACCAAAAAGAATCGGCAAAATACAAATCATTTTCGGATTTCCAACAAGCAATCGAGGCGCATATCATGCGGCTTGTGGATACTTCCACACATTGGAAGCGGGGTCCCACAGTCTCTGGAACCCTTCTTACGATTGAGCGGAGGTAGTCGAGCAACCCACTTTGGAAATATAACAAGTGTACTTGATATTGTCGCAGAATCCAAACCAACAGAGGACACGATTCATGGTTTTTAAACGAAGTGCAATGGATTGGATGGGAAACACGAAGCCCCCATGGGCGTTATATTCATGATATAATTCTTTGAGTTCATCGAATGCATAGGGTTCTGCATAATTCCCACAATGTGTCTCAATAACCTCATTGCATGTATGGGATGAAGAAACTATACAGATTGAATAAATATCAGTACGAACATTATGTTCTAAAAGTTCATAATGTACGGAACGGGGAAGAGGAAATTCGAAAGGAGGAATGGATACGTCAGTAGATAATGACATCTGGATGTAGGTGAGAAACAAAAATACAGGAGGTCGGATTTTCAATTTTTTATTAGATGGGCGTTAGGATTCATCTACCTTGGGAGCGAGGAATGCAACAAAGTAGCTTTCGGATCCGAAGCGGCTAGAGACGCGGAGGGGTAGTGAGGGGTCAAAGGAGACTTCGAGGGTTGCCGAGAGGAGGCAGGCATTCTTGAGGATCTGTTGGACGTATTTCATGGCAAAGGACATTTCCACGGAATCACCCTCGAGTGTCATTTCGCGATCATCGGTGGGTTCTAGAGTGAGTGCACCCTTCCCCATGTCGCCCTCGGCACGCAGATGAAATCCCTCTTCATCCAGGGCGAGTGTGATAGAATCCCCAAACAGAGCGAGGTCGCGAATGGATGCCACGAAATCGGCACTCTTGGCCCGCACAGTCGCACTGTAGGCCATGTCGGGTAATTCTACAGCATCGGCTTCGATTTCCAGAGTAGGAAGTTCGAACTTCGCGGAGCGTCCTTCGCCCGCAAAGGTGAGATGTAGGGAGTCGGGTTTCTCCACAAGACTCAGTTTCTCGCCCTGGGCGGTCGCCAGGACTTTATGGAGAAATTGCATGGAAACACCAAAGACGGAATCCGTTGTGGCCTTGACTGCCTCGCAATCCTTGGCAGACAGAAAATAATCCACAAGACCTACATGAGCGACATCCATGCCGCGAATGCGAAGACCCTCAGCCGAGACATGGAACTGGGCCTGCGGAAGGAACTCCTTCAGAGCCTCAATGGAACGACGAAAGGAAGTGGAATCGGACAGATGAATCTCCATTCTATGTAAGAACTTATACACAAATCCCATGTATCCTTTAAGATAAAGATTCAATTTTTATTGTATGCGTTCAACTTCATTCCATTTTTTGAGTACTGCAATAAACTCAGTAAGGCTGACTGGAAATTCATCTAATGGAAATTGAGTTGGTGGTGTACCATTTTCAAATATATAGTTATACATATCCAGTAATCCAGGTCTACTAATTTCTCGCATTTCGTAGGATGTGGGACACTGGTTTTGTTTTACAGTATCCATTAAATTTGTATAATAAATTAACTTTCGCATAAGGATTGGTGTATATACGACAGATGTTGAAGATGCCGGTGTTCCTGTCATAGCTGCAAGGCACATTTCCAAACTTATTTTCTTAATGGAACAATTACATGATGCACTTACAGTAGATGGTGGATAGGCAATATTACACGGAGCAGGCGGGGGAGTGTAGGAACATGAGGTAGCGGCAGGGCTCCCTGTAAGACCCACAACCTTTCCAGCTGAGAGAGAGATTCCCATGGACGTCATCATTGTTTCCATTGCAGTGTGGAATTGCCCTGCACTCCAACCAAGTTTATTCATCTGATTTTGAAGAATTGTATTGGCAGTCGCATTTTCGACTGTCTTTTTGAAATATTGTTTTAAACCCGTAAAATTAAATGGAGCATTTATTTCCTTAAATATAGTGAGTAGTACAAACATATCAGATAATGTATAGACATGATAATCCATAGATGCAACATCTCGGTTTGTTTCCGTCCAAATAAATCCTTCTTTTTGTTTTAAATTCGTATCTAAAAAATTCTCAATGGGTGGAATTACCAAGCTCATATTTCTACAATTTAGAATTGCGCCCATGGCAACCGACATGAATTTTATTACAATCATATTATTGTTTTTCCATGATGTTGCGGTATATTGTGAAAGTTTATCCAACCATAAACATATATCATCTATTTCGGTATGCCACGAACTTTCGGAAGTTTCGGATATATTAACACGCATTGTTAGCAGCTGTACCATGATTCGATTCATAGCTAAACTCCACTCCATCCAACCTTGCATATTTATTGGCGCAAGGACTGATGAATATTTAACTACTGTTTGATTTGAAATACGAATACATTTATCAATGACACCGCTAAATGGCATAATAATATGATATGTGTTAAGATTGTCGTATGCAAACGTTCCAAATGGATGTGTTGTATTGAGAAACGAATACGTTGGCTCGCTCAAGAGAGATTTAAAATTATTTCTTCGAGCAGCCTCGTCAGTCATGCTTTTTGTAGCAACGGCCTTTGTCATAAATGGAATAATCATTGAGTTGCAATTCATGAGATAAAGACATACACGTGTGTGATCTTTCCAACACTGTATATTTTTTGATTTGAATAAATTATTTAATATATTCGCGTATGTCCGTATGGGAACTAATGAACTATTATATCGTTCAGTTTGTTCGGCTGTTTTGGATATACCGGATGCATAAAAATTACTTATTGTATTTAAATCTATTTTGAAGGTTTCATTACCTTGAATATACGGAGTTATATCAATTTGGATGTTGGGAATTGCTGTATTCGCTGGAATGGGTGCGGGATTGTAGGTTCGTTCGGGCATAATTGCCGTACATGTGGTATTCGTTAGAGTAATACCAGATTGAAACAATTCGATGTTTCGATGTCGTGTAGCTATCCAAAGAATCCATAGCCCTACAATCACCAAGAGGACAATTCCATAAACACCAAACTTTACCATCTATATTATATGGATATTTATGGAATTGTCCTTTCGACCTCCACCCATTTTTTCAAAGCATTTACAAAGTCATTTGGGGACATAGGAAAATCAGTTGTAAAATTAGTAGGCAGAGAACCTCCTTCATAAAAGTATTTATAAAAATCCAACATTCTTGGATTGTTTAGAGAAGCTAGTGTAATAGGCGGACAGTTATTGGATTTTGCAAAATCACCCAATCCTGTATAAAATAACAGGACTTTCATTTGTCCCACTGTAAAATAAGGCGTTGTTGTTGTTGTAGTTATTGTGGGCGGTTTTATTGTATCCATAGCATTCATAATAAAATCAAATGTAATTTTTTTCATAGTACAATTACAATTAACGGTTGTAAGGGCAGGCGCAGGTGTACCACATGGAGTTGCAGGATTCAAAAAACAGGAGGAACTTTCACCAGATGTGAGACCCTGTAGGGAACCATCGACCAATTGAATTCCCATGCCGGCAAGAGCGCTCGCCATAACATCATGAAATTGAATGTCCGTCCAGCCTTTTTCTTTGATTTTATTTTGCATATAGACTTCAACAACACAATTGTCAACAATCTTCTTTAGAATAGTCCTATACTTCTCAAATGGAAATGGCGTCCCTGTTGCTTGAAATATAATAAAAATAATCCATATCATGGATTGAAAATATAAATGATAATTAATTACCATCACATCACGATTCGTCTCCGTCCATATAAATCCCTCCTTCACACTGAAAGCTGTATCAAAAAACTTTTCAAGTTCAGTGGCAAACACTGTGAGTTTCCTACAGGAAAGAAGTGCACCCATCATCATTGGAATTGTACGAATTAAATGAATATTGTTATCACGAAATCGTGTTCCTAAATATTGTGCCAATTTATCTAACCACGATACAATCTCATCCAAATCCTTGTGCCAGTCCGCCTCTGTTAGTTCTGAAATATTTACACGCATTAAAAGTAATTGGGCGAGCCATCGGAATACAACATGGCACCCCTCAAAGTTTCCTTGATGAACTTCGGCCGCCAACACAGATGAATTTTTGGATCGAATTGCATTCGATGTCGATAAACAATCATCATATGTATTTGTCAAATCTTGACTTCGATAAATAAAGTAATTATAAGGAGAATTATACACTTCGATTCCAAATGGATTTGCTGCATTTAAAAACGAATATTTGGGCTCTTTTAGAAGTTCCTTAAAGTTGTTTCGTCGGGCAACTTCGTCTGTTAAATTCGAGATGGTTGCTGCCTTTGTCATAAAGGGAATTATCATCGAATTGCAGTTCATCAAATATAACATAACACGAGTATAATCCCGCCAGCATACAATATTTCTGGAATTAAATAAATTATAGGTTATATTGCGATATGTGTATAAAGGTACTAATCTTTCATTATAGAGCGCTGTCTGATCTTCGGAACGTACCGATCCGGCATTGGGTGCATAAAAATTCACAATAGTTGCCAAATCAATCTTCCACTTTGTATCACCATCGCCTTTGATATAGGGCATTATATCAATACGAATGTTGGGAATGGAAGTACTCGCAGGAATAGGTGCGGGATTGTAGGTTCGTTCGGGCATTTCAGCAGTACATGTGATGTTTTTCAGTGTAATTCCCGATTGAAACAATTCCGTGTTTCGTTGCCTCGTCCAATACCACAAAAGTCCAACCAATACCAACACAACTCCCAAAATAGGAAGAATCCCAATCTTCATCTTGTTTAATGTGTAGGAATTTCCCAAACATCTAACAGAATGCCCCTGTATCCGCGTGCCGAATGGACTGCCTCATTTCCTACCACGGATCTTTCAGGGAATCCGGCAATTGTAGTTGACCTTTCACGAGCCTATTTTGCCTGTGTGGGAGGAAGTGTAGGAAGCTTAGCCGCCACCGGCTATGCATCAATTCTTGTGGGGTGTGTGGATTTGAGTGGGAACGCACAATGGCTATTTCGGGATCCACGAATGATAACGAGTGCCACCGATACACAGCCTACACTCGCCATAGGAGACGGTGCACTCTTTGTTTCCTACACAACCGTCGGTGCAATTCCAGGTGCTACCAATGGGAAAAACACCTTTAGTTTCTGTGGGAATTGTGGAGGTCCACAGGCGGGCATGGAAGATATAGTAGTTGCCCGCATCGATAATCTGATTGCCCCCACCTTGACATGGATACGTCAAGATGGATATTTGAATTCCTGCAATAAGGAAACAGCCCCACAACTCTGGTATGACACGGCAATCTCGCGACTTCTGTTGGCGTATGAATGTACTGGGGCAACACTCTGTCAGAATCCTGTGGGAACTATAAATCTGGTAGTCGCAGCCCTGGATCTAAGTGGCGGGCTGTCATGGGCGTATCAGGGCCCGCTCCTAAACGGACCTGGAAATAATCGATCTCCCTCCCTCACAACGGATCTTTCAGGAAATATCTACATTGCCTACACAATCGATCAACGCGTTCAAGGAGGTGCGACCCTTCAAGGAACCACCGATGTGGAAGTGGTGAAACTTCATGCACATGTGGAAGGATGCAATGTAGTCGTGGAGCGTTCCTGGATTCTTTCAGCCGTTTCAACCGTCAATGCCGCAGGTGCAATCAATGGCACCCCCTCCATTTCCTGTAGTGCCACTGGTGATCTATGCCTAACCTTTACAACAACGGGCCAGGTTCCAAGTGGAACCCAGACATCCGCGAACCGCGACATTGTATTTGTGGGCCTACATACAAATGGGACACTCCAATGGATCCAACAAAATCCCTACTTTAACGAGGACACATATCGGTATCAGTCTGTGGATAGCAGTCAAACTGTAAGAAGTTGCGGTTCCGTCATTTATACAATCGGGCATGCACAGGATGTGTCAGGTGTGGATATGCTTCTGATGTGGCGATCTTCACCCAATACGGGTGACCCTGAATGGTTTTACCAACCCAATTCGGCACAGAGATATAGGACCTATATTCCAGTTGCCCGTTTTGGAACACCCTTTGCAGCCCAGACCACAAATGCTCTACTGTCGAATCCGACCATGGCAGTCTGTTCTTCTATTATGGTAGTTGCGGTTGCCAATTATACTACAGGCGAACTATGGATTTTTGGGATTTCCGAACAGGAACCCTATTCAAACATACCTGCATTTGAGTATTTCCTGCAATCATCGAAAATATGTGAACGAAAATGCACGGCATGTGGATAGCAAAATTGAGAGTTCTTTACATCAGTATATGATAAGGTAAAAGTCATCATGAAACCGTGGACCGTACTTGTATCCCCTACATTCACCCCACCAGCCTTCTATGAAACGGCGACCGTAGAGGAGGTGGAGGAGGCCCTGCGAATTGGAGCATTCGTCCAGAAACATGTATCAAACTCGCGGAACTCGGGGAATGTGGATGCTTTTCAAAGGCGTGCCGAAGCAGAACTGACGTTGGTGCGCGAGCAAAAGGAGGATGAGATTGCACGGCAGGTGCAGATCGCCCAGGGGCTGCGTCAGGAACTCCAAAAGGTACGGGATACCCTGCGTGAGTCGATTCAACAGGTGAGGAAAGAGGAGGCGGAGAAACAGATGTTGGAGATTGAGCTTTTGCAGAGGCGTTTGGAGGCAGCTGAAGAACGCCAACGTGCTCTGTTGGATGCCCGTGATACCGAGATTGCTAAGGCGGAAGAACGGGTTCGCATGTCCTTTCTGCAAACTTTGGCAATTCGTGAAGAGCAAGTCAGATCCGCACAGGAAGCTCTACGGGCTCTCGAAACCACCTACAAAACCCAGGTAGATGAATTGCGTTCCCTGAATGAATTCATCCGCCGCAAGACTACCAATGTCAAAGTGAAGGGCAATCAATTCGAGTCCGAAATTCGCGAACATCTGATGCGCGCCTTTGGCATCTTTCCTGGGTTTGCCATTCTGGATACAGCAAGGGGTGTAGGACATGCAGGTGATTTCCTCGTCCAGTTGGGAGAACACCAGACCTTGTGGGAAGTCAAACATTATGACAAACCGGTTCCGAAAGCCGAGGTAGAAAAGTTCCGTCGTGATATGATGGAGAACCCTGCAGTGCGTGTAGGTGTTATGATTTCCAAGTCTACCGACATTGTCGGCAAGACGGGGAAACGAGATCATGAATTCTGCGAGGGCAAACTTCTATTGTATCTGACACGCTTTGAGGAAGTTGAGGATCCCGTGGATCTCCTACAATCCCTCCTCGCCCTCTTTGAAATTTGGTGGGAAGTCCAACGCGAAGAAGAGGCGGTCGAAGTCTTTCAAGACACCTTCCGCGAGCTCGAGAAGGTTCTCAGCGAACTCACAAAACGCCGGCAGGAGTGGCGCATTCATCGGTCGCGCATGGAGGAGACGATTCGATGGATGTCGGATGCTGTGGAAGAGGCCGAGGGGCACGTGGAATCTCTCGTGAAGCGGATTCGCACCGGTCATGCCTCCCCCACCCTGGAAATCCCTGCGCCCTTCCGTGATGTCCCTGATGACAAACTCCGTGATACCATTGCGTGCCTCCTGCAAGTCTACAAAGCCGGCGAGGGCGATGTCCGCCTGAATGATATGGCGGATGTGTTGGCAACCCGGAAAAACCTCAGTAAATCCACGGCACGCCAACATGTACTGGCAGCCTTACAGGATTCCGCGGTCATCGCTCTGCCTGGCAAACCGACCCTGGTGCGCGGCCTTGCACTCCTGGAAAAAACTTGAGGCCAGTACAATGCGTTTGTGTAAAAAAACAAATACAATGTCTTGCCTTTTCTGTTCCAATACGGTAATTGATGGACGCCCTGCATGTGGTCGTCTAACCTGTATGATTCTCGCAGGGATGCAGGAACTTGTGGAACCGCACCATGATCCCTACACTGAGTCCTCAAATCCATATACTTCAGTCATGGATGGGTGTGTAGGAAGTGCACTCTCCACAGAAGATCCTGAGGGAACGTTCATGACGGAGTAGGCACGTTTTACAGGATCCACATTGGGCGCATTTATGATATTTTTGTATGTATTTACGTAAAATGGTACGGAAATTTGCCTCGGTGAAACGACCAGCAAGAACATACTGGCCGTCCTTTTTAACAGTCAGTGTTGTCGCGAGTTCACTCATGAGATAGTCCTGGAAATGCGTATCGACACGCACCTTCCCTTCCACATCCGGTGCATGTGCTTCCAATGCTGCCAGTGTATCGCTCGTATTGAGCCAAGCCGTTTTTTTAGGCAGCCGCTGGACGGCGGGAGGTGGTAGTTTGATAGTTTCACCACCCATATCGGTCCTATGGGTCTCCACAGCATCCAACATGCATTCATAGGTTGGTAGGGGGATTGGATCGGAAATGCGTGTATTTGGAATGATATGGTATTTACGAGTTGTCATGTTGGTTTGGTTATGGGCCAGGGGACGCACACGCCCAAAGGGCTTGACGGCCTCTACTGTCAGAATTCCATCTAGTAGATTCCGTGTTCCATTGGAACGCAGTACACTGCAGATCTGGCCGACATCCACACAGACGGGACGATCCAACTTGATCGTACGTTTACCCTTCTCACCTACCTTGGCGATCTCGCCGGAAACAGTCATGCTCCCCACACAGAAGTAGATTTTCTCTCCCTCTTTGTGCTTCTTAAACTTGTGGGCGAGTTCATCGCCTTCATCTGCCGCCGCGCTTCGGTCAAAGGCTTTAAACTTACCCTTGATCTTTCGGGTAATTGCCGGCAGAGTTCCAGGTGTTCCAGCAATCTGTCCGATGAGAGCATTGGCGGCCGTGTATGCTGGATCCAGTGTAGTTCCCACACCAATCAGGCCCCCTGCAATTGCAAACGGCAACTGTTCGTTGTCGCAATGGAGACTGGAAACCCGTGTGAGTAGGGGGATTGCCTCGCCATCCACAAACAATCCAGGGCGGATTTCTAGGAGATCATCAGGGTGCAAGACACCCCGCTGAATCGACCCGCCTATGACTCCTCCCTGCACCTTGGAGTCAGTCGTCCATCTGGCAGGCCGATTGATATCAAAGGAACGTACAATCTGCATACGCACGGGCCCCTCGAATGTACGCTCAGGTGTTGGAAGGTTGTAGGCAATATGGTGGAGGGCATACTCGATACCCCATTCGCGCTGGGCGCTCATGGGAAGAAGGGGACTCCGCTCAGCAGCAGTCCCCTTGACAAACGCCCGTATCTTCTCTAGACTCTCTGAAACCACCGGTGCATCCACAACATCCAACTTGTTTTGAATGACAAACACGTTCTGTAGGCCAATGGTTTCCGCAGCAATCAGATGCTCCTGTGTTTGCACTTGGGGAATCTTCGGTGAATTCGCGGCAACTAGAAGGGCCGCCGCATCCATAATGGCCGCACCACTCAACATGGTTGCCAAATAGGCCTCGTGGCCCGGACAATCCACAAAACTGTAGTGTCCTAGCAATTCATGGTCGGTGACTGCATCGCATGCACTCGCAGTGGATGTAAGATCCCCTGTTTCTACATGCCGCCAAATCTTGAATCCCGCATATCCCAGATGAATGGTAATATTTGTGCGTTTTTCCTTTTGATGACGCTGGGTCGCCACCTTGGCGAGGGCTCTTACAAATGTTGATTTACCTTCACTCACATTCCCCAGCGTACCTAGGTTCATTGTGGCCTGTCGTTTGGCAATCTCCGCCAAATCCAGTGTAATTTCCTCCTCCTCTGCGGTCATGATAGCCGATGTGTCAGCAACATGCCCCTGCGGTACAAAGGAACCAACAAAGGATTCAATGGTATCCAGTTGTCGCACCGCATCCGCCTCATCCACCCCTTGCACCTGGAAGCGATACAGGGGTGGTGAAATGACAAATACCTCACATGCAAACCTGTCCGCGACAGCATGCAG
>JACCDW011828047.1_pt1 | contig 11194 bp, 10 predicted proteins | sample 7449781 | NCBI WGS metagenome assembly JACCDW01 (sample SAMN15323449, study PRJNA562643) | freshwater metagenome | isolation source: river surface water | place: USA:Blue River Watershed | collected 2017-08-18
AAATAAAACGGGTAGTTTTTTTCCTTGCGTAGGCAGTGCAGTTGTGATCGATTCAAATTCTTTTAAATTCATCGCACTTAAAGATAAAGGGGCTATCGCCATTAATTTTAAAAAATCCTTGCGCTCCATACTAACAAATTTACTAATTATGTGTTACAACATCTAATTTGTATTCCCAATACGTGTTAATTTCTCTGCGGGTAAGCGCCGTTAGTTGCGGTTAACATCAACGTTTAAAAATGAGTGATTTTTGACGTGCATTAGTTGTTGTGGCAATTAAGCTAAAAATCGCGAAAATTCGCTCATATTCGTCAAAAACCACTAAAAATGACAAAAAATCGTGCATTTTTGATAGAAAATCAAACAATTTGTAAAAAAATTGGCAACCCTTTTTTTCTGAACGTTTTTACTTGCTTCTCATTCATCGGTATAATTCGGTGCATGAAATGATAAACTGAACGTCAAAGCACTGAGTTTTTGACCTAAATTTGCTCAACTTTACTCAACTCATGAAATTTCTTAAACTTCTGGGAGCTATTCTGTTCTTTTCGCTCCAATCAAATGCCCAACTTTCTTACACATTCACACCTTGTGGAGCAACGGGCATAAACGGTCCTTCTCAAACACAAATTAATAACACTTACACCAACACTTCCCTGCAGGGTTCAGTGGTGGCTTCTACCGGAAAACAAGTATTTACCCTTACTACTGCTGGGATATATGAAATTATCGCTGTTGGCGCCAAGGGAGGCAACGCTCCTATAACCTATACCGGTGGCGCTGGAGCACGCGTAATTTCACAATACACCTTACCTGCTAATTCTGTGTTTACAGTGTTAGTTGGGCAAATGGGATTGAACGGTACTTATAGTAGTTACTACCCAGGCGGCGGTGGTGGCGGTGGATCTTACGTTGCCATCAATGGCTCTATTGCTGTTGTTGCAGGCGGCGGTGGCGGTGCCGGCATTGGTGAAAATGGAGCAAATGGATTTAATGGCAACGGAGGAAGTTCCAGTTCTAGTGGTACATCGGCCAATGGAACAAATGGGCAAGCGAATGGTACAGCTGGCACAGGTGGTAATGGCGCTACAGGCGGCGGCTACTATGGTGGCGGCGGTGGAGCTGGTGTAAATTCGAACGGAGGCAATAGTACTTCCGGTACGATTGGATACGGTGGCATCCGTTTTTCTAGCGGTGGTACTGGTGGGGCAGGTGGACTTTTTAGTAGCTCACAAGCTGGTGCTGGCGGATTCGGCGGCGGCGGCGGTGCCATGTTTGGCGGCGGCGGCGGCGGTGGTTACTCTGGTGGAGCGGGTGGTACGCACGGCGCTAACTACAATGCTACCGCCGGCGGTGGCGGAGGATCGTATGCTTCATCAGCGAATCAAACTATTACGGCAGCCTTTAACACTGGTGCTGGTTATGTTATCATCCGTCGCTTATTTGGCCCAACAATCGCTGTTAGCAATAGCATCACTTGTTATGGTGCTAGCAATGGCGCGTTAACGGCTACTGTAACTGGTGGTACGGCTCCTTTCTCCTACACCTGGTTGCCAAGTGGTGGCAATGGGTCTGTTGCTACAGGTTTAGCTGCAGGTGTATATACCTTACAAGTTACGGATGCGAATAGCCAAGCGGCTGAAGCGACTTTTAGCTTGACTCAACCCGGACAAGTTTCTTCTACGTTTAATTATACGCACGCCAGCTGTTTCGGTTATGCTAATGGAACCGCAAGCGCTAACGTTACTGGCGGCACAGCGCCTTATTCGGTGACTTGGACACCCTCTGGCACTAATTCAGTTGCCTTGAGTGGACTTTCAGCCGGCACTTATACAGCCTTGATTCTTGATGCGAATAATTGTTTTGGTAGTGCAGTGGCAACTATCACACAGCCTTCTAGTTTTGCAGTTACGGCTTCTGCCTCTACTAATACCATGTGTGCTGGTGGCGTAGTTGTTCTCAATGGTGGTGGCGCTACTTCATACGCTTGGTCAAATGGTGTTATCAATGGTCAAGCATTCTCACCTACAACAACTATTACCTACACACTCACAGGAACCTTAAATAGCTGTACTAACACAGCTATGACCACCGTATCGGTGTTTCCACGTCCTACTGTAACTGTGGCCTCAGGTAGTATCTGCGCTGGATTATCATATGTCATCAATCCTTCTGGTGCTAATAGCTACACGGTTCAAGGGGGCAATTACACCGTTACACCTTCATCAACAACTTCCTATACACTGGTTGGTATGAATAACTTTGGCTGCTTCTCTTCACCAATCAATACGGTTGTGGTTACGGTCAATCCGTATCCAGTTGTTACTATTTCTGGAACCAACACCGCGTGCACAGGCAATGCCATTGCATTAACGGCTTCTGGTGCTGCAACCTATACCTGGATCAACAGCAGCGCCACAGGTTCTACGGGTATGTTCTCGCCAACGTCACTAACCAACTACACGGTTGCTGGTACGAGCAATGCGGGTTGTACATCGCTCTCATCGGCTTTCCAAGTTTCTGTTATTCCTAGTCCTTCTTTATCAGTTACTGGCGGTACGTCTATTTGTGCGGGTAACGCACTGCAATTAAGTGCTGCTGGTGCTATGACGTATACGTGGAACAATGGGACTAATAACGCGAACTTATTAGCCTTCCCATTATCGTCTACAAGTTACACCGTGTTTGGTAACAGCGTGAATGGCTGTCTTGGTTCACTCGTTGTTCCAGTAACGGTTAATAGTCTTCCAACTATTTCTATTGCTGGTAATACGGTTATTTGTCAAGGTGGTTCGTCTACTTTCTCTGCTAATGGCGCGAATTCATACACCTGGAGCACTGGCTCAAATTCTTCTTCTGTTACGGTGGCTCCGCTTACTACGTACACCATCTCTGTGAACGGATCTTCTTCTGCAGGTTGTATTCAAACGGCTGCAATGGTTCTTACAGTGAACCCATTGCCAGTGGTAACGGTATCTGGACAAAATCCTATTTGTTCTGGTAGCTCACAAACCTTAACTGCTGGTGGTGCTAGTTCATACACCTGGTCAACAGGTGGACAAAATGCAAGTGTTGTTGTTACACCGTTAATTGGTGCTGGTGTACACACTTTATTTGTTAGTGGCGCGAGTGCAGCAGGCTGTGTGGCTACAACCACTGCTGGTGTTCCTGTTAACCCAACACCAACTGTTGTTATCAACGGAAGCGCTTTGTTGTGTACTGGCAATATCGCCACGCTTACTGCTACTGGTGCTAATAGCTATGTTTGGAGCAATAACCTTACCAACGTTTCTATCAATGTGAGTCCTTCTTCAAATACAACTTATAGTGTCATCGGTACTACTACTGCTGGTTGTAATGGAACCACTGCTGTTAACATGACAGTTGCGCCTAATCCATCACTTACAGTTACAGGTAGTGGTACAATTTGTTCTGGTAAATCAGGTACGTTATCTGCTACGGGTGCTGCATCGTATACTTGGGTAAACAACGGTACCGGAGGTACAGTTACTGTAACGCCTACTGCTTCTGGGGTATTCACAGTTATCGGTCAAAGTTCGGTTGGTTGTAATTCTACTGGAACCATCAACTTGGCTGTTGCGCCAACACCTACAATTAGTGTTACTGGTAACACAGCTGTTTGTGAAGGTAAAACAAGTACACTCGCAGCTACTGGTGCAAGTGTTTATGCTTGGAGTAACGGAGGCACAGTTAATGTTACCTCTATTACACCTACAGCGAATACAGTGTACTCAGTAACCGGCACAAGCAGCGCTGGTTGTATCGGAACAGCACAGTATTCCATCTCCTTAAATCCTACACCTGTTCTTACTGTTACGGCTTCTGAAAATACAATATGCATCGGTGGTCTCGCCAACTTGAGCGCTCAAGGGGCTACAACTTATAGCTGGGTTAATGGTCCAAGTTCAGCCTCTATCGCAGTAACACCAACAGCAACCACTATTTATACCGTAAATGGTACCAATGCGTTGGGTTGTACCGGACAAGCGAGCCTCACCTTGAATGTGACTGATTGTACGGTCTTATCAGAAAATACGGCTCAATCGGTTAATGTCTATCCTAATCCAACCAATAGCAAGGTATTTGTCGAGTCTACAACAAATTCAAGTGCGGTTGTGCGCGTTTACAATTCGGGTGGTCAATTGTTAATTGAGCAATCGTTTTACAGTCAACTTGAAATAGACCTTTCCACTTATGCGAATGGTTTGTATCACGTAATCGTAGCAGAAAATAATTCAGCTCACACGTTTAGAATTATTAAGCAATAACAACCAAATTAAATTAAAAAGGCTGTCTCTTGAGACAGCCTTTTTTGTTTTTCGTCTTTACGAATAGTCCCGAAACTACTCATGGTGGCGTGCATCAGAAGAGCGTAAAATGAGTCGCAAGGAGCTATTACGTGTTATGTAAGCCCACGCCCAATTTATAAAGATGATAAGTTTATTACGGACCGAAAGGATGAGCATCAAATGCAGAAACATCCATACCAACCAGGCAGCGTACCCCTTGAAGTGCAGGAATGGTAAATCAACCACGGCCTTGTTCCTTCCAATGGTGGCCATCGACCCTAAATCCTTGTATTCATAGTCTATACACGGAAGTTGGCGCCGTTCACGTTTTAGATTTTTAGCTAACAGTTTAGCTTGATTGATGGCTACGTTCGCTAATTGTGGATGGCCCCTCGGGTACTTTGGTGTTAACATACAAGCAATGTCCCCTATGGCATAAATAGCATTCATGCCTTGTACAGCATTAAAACGATCAACCATAATTCTATTGCTTGGTGTCCAGGTTGCCGAATCCAATCCGCTTAAGCGATTGCCCGTCACACCTGCCGCCCAAATCACCGTTTTGGTAGGCAACGTTTGACCGTTCGACAAGGTGAGAACGTCGCCATCGTAATCTTTTACGAAGGTGTTGGTTACAAGCGATACCCCCATTTTTTGCAAATAGTGCGCTGAGGCTAATTTCGCTTGTTCACTCATAGCGTTAAGCGTATGAGCACTGCCTTCCACTAAATAGATAGCAAAGTCTGAAAAGTTAATACCCGGATAGTCTTTTGGTAAAATCTCTTTTTTAATTTCTGCAAAAGCACCGGCTAATTCAACCCCAGTTGGGCCCGCTCCAACAATCACCAAATTCATCAATGCCTTTCGGTGTTCTTCATCCACCGATAAACTTTTTTCAAAAACTTCTAATATATGATTACGAATTTGAATGGCATCGTAGGTCGATTTAAGCGGGTACACATGCGATTCAAGTGAGGTGTTGCCAAAAAAATTGGTCCTGCAACCATTCGCAAGTACCAAGTAGTCGTAAGAGAAATCGCCTATTGTTGTAGTAATTTGTTGGTGTTCCGGTTTTATTTCGGTGACTTCTGCCAAACGAATCGTTACACCACTTGCACCTTTAAAAATATGGCGAAGTGGAAACGAGATACTCGAAGGTTCAATCTGGCTCGTCGCTACTTGGTAAAATAGCGGTTGAAATTGATGGTGATTAATTTTGTCGATTAAAGTAACATCGAACAGCGATTTGTCGAGGTGTCTAGCTAATTGAATACCAGCGAACCCCCCGCCTATAATGATTACATTTTTTTTCATACACGTTGCGGGCGAAACAAAGGTACACATGTTTACGATTTTATGGGGCTTTCCACAGCAGGTGGTTAACGCACATTAACAACGCCTGCTGTGGCCAGGCCATCCGCTGTAGCCTATTCCCCCGCATTAAGCAAATAAAATACAGCGCCAGCCGGGTCTCTGCTTCATGGCCGAGCCCGGCTGGCTTCTATTTGCTAAATGCGGGGTTCATAGGGCTGCCGCTCCTGTCCTTAAGCCAGCAACTTCTCTTACTTTAACGTTGAATTACGTGCAATGGATGTCGCCTTGCCACCGATACAAAAAAGGCTTTGTAAGGGACGTGATTAGTTGAAGGCTTAGCTTTTACGAACCTTCTTTTTGGACGATTTCGCCAGAGGATTGTAGGTGAGGCTGGCGTTTACCCAAAACATAAAATCTGCTTTTCGGTGGTAACCTTCTTCGTTAACAAAAACAAAACCCTTCATGCTCTTGCCTGTAAAATCCATGGGACGTGTGCCGTGACGCTCTAAGTAGTCGGCCGACACCATTGGGTCAACTCGGCACATCAACTCTTCACCAACCACCCCCATGCACATTTTGCTATTCACCATGTAACACACGCCGCCAAACATGAACTTTTCTTCCACGTCCAACTCACCACTCAAGGCCTCGCGAATACGGTCTGATAGCTCAGAATTAAATGGCATTAATAGGGTGACTTTAGCAGGGTGCCAGCAGCATCAAACACATAATCACTGCCAGCTACATCTGCTGAATAGGTTATTTTTCCTGCCGAGTCAATAATTTTGGCGGCTTCTCGTACTTTCTTGCCTTTTAAATTTTTGACGATGTAGGTTTTAATGCCCTCCGGTAGTGAGGCGGGATCAATGTCTTCTTCGGTGAAAATTATCCGACCTGTACCGTCAAATAAAACGGAGAGAAAACGTTTGTTGAATTCAAAGGTCGCTTCGTAAAAATTTCCTTCGTGTTCCCAACTGGCAACTTCTACATCCGGAAACTTGGCATTCAATGCCTTTAACACGGTGTCAGGAATTTGGGATTTCTTCTTTTGTGCTAATGAGACTTCTGCATTCAATGAAAAAAGCAGCAATAACACAACGGTCAAAATTGATTTCAAAACAAAGGGGTTAATAGGATTAAGCGGTGCTAATTTCCTTAAAATCATTGAAATAGGCAATTTATTCTCAACCATTGTTATAAGTGAGTGGTTTGGGGTAATAATTAAGAAGACATTCGTGTATTTCAGGTCAGTTCTTACACCCCTTTTCTGAGGAACGGTGTTAAAAATTCTGACATTGCTTGACGGGGATTAATTAACCACAAGATTGATTTAGCTTTGTGGCCATGTTTAACAAAGTTCATCACAAACGCACTTTTCTTATTTGGTTGGCCATCTACCCCCTGATTACTGTTATTTTCTTTCTGGTAGGTGAAAAGTTGCTCATCTTTCCTTTGCCACTGCGCACCTTGTTGTTAACGCTGGTAGTGGTACCCACAATGTCCTACGTCATCCTTCCATTTTATAACAAGCTATTTAAGAAATGGCTCGAATCTTAACGGTTAGTCTTGGTGAGTAAACCAACTAATTCTTGCCACTCGTTTTCATCGGCTCCAACTAACCCGTGTTTCCAAGTTAGAAGGTGTTCTGGGGTATCTGTTACTTGGTAAACGGGAAGGATATTGAAGTGCAAATGGGGACACGTATGTGGCTGATTAGTAATGGCGCCCAAACTAACAACGTAGCAGCGGAGGGGGAGCAAGGCTGTTTCTAAACAGGTGGTCCATTTTTTAATTTGCGACATCAACTCCGTGTATTCTTCTTCAGTAGTGGCACTAATGGATTCGGTATGGCGATTGGTTACAACCATCACCTGTCCCCATGTACGTGGATAAGCGGACAATAGAGTGGTTGTAAGCGTCTTTTTTTCAAGCACCCGAGTCGACGAATACTGAAGGAGTCCGCAAACTAAACACGAACCGTTCGACGGTTCTTTTGCGATGGCAGCCAGGGCATCTTCTCGTGATAAATGATAGGGCATAGGTAACTATTGATGGGACTATTAATCGTTAAAGGTGCTACAAATTTCAATTAAACGGTCTTGCATGGTTACCTTATCGGCAGCCTCGTGGTAATGGCGTAGTTTTTTATGAAAGAAATACTGGCCAGAACCTAATGCCAATGGGTCATTGCTTGTGGCAAGCCAAACCTGCGTTTCAACGCCCTTTTGTAAATCGTCAGGTGCATTGGCGCCGCCCATTTTGGTTGGCACCCAACCGGGATGTAGGGCATTGATTTTAACCGTTGGCCAACCACGTGCAAAGGCCTTTGCCAACATTAAAAGCAATAATTTGGAGTCTGAATAGGTAAGCACCATCCTTCCCTTCACCAATTCGTCCAGTCGTGTTGAACCACCTAGATGCATGTCCGAGCTCACATAAATATGTCGTTTGGGTAGTGGCGTTAATACTGAAAGCCAATAAGGCGCCAATACATTTACTTTGAATAAGGTTTCTGCAGTAGCGTTGTAAACACCCGCATTGTGAATCAATGTATCAAAGGGACCAATATTCGTGAGTGTACGAGCGAGTTGTTTTACCTCTTCAACAACACTAAAATCGGCTACTTGAATCGACTGGTAACCCGTTAATCGCTTTTCCAAATCCTTTTTACGGTCTTCGTTCTTGGCATGCAAGTGTACACGATGCCCTTTAGCGATTAATTGTTGTGCAGCCATCAGGCCCAAACCATCCGATGAGCCGGTAATAAAAATAAGGTCAGAGGTAGCCATAGTTAATCCCACACAAATTAACTAATTAATAGCAGCGAGTGACCAATGGGGCGCAAAATTGGTAACGCCCTGTAGGCAACTATATGAGCGAAGTCATACCGCTCCGTTCGTCTTTACGGTACTTTCGCTGCGATTATGCGTAAAGCAACCTCTTTTTCTAACGTTGAAATTTTAGCACCTGCTGGTTCCTTTGATAGTCTGCAGGCAGCTGCTAAGGCGGGCGCCAATGCCATTTATTTTGGGGTGGAGCAACTCAATATGCGGGCCCGTTCGGCCGGCACCTTTACAATCGAAGATATAGCTGAAGTGGCAGCTATCTGCAAGTTGCACAACATGAAAGCCTATATCACCTTAAACACGGTAATGTATGGCCATGATATGCAGTTACTGAAAACGATTCTTAAAGCCGTTAAAACGCACGGTATTGATGCCGTCATCGCATCTGATTTTGCTGTATTCGAATACTGCACACAAATGCAAATTCCTTTGCACATTTCAACGCAAACCAATGTGAGCAATATTGAGTCGGTGCAGTATTTTGCAAGGTTCGCTGATGTAATTGTACTAGCCCGAGAGTTAACGCTCAAGCAGGTTCATGAAATTACTTCGGAAATAAAACGTCGGGGCATCTGTGGTCCATCGGGACAATTAGTCAAGATTGAAATCTTTGTCCATGGTGCCCTTTGCATGGCTGTATCTGGAAAATGTTACCTAAGTCTCCATACTCAAAACGCCTCTGCCAATAGAGGTGCGTGTATTCAAAATTGCCGGCATACGTATACCGTAAGGGATACTGAAACAGGCGATGAATTTGAAATAGACAACGAATACATCATGTCGCCTAAAGATTTGTGCACAATTGATATCCTCGATCAAATCATTGAAAGTGGGGTAGGCGTTTTGAAAATAGAAGGCCGTACCAAGGGAGCTGATTACGTACACGTGGTAACCACCTGTTACCGCGAAGCTTTAGAGGCGGTAATGAATGGTACTTACAACCGCGAAAAAGTAGCAAGTTGGATGCAAGAACTAGAAAAGGTGTACAACCGCGGCTTTTGGGAAGGGTATTATTTAGGTAGAAAATTGGGTGAATGGACGCATCAACCCGGGTCGGTAGCCACGGAACGAAAAATTTATTTAGGTAAGGGGAGTAACTATTTTGGAAAGATAAAAGTAGGGGAGTTTCTAATTGAAACCGGCACACTGAAGGCAGGCGATCAAATAATGGTAAGCGGACCAAGGTGTGGCATGGTGCGGGAGCAACTTCATCAGCTCATTGTAAATGGTGCTGAAGGCACAATGGCTGGTAAGGGAGATAGCATCACGTTTCCGTTTGCAACCAAGGTAACCGCTAACGACAAGTTGTATAAAATTGTTGAGGCGGCGAATGGCTAAAATCATCCACTACCGAAATAAATGCATTGGTTGTGCTATTTGTTTTGAACAACAACCTGAATTATGGCGAATGTCGAAGAAAGATGGTAAGGCCACCTTGTTAAAAGCATTGCTAAAGAATCAAGTGCATCAAGTAACCATCCATCCATCACAAATCGAATTAAGTGTGCGAATTGCTGAAGCTTGTCCTGTTAAAATAATCAAGGTCAATTGATCAGAAAGTAATTATCTCATTCATTTATTTTTTAAACAAGACCTTAACTGAAGCAATAAAGTGGCGCCGGTTGTTTTATTGTCTATTTTTGATGGGATAGATGCAAGCATTGCATAGATGGTGATGAATAAATTAATAAAGGGCCTTTTTCTGATTAGTCTATTGTTTTTTGTAAGGTGTAACAAAAAGCCCGATTTAATTATCTGTACGGTCATCGATCCTTTTTACGGAAAGCCGATTGCGGGAGCACGGGTTGCTTTAATAGAAACAAAAGAAAGCATTTTTGGCCTGTTGGAGGAGTGTAAGACAATGGCTGAATTTACAACGGATGAAAATGGAAAGGTGTTTTTTGAGAGAATAAAATTAAGTAATAAAGGCAGTCGAAGTTACTGGCTTCGTTTAAAGTCCGCTTATAACGAAACCCTCACCAATGCCAGCGATTGTGTTATTATCAGCCGCGATTTGGAAGTGCCAAAGTCCGCCAACAGCTTGGAGCTACAGATGGTGTATGTACCGGGTTACCAAACAGGGTGGGTGATTAAGGTGACTAATTTAAATCCCACTGGCACAACCCCTGTAAATAAGGATAGCCTTTCTGTTCGCATTGTTAATGATTTTGATTTCATCGATGGATGGGGAGGCAGCAACGGCGTAAGTACACAAAACGGCAGTAAAAAGTTGGTAGGCGAGTATACGTCCTCCGTACATAAATTCACCAACACCCCCAATACAGTTAAATATCCCGGTGATGCCTTTTACCCGATAACTTACGGCAAACAAAAAGTGCTGGTACATAAACGAAAAAATGGCATAACCTCCGACACCTCCTATATCGAAATTGTTTCACATAAGGAGGAAATACATGAGTTTATTGTTGAATGTTAGCGCATTGGAATTCTATTTTCGTAATCTTATAAGAAACAGAAGAGAATCAAGAAAAAAACAGAGGTCGAATTCTCGCTATCGCTCTGCTTTCGCTCTCCGCTCTGATTCTGCACTCGCTCTTATATTCGCTCTCTCTCTCCACTCTCACTCTGATATTGCTCTCACTCTCCGCTCTCACTCTGATTTTGTACCTATTATACGAATCAACAGTAATTACCAAAAATCACGAGCAGCTTAAAAAGAAAAAACAGAGGTCGAATGCACGCTCTCGCTCTCATTCTCGCTCT
>JACCDW010822336.1_pt1 | contig 11193 bp, 15 predicted proteins | sample 7449781 | NCBI WGS metagenome assembly JACCDW01 (sample SAMN15323449, study PRJNA562643) | freshwater metagenome | isolation source: river surface water | place: USA:Blue River Watershed | collected 2017-08-18
CAACATTGCCGACATCGAGTATACTAACGGCATGACACAAGACAACACCGTACACTTCGAAAAGCCTGCCCCAGTGCCGGAAACTGACGAAGAAGCCATTGCTCGTATTCGTGAGCGTTTTGACATCCTGCATGAGATGACTAAGGCCAGCGTGACTGGTGACATTCGTGCTATGATTGTGTCCGGCCCCCCGGGCGTTGGTAAGAGCTACGGCGTGGAGCAAGAAATTGAAAAAGCATGTCTTTTTGATAAACTGGCAGGCAAGCGCCTCCGTGCAGAGGTTGTTAAAGGTTCTGCTACCCCAATCGGACTATATCAAACGCTGTACAAGTATAGCGACTCAAATTGTGTCGTGGTATTCGATGACTGCGATTCAATTCTGTTGGACGATGTCTCCCTTAACTTACTCAAGGGCGCACTCGATTCAGGTAAAAAGCGAACCATTAGCTGGCTCTCCGAGTCGTCGGCCCTGCGCCGTGAAGGAATTCCTGATCGCTTCGAGTTCAAAGGTTCAGTTATCTTCATTACGAACTTGAAGTTCGATCAGATGAAGTCGCAGAAATTGCGTGATCACTTGGATGCACTGCAAAGTCGTTGCCACTACTTGGATCTGACCTTGGACACCATGCGTGACAAACTGTTGCGTATCAAGCAAATTGCCAAGGACGGCGAGCTGTTCAAGGACTATGACTTTGAAGAGGCTGTGCAAGATGACATCATTGACTTCATGCACACCAACAAGGATCGCTTGCGCGAAGTGAGCCTGCGTATGGCGCTGAAGATTGCAGACTTGCGTAAACTGAGTGTGCTGAACTGGAAGCGACTGGCCGAAACCACTTGCATGAAGGCCGCTTAACCCCCGCAGTGTGACGTAAGGGCAATGTCAATAAGTCCCTTCCGATAAGGAGAATGATATGAGTTGGGTTTTAGTTTTGTTTGTGCATGCTGGTATGCTGAGTGGCAAGGATAGCATGGCGTTGACATCAGTGTCAGGTTTCAAAACCGAAGCCGCTTGTCAGGCTGCAGGTAAGGCCAGTGAAGCTCTTACCAAAGGCACAACCAAGGACACTCGCTTTGTTTGTGTAAAGCAGGACTGACATGGCTTGGATTGGTGCCTTGATGTTGTTGATGTTAGGACATCTAGGTTGGGCATTGTTTTTGGCATTTTTAATTTTGATGTTTGAGGATTGATATGTACGAAGTATGGGACGGTGATTTGTTTTTGTATACTGTGGACACCGAATACGAGGCTCGTGAAGCCATTGAAGAAGGATTCACTGTAAAAGAAAAGGCGATCGAATATTACGGTGTGTAAAGGTTTGTCTCGGACAAATCGGTTGGCTCCGGTCCGGGATTTTAACAGGTGCCCTTAAAACGGCACCTGTTTTTTTGACTTTTTGTTGCGGTAAGTATATACTACTAGTACATGAAAACAGCAACAATCGTAATCAAAGACGAAGTCAATATCAAACTTGAAGGCCTGGAACTAGACATGCGCCAGCGGCTGGTCAAGCAATTCAAATATGATGTGCCATATGCAAGATATCTTCCAGCCGTGAGACTGGGACGTTGGGATGGCAAGGTCAGCTACTTCCAGTTGGGAGGCAGTACCTATACAAATCTCTTGCCTGAGATCATGCCCTTGCTAGAACAATACAACTACAACATTGAACTAGATGACCAGCGCGACTACAGTGTGACCTTTGACTTTGACCTAGTGGAAGAGAATCGCTGGGCCTACAAGACTTGGCCTAAAGGACACCCGGCAGCAGGTGAGCCTATTATGATACGTGACTATCAAGTGGAGATTGTCAACAACTTCTTGCAGAATCCGCAATGCATCCAAGAAATTGCCACAGGTGCAGGCAAAACAATCATGACAGCCACACTCAGTGCCGCAATTGAACCATACGGTAGATCAATTGTTATTGTGCCCAACAAGAGTCTAGTGACACAAACAGAAAAAGACTATGTTAACTTGGGCTTGGACGTTGGTGTTTACTTTGGTGACCGCAAGGAACATGGCCGCAAGCATACCATCTGTACCTGGCAGAGCCTCAACGTATTGCTAAAAAACACAAAATCTGGCACTGCCGACATCACCATTGGGGACTTTATCGAAGACGTTGTATGCGTGATGGTAGACGAAGTGCACATGGCCAAGGCCGATGCACTAAAGACACTACTTACAGGTGTAATGTCCAAGATACCAATCCGCTGGGGACTGACAGGAACCATACCCAAAGAAAAGTTTGAAAGCCAAAGCTTGCTGGTCAGCTTGGGCCCAGTTATTGGCAAGCTCAGTGCCAACGAACTGCAACAACAAGGGGTACTGGCCCAGTGTCACGTGAACATTGTGCAGTTGCAAGATCACGTTGAGTATTCAAACTATCAAAGCGAACTCAAGTACTTGCTGGAAGAGTCTGGGCGCCTGGATACCATGGCAGAACTCATACGCAAGGTAAACGAAACTGGCAATACCTTGGTGTTAGTTGATCGTACCGAATGTGGTCGTCAGCTGGTTGAACGCTTGGGTGAACGTGCAGTATTTGTATCAGGTGCCACTAAATCTAAAGACAGACAGGAAGAGTATGACGAAGTCGCTGAAGCAACAGATAAAATCATTGTGGCCACCTATGGTGTGGCTGCGGTTGGAATTAATATTCCTAGAATCTTTAACCTGGTGCTTGTTGAGCCTGGTAAGAGTTTTGTCCGTGTTATCCAGTCGATTGGTCGTGGTATCCGCAAAGCTGAGGACAAGGATTTTGTTCAGATCTGGGACGTTACGAGTACGTGCAAGTTTGCGAAACGGCACCTTACCAAACGCAAAGCCTACTATAAAGAAGCCAACTACCCATTTACTCAAGAAAAACTTGAGTGGATGAAAGTCAAATGACTTGACTTGCTGACTAATTTTCTGTAACATACTACTATGCGAATTTTAACCTTAGACAACGCTCACTACGATCTAGATCACCTGCCAGAAGAAGTTGATGACATGCGATTTGCCATACTTGACAACTCAAATCCTGCAGATCCAGACTATCATTTTATTCCACTGATTTTTCTTGAAACCTTCAACGCACCTGCCTTGGTATTGAGAATTGGTGAGAACACTATCAAAATGCCCATGGACTGGCAAGTGTTGATTGGTGAACCTGACGTGGGAGATCTTGAAGTGCTGCCACTGACTTCAATCAACGATCGTGGGTTCAAAGTATTTCAATTCAATCCACTCACCAGCTTTCGCCCCAGTTTTCTTGAAATAGAAATCTTGGATGTGTATCATGAAGTGTCATGGTATGCGCCCAAGCTCAAGAATGGTCAGATGTTGGCAGTGCCAATTACAGAAGATGCTGAACCCGACTGTGTGTATTTTGTTAAAGATGTAAGCCGCAATTGTGAAATCGTTGACTACAACAAAGCTTGGTAAATTATCAACATGGCAGCATATACCGAACCTGAAGTTTTTGAAATAATCAACCGCCTGGCTCGAATCTATCTCGAAAGCTATCCCGATGATCGGGACGGACTTGAACGTTTTCTACGTTGGGCACATTTGCAGTATGGCTACAAATATGGGAACTCTTAAACCCGGCGCCACCTACATCTACGAATCAGTGGCAGGAACAATATTTGCCCGTGAGTTTGGCAAGGTTGAACGCCGAGTAGTGGGCTACACCACTGATGGCAGCCCCGAATTTGCAATGTACAAGAGTGAAATCAATCAAGTATTGCAGATGTGCGAGTCGGATCCGGTCATGCGAGAGTTGCTGGATCAACTGTTTGTAATGTATAATCTAAAAAAGACACATGAGTGACAAACTAAACATTGGCAATGAAATGAGGATGTTTGACCGCAAGGTCAGATCATTCTACGACGATCTCACCCCAGAGGAAAAGAAAAAGTTTTCAAACTATCTCATGATTCGTTGGGGCAGTTCAGTTGAAGGCTCTAGGGACTTGCAAGAGTTCTATGTCATAGCCACTAACGAACGACTCAATAAACATTTCTTTGATCTGGGCAAACATCCCAAACTACAGTGGCTGTTGGCTACCACTGTGAGTCCAGATCTAGGCACACCCCGACACACTTGGATCGCTCCCAAGAAGAAAGAAAAAGGAGCCAGTGCCATGCGAAAGAAGTTGGCAGAACTGTACCCGCATCTCAAGGATGATGAAATAGACTTGCTGGCAAAAATCACCAACGAAAAAGAACTCAAGGCCTATGTTAGAGACCACGGAGAAGCTGATTAAATTTACTTGCCGATATTGTCACAAGGACTTTGTGAGAGAAGCCAGTCTCTCTGTGCATGTTTGTGAACAAAAAAAGCGACATCAAGAACGCAGTGAACGTGGTGTGGAGCTTGGCTTTCAAGCTTACATACGCTTTTATGAAATGAGTCAAGGATCAGCCAAACTAAAAACATTTGAGGATTTTGCTGAGTCTCCTTATTACAAGGCATTTGTAAAGTTTGGTAGATACTGTGTGAGCACTCACACCATCAACCCCAAACAGTTTCTTGAATGGCTGCTCAAGCATAACAAAAAGATTGATCGATGGGCAAGTGATCAGCTGTACACAGAATACCTGCTGGATTATTTGCGAGTTGAAAACATTGCAGATGCCTTGGCTAGAGCCGTGGAGTTTGGCATCAACTGGGGCGAAAAGAATTCAGCCAACCCACATGATTGTTTGCGGTACGGCAACCACAATGGCATTTGCCATGCTATTGTAACGGGCAGAATAAGTCCTTGGGTAATTTATAATTCCGAGTCGGGACAAAAATTCTTGACTGAAATAAGTTCTGAACAGTTGGCCATGATTTGGCCCTACATTGATTCGGACTTTTGGCAAAAAAGATTTAAAGACTACACTGCGGATCAAGAGTGGGTCAAAGACATTTTAAAACAAGGGGGATGGTAATATGATCAAAAGCATTAACTGTGGACCAGGATTACACGTTAATGGTAGCAATACCTACTGGCCGCAATTCTATAACAACCCCGGTTCAGGTAATACGCTGATAGGACAAGTTAGGTATAATGGTTCAAATCAGAACTTTGAAGTCTACGATGGCAACGGTTGGTTAATGATGGCATCCACATATCCCACTGTGGAACTTTCGGGCGAAGTTCAGTCTATATTGAACTGGGCTAGAATAAAGATGGTAGAAGAAGAACGAATCAAACAGCTAGCAGCCAAACACCCCACAGTAGCCGACGCATTAAACGCCGTGGCCCGAGCCGAAGAACAGGTTCGTATTGCGGCAGCATTGGTAGATACAGCATGAACTTGTTTAATCAACTGTTTACAGGGATCGAAACTCCTACAAAAAAATGTGGGATGTGTCTAATAGAAAAACCTCAAGGTGCATTTGGTCGCGATGGCGGCGCTAACTATCTAAGATATGAATGTAAAGAATGCGCCAAGAAACAAGCTAAGTTGTTAAAAACGATTAAACAATCAGTTGCGCCTCCGCCTAAGGACTATAGATGTCCTATATGTAATAGGCTCGAACAAGAAGCTCGTGGTCATAATATTAACAATCGACAAATCTGGTGTGCAGACCATAATCACGAAACTGGACAATTTCGCAATTGGATATGCCACAAATGTAATTTGGGACTGGGAAATTTCGCTGATAATAAAGAAAGATTACAAGCTGCCATAAAATATTTGGAAAATTATGAGTGCTGATATTGACATTGACGTTCCAGACAGAGAGGCTGTGTTAAAATTGATCCAGCATGTGCCCGCACGCCAGACTGTTGACGGACGAGTTCGACGCCACAACTCGGGTATCTATGTTACTGACATACCACGTGATGTTGTGCATGGGTGTGCTGCCATTGATTACGAAACAGCCGAACAGCGTGGGTATTTCAAGATTGATTTGCTGAACATGAGCGTGTATCAGCTGATCAAAAGCCCCGAGCACTATCAACAGGTGTTAGCAGCTCCAGTGCCCTGGAATCGACTGTGGACAGATCGAGCTTGGACCGGCCAGTTAGTGCATGTGGGCAATTATGCAGATTTGTTACAGGAAATGAAGCCAGATTCTATCCCTAGAATGGCTGCGTTTATTTCAATTATTCGTCCGGGCAAAGCACATTTGCAACGCAGGCCTTGGACAGAAGTATTTGCAAGTGTGTGGGATGGAGACGACAGCCGCGGATTTGTGTTTAAAAAGAGTCACGCAATAAGTTATGCAATGCTGGTATCACTGCACATGAACTTGCTCAATCAAGTCGACGAACCAAAGTAATTGATTTTCGTTTGGTCTTTTTGCGGCTTATATCCATCAAACTGCAAACTGGACCATGCAGTATTTCTAGATCTTTGTTGCTAAAAGTTCTTAAAGTGTCGCGAAACTTGTCCCATTCTCTGCGCATAAAAATGTTGATGGGAATGGAATGATTGCTTTCCCACCACCAAGTGCTGGCCAGTTCTAAAAACTCCAGTTTGTCTTCGTGAGTTAGTAGTGCACCAAAATCATAAATTGTGGTCACAGCATCGTCTTTGTTTTGTACTATTCCTACGTATTCTTCATTTGCGTAGACGCACAGCGTTATAAACGGATACTTTGTTGCTAGTTTTTGAAAGATATCATTGCCCATAAATAATTGTTCGAGGATACTATGTATAGCACCACCGTTTACTTATACCAACAAATAACCAAAGTATTATTGATAGACACCGGTGGTGACCATTTCACTTATAGGTATAACCCAGTGTACGCAAAAACTTTAACTGTAAACAAGGGCGTTGACAATGTACTGTTGTTTGAATTCATCAACCAAGAGGAAAAACCAGTCAACATATCAGGCAGCTCATTTGTGTTTCGCCTGATGAATCAGGCTGGAGATCAGATCCTGGTGGAAAAAGCCATGACCATACTGGCACCCACAGTGGGCAGAGTAAAAGTTGTGCTTGACAGCATGGATACCATTGATTTGATTGCACAGCCGGGCAGTTACAGCATTCAACGCACCCAAGGCAACTATGTTGAAGCCACGTTTGTTGATGCCAATTCAGGTGCTAGAGCCGACTGTAACATTGTTGACAGTGTGTTGCCGCAATTCTTGCCCAGCAGAGAATTGACTATCCCCACAATTTACGGAAAGAATCAACAGCTTGTTCCTGGACCAACAAACTGGCCAGACTGGGCACTGTATCCGCAACCACAAAACACTGCGACTTTAACTGAGTTCTACTCCAGTCATATCCCCACCAGTGAACAAAGTCTAACCACTGTCAAAATGGACCTGGACGGATACACTGGCACCATCAAGTTTCAAGCAGCTGACACTTATGAATCTGTTTGGTACGATGTCACAGAAAGTCGTACATACTTAAATCACACTGGAACAGTGTATTTCAACATTGTGGGATACTATCCATTGATTCGTGGTGCGTTCAATAACAGCTATGGCTACGGTGCCACTGCCACAGCTGAAGTTACTCCGGAAGGTGTGGTAACAGGTATAGAAGTCAACAACGGTGGACAAGGTTACATTGCTCCTCCCAAAGTGCAAATTTTAGGTGATGGCGCAGGTGCCACTGCTGAATGCGTTTCAGTAGGTAATGGTGAGATTGGTCCAATTGTTGTGACCAATGGCGGTTCAGGATACTGGCCAATTCAATACCAAGGAACTGTGCAAGCACGAGTTTTGATCACCAACGGTTGGATAACTAATCTCCAATACCGTTGATCTAGTGTTACAAATCTGTTATACTGTAACAGATGTTTGATATTTTCAGTTATTTGCCAGCAAAACGAAAGCAAACGCCTTCGGGTTGGGTAAGCTTCAATGCAGTTTGTTGCAGTGACAAGCGGCAACGTGCTGGACTGAAAACCACAGAACAAGGTTGGAGCTATCACTGCTTCAACTGCTCATACACCGCTAGTTTTATACTGGGTCGCAATCTAAGTTTCAAAGCTCGCAAGCTGTTGACCATGCTGAATGTTCCTGAAATGGAAATTGAGCACTTGAACTTGGAGAGCATGCGTCACAGGTCCATAGAAGGATTGGTAGCAGATCGACAGCGCACACTCAATGCACTAGCAGACATTAAGTTTGAAGAACGAGACTTGCCACCTTATGCAGAACTGCTGACAGTGGAAGGCAACTATAGAGATTATGTACGCAGTAGACGAGTTCCCGAAGACTACCCGGTGATGATACAAACACAAAATGATGGAGTACATTGGACCAGGCCACACGTGGTAATTCCGTTTACACATGACAACACTGTGGTTGGTTGGACTTGCAGATTTTTAGATAACAAAACTCCCAAGTACATTTCAGACAGCCAGCCCAACTATGTGTTTGGAACTGATTTACAAAAGGAATCTTGGACCCAGGTGTTGGTCATGGAAGGCATATTTGATGCACTCAGCATTGGCGGTGTGGCAACCATGCACAACACCATCAGTGATGGGCAAGCAAGGCTCATACGCAGCCTGGGCAAAGACATAACAGTGGTGCCCGATCAAGACACCGCGGGCATTGCATTGATTGATCGAGCAATAGAATTAAACTGGGCCGTGAGCATACCCAACTGGCCATCACACATCAAGGACGTGAATGACGCAGTAATAGAATTTGGAAAGCTAGCAACTCTGCTAACTATACTTGAAGCCAGAGAAACATCAAAGATTAAAATAGAATTAAGGAAGAAAAATCTTGTTAAAAGACTACAGCGTTGACGTTCAGAAATTGTTTTTGGAAATGATGTTGGAAGACGCAAGCAGTTATGTGCGTATTCAAAACATCTACAATCCTCAGAACTTTGACCGGAGTCTGCGCCCTGCGGCTGAGTTTGTCAAAGAGCACTCGGACAAATACAACACACTTCCGGATCGATCACAAATAGCAGCAGCCACAGGAGTCAAGCTACAACCAGTGCCGGACCTAAATGAAGGGCACTTTGACTGGTTCATGAAAGAGTTTGAAAGTTTTACCAAACGGCAAGAACTAGAACGTGCTATCCTCAAGTCAGCAGACTTGCTGGAGAAGGGTGAGTTTGAGCCAGTCGAAAAGCTGATCAAAGGCGCAGTACAAATATCGTTGACCAAGGATCTAGGCATGGACTTTTGGGCTGACCCTGAAGGCATGTTCACAAGATACTTTGATGCAGGCGGACAAGTGAGCACAGGTTGGCCACAACTGGACAAATTGTTGTATGGTGGATTCAGTCGCGGTGAACTCAATATCTTTGCAGGTGGATCAGGATCAGGCAAGAGTCTTGTGATGATGAACATTGCACTAAACTGGGTGCAACAGGGCTTGCATGGTGTGTACATCACACTGGAACTTAGTGAAGAACTAACAGGCCTGCGTACTGCGGCCATGTTAACCAACATGAGCACCAAGGACATTCGGCGTGACAAAGAAACTGCGGCACTCAAAATTGGCTTGGTAGGCAAGAAGTCCGGTAGCTATCAAGTCAAAGCATTGCCAGCACAAAGCAACATCAACGATATTCGTGCGTTCTTGAAAGAGTATCAAATCAAGACTGGCCGACGAGTGGACTTTATGATGATTGACTACTTGGACTTGCTGATGCCTGTTAGTGCCAAAGTCAGTCCCAACGACTTGTTTGTGAAAGACAAGTATGTTTCAGAAGAACTGCGTAACTTGGCCAAAGAGCTGGGTATCTTGATGGTAACTGCATCGCAGTTGAACCGATCAGCGGTGGAAGAAATTGAATTTGACCACTCACACATTTCGGGCGGTATCTCTAAGATCAACACCGCAGATAACGTGTTTGGTATCTTTACTTCGCGTGCCATGAAAGAACGTGGCAAGTATCAGATTCAGTGTATGAAAAGTCGTAGTTCAACAGGTGTTGGACAAAAAATTGACTTGGAGTACAACATCGAAACCATGCGCATTACTGACGAAGGTGGCGATGAAGGAACTGGATATAACAAGCCCCAGAGCAGTATCATGGACTCAATCAAGGCCCGTAGTCAAGTAAAACCTGCAGAAGAAGGCTCAACAGAGCCAGTAAAATGGGAGCGAGCCACTGGAACCCCGGTATGGGAACAGCCCCCCAAAGTAGAAGCTGAAGTGCAAAGTGCAAAACTCAAGCAATTGCTAGGAGCAATCAAATCCAACTGAAATTATTAAAAGCACAAAGTTCGCTAAATAATTTAAAGGTTCTTGAGCGATGCAAAAGAAAACTCGAAGTTTATTAGAAGAGCTTGACGCCATGTACGTCGAGCAAGATCGTAAATTGCTGATCGAAAATCGAGCAGCTACCCTCATCAACAATGCCATCAAATTGATGGAAGAAATTGATAGAGAATTCAGCCCCGAACAAGCTGAAAACCTTCAACGAAAACTGCTAAACGCTATCCGAGCCAAAGACTCAAGCAAATTTGCTAGGTCAGTCAGGAGAACAAATGCAGATTCATGAAATAACACACTCAAGGGTTAACGAAGGTATATTAAAAGGTGTAGCTAACGCAATAAATCGTATTCCAGCTGTTGCTGGTGCAGTTGCCAGCAACATCGGTGGACAAATCTTGGCCAAAGCAGGTTTAGACCCCAATACCGGCCTGGGTACCACCAATCCATTTGGGGACAAAGAAGCCGAGGCCGCCAAGCTTGCAGAACCACTAATCAAGAACCAAGCTGTTAGTCTGCAGAAACAATGGGCCGAAGCTGATCATTCTAATCCCAGTGCTACTCAACAATCACTCAATCGTGTTTTGCACAATACATTGTTGCAAAGAAAAATTGGAAATGACTACACCGAACTCAATGCTTGGGTAGACCCTGATCCAGCAATACAACAACGTGCTGCCACCATTGAGAAACAAATTGAAACAGCATTGAAAACTATTGGCAGTGCCGGAGCAGACGCTGACACTGCTTCTTGGGAGGGCCTGGTTCGCGCTGCCACTCAGGCCATGCAACTGATCAGTTTCCATCCTAAAAAATACAGTGCAAGTGCTTTACCCAGCATTAAAGCAACTCCAACTGGGTGGACAATTGGTAACACTGTGTTATCTCCAAACAACCCTGCTCATGCACCTGTCATTCAAATAATCAATACACAACGCCAACAAACAGGCGCTCCCCCAAAATTAAAACAAACTCCCCAGGGCCTGATGATTGGATCTCAGTTGATTGGAAAAAACAATCCAGCATTTCAAGCATTGTCAAGTATTATTAACG
>JACCDW011610141.1_pt1 | contig 11193 bp, 12 predicted proteins | sample 7449781 | NCBI WGS metagenome assembly JACCDW01 (sample SAMN15323449, study PRJNA562643) | freshwater metagenome | isolation source: river surface water | place: USA:Blue River Watershed | collected 2017-08-18
TGGAAGGTGGCATGATGCATTTCCCTGCTTATTCACTTTCAATAGTGCAAGGAAAACTTTCATTTACCGGTGGCCCTTTTACTGAGCCAGTCGTTGAAATCGTTGCCCAGGGCAGGGCAAAAAGGTATCACATAACTCTTTCGGTCGGAGGAACTGCGCAAGATCCGCAGATCGTGTTTGACTCGATACCTTCGTTGTCTCAAGAACAGATTATGATGCTGTTGCTTGCAGGAAGTGAAGAAGAATCTTTAAATATTGTGGCACCTGCTTTGATTATGCGCAATATAGAAACTATTATTTTTGGATCTTCTTATAAAATAAGTTCTGATTTTTGGGCAGAAGGTCTACGCCGTATTAAATTTGTTCCACGCTTTACTAATCAAACGGGTAGAGGGGGCTTCAAGGGAGTTTTAGAAATAGAGCTCAGTAAGAAATTGCGTGCAACTATTGAGAAAAATTTTAGTTTAACAGAAGATGTTGCTTTTGGGTTTGAGTACGCAATTGCCGATGATGTCAGTGTTCAAGGAGGGGTTGATGAACGAGGGGATGTAGGTGCACAAATAGAAATGCGCTTTAAGTTTTAAAAAGGATGAGTATGAAAAAAAGTATATTTTTGCTTTCATTAGTTTTTGTCAGCATAGTGTGCGGTAATGCAGAACAAAAATTGAATCCTCAAGAAATAGTGTGCAAATATTGTGTAGAGAGTACGGTGGACCATATTTTTTTTGCACCAGAGGATGGCGCAATCTATAAAGGTCTTATTCGGGGACTTATTCAAATGGCAGGCCCTGAGAGCAAAATATATGTGGCAGCATTTCGTTTTACTGATAAAGATATTTGTAACGATTTAATCATTGCCCATCAGCGCGGAGTAGCAATTGAAGCTGTTTTTGACCCTGGGGCTGTTACCGCAGCTTTTTATAGTGGCGTGTTTTCATTATGTGAGGCGGGGATTCCTGTATATCAGTACATTCCGGTTAGTCTAAAGCCAGCTGCATTGCGCAGACGAACTTTCAGTAAAGGAGCATATCCGACTATCATGCATCAAAAAACGGTTATTTTTGAAAATACTTTTGGCAGAAGAAATTTTGTCGTTTTTGGTTCTTTGAACTTTACCACAGCAGGCTTTTATGGAAACGAAGAAGCTGTTCAGGTTCGAAATAGCCCACAAGTGATAGCTGCTTTTCTGGAGCATTTTGAGTTACTTAAAAAACGTTCCTATATTGTTTCTCTTGCTAAGACAGCAGAACAACCCTCACTTACCGGAATTCCGTATATTATTTTGAACGTGTTTCGTCGTATTACAAAAAAATAATTGGGGCTGGCATAGGCAAAGATCGAAAATTAATAAAAGGGAAAGAGGTAATCGCCCTTTTGTTTGAGTGCGATAGTATTTGGTACGCATAAGATAAGGTTATGTAGGCCTTCATTACTACAGTCACTTCTTAGCTGTGTCTGAATCTAGGATATTTAAATTAAAAAATCAACGGTCTTTTGTTGCGGTTGCAAGAGTAAGTTGATCGACCAATGTTTTAAAATCTTCTGGGACCGGACACGTAAATTCATACGCTTTTTTTTGATAAGTGAATGCCAATTTAAAAGCATGTAAGGCGTGGCGTTTGATCAATGGCGAAGAGCTTCCGTAGGTGGTATCGCCAAGCAGCGGGTGGCCTAGGGTTGCAAAATGAACACGAATTTGATGGGTTCTTCCGGTAACGGGTCGTGCTTCTACCAGAGAGGTTTCGTCAAAGTAGTTAAGTATTGTAAAATGAGTGAGTGCTGCTCTTCCATTGGTGTGATGGGTCATCTTATTTCTAACGGTGTGATGGCGAGCAATCGCATAATTCAGAGATCCGGTTTTTTCCGGGTGTCCTTTTACTACCGCATGGTACGTTTTATGTATTTCTCGATTTTTAAAAAGATTACTAAAAGCTGAAAAAGCGGGAGCGGTCAAGGGGATAACCATGAGCCCCGAGGTGTCTTTATCAAGTCGATGTACGATCCCCGGTCTATCTTTGTATCCGATCTCTTGTAAGTCAGAAAATGTGTGTATAAGCCAGTCGACCAGTGTAGCATCAGTTGATTTTTTAGAAGAGGCATGCACGACGACCCCGGCCGGCTTGTAAATAATGGCAAAGTCAGGATTCTGGTGGATGATGGTAACGCCCATACCTTTTATAGCGTATGCATTTTTATGCGTATCTTTTTCTGTTGAGGGAAAAATGATCCCAATGCTACTGTTTTCTTTAAGGGGTGTGCCAGCTTTGGTAATCTTTTTACTGTTCATGGTTACTAAGCCATCTTCAATAACTTGTTTAAAAAAACTGCGTGAATAACCAGAAAACTGGGCGGTAAGGAATATATCGAGACGCATGCCTTTTTCATCAATAGTTGTAGTAAAAGTATAAGAGCTGCCGGGTTTAATGTGTGTGGGGGATTCCAAAAAAGTTCCTTTATATGTTTTTAAGTATCAAAAAAGGGTAAGAGACACAGGGGTCAAAGTCAAATGGATTACCGTTTTGATGTAGATGAGCTTAGAGGATTGTGGGGCAGCGGGTTTGCAAAGTATATAATCGTAAGACAGTAAAATTAAGATTAAAAAAAGTTCAATAGACAAGCAAATAGTATTGAGATAAGGTAAAACTTATGCTGAGGATTAATGGCGGTCGAGCGATGTTTTTGTATAAATTCCTTATGCAAACAAGGAGAAGCTTATGGTTCCTGAAAAGTTATTTGCTGAGATAAAGGATCATATTAAGGATGTTATTTCCAAAAAATCTGCATTGGGTAGATCGTTGTGGGATGAGCTTTTAAAACTGCATCCTGCCGATATAGCAATTTTTTTCTCGGGATTACCAGAAGAGCACTTTAAAAAACTTTTTATAGATCTTCCTGCTCCTTTGCATTGTGCTGTGTTTCGTGAATTTTCTGAAATTATGCAGTCGCTTGCCCTTTCTTTTTTGACCGATATTCAGTGTAGCGATGTTTTATCATGCCTTACCACCGATGAGTTAACCGATATTTTTGAGAACCTTTCTGATCAAGACTTAAAAAAATATTTAGGGTTGCTTCAAAAAACGGACCGAGAAAAAGTACTTTCTCTGCTACAGTTTGATTCTCATTCAGCTGGTGGGATCATGGATACTGATGTTTTGCCTTTGACTGATTATTTTACGGTGCAAAAAAGTATTCAATTAATACAGCGTTTGCAAGTGCACAAAGAGTTGCATAGAAAGCTTTTTGTTATTAATAAAGCAAAGCAGTTGGTAGGTTTTATTTATTTAGAAGATCTTGTGCTTCATAAGCCAGAAACACCGCTTACAGAATTTATGAAGCAAAATGAATTTGTGGTGCTTGCGCATGAAGATCAAGAATCAATCGCTCAGCGGATGATGCATTATAATTTAACGATAGTGCCGGTTGTTGGTGAGAATAATTATTTTCTCGGTGTTATTCCAAGTTCGACACTTGTTGATATTATTGAAGAAGAAAGCGCTGAAGACGTGTATCGTATGTCTGCGATGAGCCCTGCAAAGGGTGGCTACTTAGAGGTGTCCTTTTTTAGACAGCTGTACCAGCGCAGTTACATACTTATTATCTTGATGCTTGCGCAATCTCTTTCAAGCGCTATTTTAAAAACAAATAAAACGTTGCTTGCTAGTGTGGCAGGCGGTGTTTTGCTCCAGTTTGTTACGATGCTTATCAGTACCGGTGGTAACGCAAGTAGCCAGACATCGGGCGTTATTATTCAAGGTATGGCCTCGGGTGAAATTAATTCTGCCAACCTCAGACGTTTTTTTAAGCGGGAAATGTTACTTTCTTGTGCGATCGCTCTCGTTCTAGGCGTGACAGCCTTTGCGCGTGTGTACACCACCAGTGGAAACATGATGGGAAGTATAGCAGTCACTTTATCGGTTGTGAGTATCGTCGTGGTAGCTATTTTTATTGGTAGTAGTGTGCCAGTTTTACTCAGAAAACTGGGCATCGATCCTGCCTACTGGGCGGGTCCTGTGCTTGCTACGGTGATGGATATCCTCGGTTTATTGATATATTGCGCCATCGCACAAACAGTTTTTGGCTATTTTACGACTTTTTCTTGACAAATCTCTCGCCGATTTATACCTTAGAGTTACTCTTTTGCAACTTTTGTAGAAGTTCATAAGAGCCGCTAGCTCAGTCGGTAGAGCAACAGCCTTTTAAGCTGTGGGTCGTTGGTTCGAATCCAACGCGGCTCACCAAAGGTCCCCATCGTCTAGAGGCCTAGGACATCGCCCTTTCACGGCGAAAACATGAGTTCGAATCTCATTGGGGATGCCACTTCTTTGAAGTAGGCTTTCAGCTTAATCAGTGTTACAGTTAAAAATATGAGTTTCTATGTGCAGGCTTGGCAAAAAGTTTGCTATCTGATTGGGGATGTCATTTCGTGGTTTTATCATAAAAAAGGATAAACTTATGCCGATAAGTGAAGACGTAGTGCGTTATCAATTTTTTAAAAAACTTACTGAATTGCCTTATATTGATGAAATTTGGTTGTATGGTTCTCGTGCCCGTAAAGATCATCAAGATCGTTCTGATATAGACCTTGCAATTCTATGCCCTCGTGCTTGCCAAGATGATTGGTATGCTGTTTTGCGTATTATTCAAGAGCCAGACACCCTTCTTAAGGTTGATTGTGTTCGGTTTGACACTCTTGATGGAAATAGTCAATTTGCTAAAAATATTCTTAAAGATCATATTCTTCTTTATTCAAGAAAGGGTCTTTAATGAAAGTTGATTTTAATCAGAAGTTGGTCCAGAAAATAGGGTATCTTATCAGTGCTGTCGCATCGCTTGAAGCTATGGTGCATACGCCTGTAGATGAAACACGTGCGCAAATTGATTCTTGCATTCAGCGGTTTGAGTATTCATTTGAACTCACCTGGAAAACGTTAAAGGTGGTATTAGAATCACAAGGGCAACCGGTTGCGTTTCCACGTCAAGTACTTGAAAAATCTTATCAAGGCAATTTGATCGACAACGAAGAAATATGGTTGAATATGTTAAGTGACCGGAATGCTACATCGCATGCTTACAATAAAGAAATTGCCGATTCTATCTATCAAAATATTAAAAATGTTTATTTGGCAGAATTGCAAAAAACAGTGGCCATGCTTAAAAATAATTTTTCAACTAACGTTTGATTTATTTTTATATTTTTAACAAGCGCAACTCTAACTATCTTTTTGATATAAAGCCATTTTTCCAAGGTTATTGCCTTTTTTTTACGATTATTATTAACTTATAGTTCGCTAGAAAAGGAAATTGTTTTTTTAAAAAGGATGCAGTATGAAAATAATAGAAAAGAATAAAGGTTTTATTCTAATAGGGTTAGGGTTGCTTCTTTTAGCTGCCAACGGATGGGTGACGGTACGTCTTTTGACCCTGGTCTTATCTCTTATTTTAATTAATTATGGTTTGTTAAAGTTGGGTAAGCCTTCTCTTTTTAATTGTGTCAGAGAAGCACTTTTAATGCTTAAGTTTTGGTAAAAAGATAAAAACCTTTTGTTTAGGAGTGGGTAATGGCTCAGGTATCAATAAAAGAGGCATTAAAGTTCTCTTTTTCTACGTATGCACGGCATATTGTTTTATTTTTAATGGTGGGCGCATTGGTTGGTGTATCAGCATGGGCAGGAAAAATGGCCCCGCGTTTGTTGGCGCAAAAATTAGGTTGTATGCCGTTAATCGTTGAAAGTGAACAAATAGTAATCGAAACTCCTTCTGCTCCTTCCACTGCTCAATCCGACATGGCGGTAAAAAGTGTACAGAATGTTACCTCAAAACTTACGACATGTTTGAGTAATGTGCCGGTACACCATGTAGTTGCGCTGGTGTTACTTGCTCTTGCTCTTTGGTTTTGGAATATCCTTTTATTCCTCGGAGTTGTAAAGTTGGGTCTAACCCTAAAAGATACGGGTAAAGGGTCGATAGCTACTCTTTTTGAAGCACGCCATGTTTTTTTCAGATGGCTTGGTGGATGCATTTTATTTGCATTGTATGCGATTTCAATGATTCTGGGCATGGCACTTTTGACAATTACTCTTGTGCATGTTCTTCGTATGTTTATTCCTTCGCAAGCGGCTTTGGCAAGTGTAACAGGTGTAGTAGGTTTTGCGCTGATACTAGGAATGTTTTTCTGGGCAATTAGGTATGTCTTTTTTGGGTATTGCCTTCTTGATAATCGTGCACACGGGGTTCGCGATGCATTGAGTGAAAGTAGAAAAGTAGTCAAAGGCCATGCTGTAAAGCTGGTAGCTGCTCTTTTTACCTTTGCATTAGCAGTGATCGCAGTGTTGATCCCCCTTTTTATGGCAGGTATTTTTTCAAAAGTGATTATCCTTACTAACGTGCAAGATATGCAAAGCATTCGAAGCAAAGTAGAGATTCTGTCAGCTATACTTTCTGGAGTGCTATTACCCTTGAGTAGTTTGTACATGGCTTCCATTTACCGTGGGCTTACCCGTTAAGTGATGCGCTGAGTAGTTTGTTTTAAGACCTTGCGGGTACCCCCCCGTGTGGTTTTTTGTTTTTGAATGTATGAATTAAGTTTATTTACCAAAACCTTAGCGATTAACTAATACGTTTAAATCGCTTTTCAATCTCGCGCGTGCTCAGCAACCATTGCGTCGGGCGCCCGTGGGGGCACGAAAAGCGATTTTCTGTTTTTTCTAAATCGCGTAGCACTGTTTTCATCTGTTCGTGAGACAACACATCCCCTGCTTTTATGGCTGCTTTGCAGGCAAGTTGAGCATGGATTTTTTCGGTGATTTTTTTTAAAAAAGTATCATCAGATTGTGCATCATGTTCATTAATCCAGCTGAGTAGTTCTTGCATAAGTTCGGCTAGCGGTAGATGTTTGGCATAGACAGGTACCGAGGTGATACGCAGTTGTTCGCTGCCAAACTGTTCAACGCTGATGCCGTGCTGTTTGAGTAGATCTACATACCGTAGTAAAAGATCGCAGTCAGATACTGATAGATTGATGATAACGGGAAAGAGAAGATGGACGGTTTCGGGATTTTTAAAGTTGTTTTTAAAACGCTCATACAAAATACGTTCATGAGCTGCGTGTTGATCAACCAGTAAAAGACCTTCAGGATGCTCTAAAAGAATGTATGTTGTCTGATGTTGTCCAATAATATGATAGGTCGGTTCTTCAAAATATGTTTGATTTACTTGAACAGTATCTTGCTGTTCAACGTGAACGGGATCTGCAGAATCTAGCTTTGAAGATGGGGTAACAGGTTCTTGTGTAAAGGGATCTGGTGTATAACCGTTGTAGGTTTGCAGAGGTTGGTACAAAGGTTTTGCAAAAGGAAACGGTGGCTGTTGTGTGTTGTATATAGTAGGTCCGCCAAAAGGATTATGGGGACGGTGTATGGATTTGCTCAGCTGTTGTTCTGTTTGTTTTTCAAGGGTTAATTTTACTGCTTGGCAAATTGCCTGTTCTACTTTGTGTGGATGTAAAAAGAGCACTTCTTCTTTTTTAGGATGAATATTAACATCTACATACAGTGGGTCGATGGTAAGGGTAATAACAGCCAACGGGTATTTGCCCGGTGGTAGAAGGTTTTCAAAACCTTTTAACAGAGCGCGGCCCAGTTGGTAGTTTTTAACAAGGCGATTGTTTACAAAAAAGTAGATACCGCTGCGATCGTACCGATTGTAATCGCTGGTAGTGACAACACCGCTGACTGATAGTTCATTTGTTTGTACAGTGATCAACTCGCACAGTGATGTGGTAACACGTGCATCAAAGAGTTGTGCAATTCTTTGCGTGACAGAAGGGACAGTAGGGCAGTTATAGATCTGTTCATCATTGTGAAAAAGTTCAAAATGGACGTGTGGGTAGGCAAGGCAGAATGCTTTAAACAGAGCGAGTATCTGGTTCCACTCAGTGGCGGTATTTTTTAAAAATTTTTTACGTGCGGGAATGTTATAAAAAAGATCTTCAATCAGCAGCGTAGTTCCTACTTGGCTGCTGACAGTGTGTGAAGAAAGGACTTTGCCTTCTTCGATTTTTAACTGTAATCCTTCAATGTGTCCTTGTTCTTTGGTTGTGAGCGTAACTTTTGCAACGCTGCAAATGCTTGCAAGCGCTTCTCCTCGAAAGCCGTGCGTTTGTACATGGGTAAGATCATTAAATGAACCTAGTTTACTCGTTGCATACCGTTCAAAGCAGATGTGAGCATCGTCTGACGACATGCCGATGCCGTTATCGGTAATGCGTATTTTTGTTTTTCCCCCTTCATGTACTTCAAGCTCGATGTGAGTAGCTTTGGCATCGATACTGTTTTCAAGAAGTTCTTTGATGCCGTTTGCAGGCCGTTCAATAACTTCACCAGCAGCTACTTTTTGGGCATCTTCAGGAGATAAAAAACGAATACGCATAGACATGTTCCAGAAGGTAAAAAAGATACAAAGGGGTTACCAGCCACTTACAACGCGATCTCTGCCGGCGCTATCAGTAAGTACTTTTACTTTACCAAAACCTGCTTCTATGAACAATTTTTCTGTTTCTGGCCCTTGGTCGTATCCAATTTCCATCACCAGTCGTGGCAGACCATGGAGCGTTAGGGGAGATTTTTTAGTAAGGTAGCCAGGAGCTTGTAGTGTGATTTGGTGAATAAGTTCTATGCCGCGCGAACCGCCTACCAAAGCTCCTCGATCTTCCCAGTTTGCAACAGTAGGAGAAAGATCGTGCCATGCATGGGCGCTGATATAAGGGGGGTTGGTGACTATCAGATCAAAAGGTGCTTCTCGATTAAGTATAGTAAAAAGATCCGATTTGAAAAAATGTACGTTGGTAATGTTGTTCTGACGAGCGTTTTTATGTGCCAGAGCAAGGGCGGTGTCAGAAATATCAACTCCGTACACGGTACTGTTGGCAAACGCTTTTGCAAACCATAGCGCTAAACATCCAGAGCCGGTACACATATCAAGTATGCGAAGCGGCTGTTTGGCTACGGGCTCTAGGTAACTAATAAGCGAAGCACACCATTCTTCAGTTTCAGGGCGTGGAATAAGGATTGGTGCTTCGACGAGTATTTCTAACGGGCCAAAAGGGACAAATCCTAAAAGGTATTGTAGAGGGTAGTGATGCTGAGTATGAAGAGTAATCCACTCGTTCAGTTGTTTTTGCTGTTCAGGAGATAGGCTGATAAAGATGTCTACAATAAGACGGGTCTTGCTTTTTTTTGTTATGCCTTCTAAAAGCCACCAGGCAACAGTTTCTCTTTGTGCGCTGTTGTCGTAAAAAGATTCAAGCTCTTGGCTTATCTCGTTAATAAGGGCTCTGATGAGTTTGTCTATCATACTTCTTCATTGTCAAAAATGGTAAATTAGTTATTGAGAGTGTCTTGTTGTTCTGGTAATTCGTCAAGGTCTAGAGTTGTGCCGATTTGTAAAGTAGTCGGTCGCGTTGAATTTTTAAGTCAGTAAGGCTTAGCCGCAGTTTTATTCATTTTTCCCCTTTGGTATATTTCGGGTAAAGTTACTACGTTAAAATCTTTGTTACAAGACTTTTTCTGTACTGTTTCTGTATTGTCTGGATCTAAGATTTATCAGAAGAAAAGATCCTGGTATCGCTTTTTGATTTTAAAGGGCTCTAAGTTGACTAGTGAGTTTATCTAGTTGTTCTTGTAATTCGTCAAGATTTTGTATTGCCAGTTCTAGATCAGACAAAGGCTTTGGAGCCGGGATACCGAGGATTTCTGCCCGCTTTTGCAGCATAATAATGTATGGGGTATTTGTTTGGTTAGCAAAAGCTGTACCAAAAATAAGTAAACTAAAAAAAAGTGATAGATGTTTCATCGGTTTCTCTCCTTAAAAAAACAGTTATGTATTTTGTTTTGAATTATCATCCTCATCAAACGTGATTTTGCGTTTTACCGGTTGAGGTGCTTGCTCTGCTGGGGGGGGGACAAAGCCATACATAGTAGGTAGTGCAAAAATATCATCTTCAAGAGTATTGTTGGTTCGTTTCGGAGCTGGTCGCTTGCCTGAGGATTTTTGCAAGGGGGCATGGGGAGGTGTGCTCGTTAAGAGTGGTGAGCAAAAAAACAAGATAGATAATGCTATGTACTGGTTTTTCATTATTTCCCTAGAATAAGCTTTTATAGGTTCTAATTAGGGATAGATTAGAATGTTTTGAACGTTTTAGTAAGGGATTGGGCGCGGTTCATAAATATTTTAAGCCTTCGATAATCATCTCCAATAATAAGGCAGAGTGTTTCTACAAACTCAAAAAAGAGTTCTTGGGTAAGGAGGCTTTGTTCTGCCTGTACACGTAAAATCGCTAAGAGAAGTTCGTCGATAGCAACAATATGGGGTGAACTAAAAATGAGATGGAGATAGGAACAAGAAGTAAAAAACTGTTGTATTTCAGATAACGTTCCATGATGTACAAATGCATGCATTTTGGGAGGTGTTGGTGCAATTTGGTAGATCATTTTACCGTTCTCACAAAAACCCACAGTTAGGCAGGTAAACGTAGTGGTCAGAAATTCAAAAATCTGCGGTTGTTCGGCTTTAAGCTCTTCTTCTGTTTTTTTATAAGTAAAAGGGTAGCGGCCGGGGTCTGGAGAGCCTGTTTGTACTGCGTAGACGATGCCAAACATCGTGTGTTCTTTTGTTTTTATGGCTACCAGAGAGCCAAAGGCGGGAAAATCATCCCATTGCCAACTTTGGGCCTTAAAGCTGTGTAAAGAGCTTTCAATCACTTCAGCAAAAGAGTCTTGTTTGGGTGTCTTGAGGTTTTTCATGCGAGGCTCCTTGTAACTGTTTTTTAATAAAAGTAAGGCGATGTATAAGGGACGGTCCTTTTTTTTGTAAGGCTCCAAGATGTTTTTGTGTTCCATATCCTTTGTGTATTTCAAATGAGTAGCCAGGAAAAAATGAACTTACACGGGTTATTAGTTTATCCCGTTTTACCTTAGCTAAAATAGAAGCTGCCGCGATAGAGACGGAGCGACTTTCTCCAAAAGGAAACGAGAAAATCTCTATTGGTTTTGCAAGATGGGGCAAGGTTAAAGGCATCGCGTCAATAAGAATGAGTTCCGTTTTTAAAAAACGATTGTGTTGAGAGAAAAGATTATACACCGCGTCCTTCATTGCTTTTTGAGTTGCTTGGTACACGTTATGAGTGTCTACCTGCCA
>JACCDW010779491.1_pt1 | contig 11192 bp, 17 predicted proteins | sample 7449781 | NCBI WGS metagenome assembly JACCDW01 (sample SAMN15323449, study PRJNA562643) | freshwater metagenome | isolation source: river surface water | place: USA:Blue River Watershed | collected 2017-08-18
CACCCGAATATTGACCAAGGTGTGAAGCCTTTTGAGTTATATAATCCCAAGTTAATCTTAATTTATATCCATCTGAAAAATTAAAACGATACATATTAGCAGTTTTATTGTGCGCATAAAATCCGTGTTGTTGGTTTGAACACCAGATAGTGTCTTTACCCTGCTCTTTAGATGCATCAAATGTCGTAACAACTTTAACTTCTAAATTATCATCTTTATAAAGTAAAGGTGTATTCTTAGGAGTCTCTGTAAATTCTTCAAATAGACGTATAAACTTCATAAAGTATATATAATTTTTTGTACAATAAAAAAATTATGTATATTTACATAAACTTAAAATAATAACAAAATGAATTGGTATTCTGTATTTTACTGCCTAACCGTAGCCGATGGTGTTAAATCGGTATTTGACACCGCATCTAACTGGTTTACATTTTTATCTGTAATTTCTCTTATTTTTTATGCAATTATGATTGCAACATCAGCTGATCCGAGTATACTTAGCATGAACAGTGACGACGAGACTAAGAAAAGTATTCTTAGTTGGCGAAAGTTTGCATCTCGGTTCTTTTGGATTTCCACAATTCTATGCACAATAACATGGGTGGGTTATGTGGCAACACCGACTAAAAAAGACGCTGTAATGATCTTAGCAGGTGGTGCGACTATGGAATTGGTAACGAATGACTCTACAGCCAAACAAATTCCACATGAAGTTTTTGACTACGTTTTAACCGAGATTAAAAGTGCCGCTAAAGATGCAAAAGTTGATCTTAATATTAGTGGACAAAAAGAAAAAGTATTAGAAAGTATTAAAGATCTAACAGCTGAACAACTTATAGAAAAAATGAAAACCGATTCGACACTCGCGAAGATAGTACTAGAAAAATAATTTAAAAAACCTCAAATTAATTTGAGGTTTTTTTATGCTCAGAAAAGTCTTATTATATATATAATAAAAAACCACAAAATTATGAGCATAGAGTTTTATCAGGAAGTTAATTCATCATTCGTATTGAGAGCGTATAATGTAATATCTAAAATAGCCAAGTTTATACCACATTTTAAATGGACAGCCGGTATTCTTTTCTTTATAGGATTTATAGATACAATTTTAAATGGTGATCCACATAAATTAGTTATGTGGTTAAATATAATAGTTTGGATACCAGGATTACTATTTGCATTTATTGGTGCGATTTTTCACTTTTTAACAGGTGTAAAACTTAGAAAAATGGTTAAGAAATACGACTTAGATCAGAAAAAGATCCAGGAATTGGTAGATGAAATACTAAATAAAAAATAATTTTAAATATGTTAGATTTTATTCAAGATATTATAGGAAAAGGAAAATATGAGGTGTCTTTAAACTCAAAAGGCGAATATTACTTTAAATTAAAAGCATCTAATGGTGAGATTATATTAGTATCAGAATCTTATAAAAATAGACAAGGTTGTGATAATGGAATTCAGTCCGTTAGAGAGAACGGATTATTAGAAGAAAACTTTGACGTAAGATTGTCAAACGATAAGAAGAGATATTTTGTTTTAAAAGCAAAGAATGGTGAAATAATCGCAACCAGTGAAACTTATAACACCTTGGCAAATGTTTTAAATGGTATAAATTCGGTTAAGAAACATAGTCAAACTCAAGACGTTAAATTTGTTTAATAATTAAATTCTTTGTATATTTGTACTATGTCAAGAATTAATAAACTAAACTTTGCGGTAATCGCACACGATGAAAAAAAGGCTGATATGGTAGCCTTTATTATGAAGAGATTGGATTTCTTCAAGAATGTTAATATCTTCGCAACAGGAACAACTGGTAGACACATTGAATTTGCTGGATGTCAAGTTAATAAACTAAAATCTGGACCACTTGGTGGTGATGCTCAAATAGCAGCAATGATAGTCGAAAATAAAATCGACTGTGTTATTTTCTTTATAGACCCACTTAGCTCACATCCTCACGAAGTTGATGTTCAAATGTTACTTCGTATTTGTAATGTTACAGATACGCCAATCGCAACTAACTATTCAACTGCTTCTAAACTTGTTAGATACTTTGAAGTTAATGACTAATGTAAACTCTATTTTTCGCGAACATTTATCCAAATATGGATTTGTGGAAGTACCCTGCTCTATTCCTAAGAATAAGTTTCAATTCTTCAAAAGATTCATATACCTTAAAATATATGATAAATCTCCTAAATTATTTTACTTTCTAAGAGATCGTGTATCACCAATTAAATTTCTATCTGAGAGACCAGATGGTAGTTTATTTTTTTCTATCAAAGGTTCAGATGGTAAAGAAGTATATAGTCTATCCATTGATAGATGGGGTAAAGTAAATAATTTAGATCAGTTCATACAGACAGATTTTAAAGTTAAAATTAGTCTTAATAGTAAGGAAAATGGATTTTTTAAACAACTGGAAATAATACCATTAGGTGAAAAAATGATAGAATCACTTGATAAGTTCTTGCAAACTTTTCCGGAATTAAAATCTAAATATAGAAATTACCGGTTAAATCAAATATGTTAATTAATTTACAAACTCTAACTAGAGAAGAGAGAATATTCGAACTACTAAAAACACAAACTAATAAATCAAATGGTTTTAATCAATTTGTTCAAAATCCAGATGATTTTACAAATGATGAACTTCTTGACCTATTTTCGAAAATAGAGAGTCGAACCTATTATATTTCAGAAGCTCCAAATTTTGAATTTAATGGATCTGCACACTTCACGGATACTATGAAGTTTACTAATGTAGATGAAATATTTAAATCCTTGAATGATAATCCTGATAAATATTTCATCTATTATTCGATCTTCAAATCTCCACTAACTCAACCAAATAATCATCGAGACTTAATGTTACGTGGTAAATTTCTTGAAGATCCAGTTTATATAAGAAATGAGAAAATAGATAAAATTTTAAATTAAATATCTTTAACTCGTTTAATCTTAACACGCTTTAAAAATCTTAAATCACTCACCTGACTTGGACCACCCATTTTTTGTGATTTAGATTTTAATGTATTTGAAACATCACCACTTCCACCCACACTTGAAGACGTTGATGTTGAAGATACACTAGCATTTGACACACCGCCCATACCAGAAGTTGATGCATTACCATTAGCATCTTCCTTCACAGCGTAGTGGTATTTCTCTCTATACTTAGGAGTGTGACCTATTTCAGAAACCACCAACTCATAATAGATATCAGACTCACCAAAATCAGATGCTGATATGTAAAGATCATAAGCCCTGAGTTGAGAATTTATATCTTCTTTTAGATTCCAAATTTTTGGCTCTATGTAATATAAGGCATTTAAATCAAGGATTGATTCTCCTTCCTCAGCAAGTGTTATTACAAAAGATTTATCATCTGGGTATATTAGTGATGATTGAGATGAGCTATCAATGTCATAGACTATATTAGGAAACTCATCCTTTATTTCAATAAGAATATCATATAATTGTTCATATGATATGTAAAATTCTACACTACCTATTTTCATAACTTTCCTAATTTTATCACCTCTTTAGTATCAGTTTTGGAGTAAATAGCACTTACATATTCGGAACCTTTGTGCATTAAGTCTAAGCACATTTTAGAAAGTGAATTATCTTCTTTAGACTGTGTAATCATTTTCTCAGCAGTATTCATAGCAGCATCTGCCATATTTATGGCATCTTGACCGATGTTTGCAATATCTATCTGACCATCTCTAATATCAATTAAGTGAGCCATCGCCTTGTTAACTAACATAGGATCATGATTGGTTTTTCCTTTAATAACTTCTAACCAACCAATTGCAGTATTAATCTGTTCGGTTGGAATTTCATTACCCTTTGCTTGAGCATGTGCTGATGCTGCTGAAATTAATAACAATATAATTATTATAAGGGTTGTGATTATAACTTTATGTAAAATAGGATGTTTATCTTTCCATTTAGAAACGGTTTCAATTAACCAAGTAAAAAATGATTTAAACTTACTAATAATAGTAAAACCTATACTATATGCTTTTGTTAAGAAAGTATATAAAACATTTGTAATTTTTTCCCTTATATAATTACCAAGTGATTCGTTTAACACTTCAATCTCAATGTACGATTTAAATTGAGATTCTGTAATATGACCATCGATAAACTTGATAGTCATATCATCTATAATAGCATATTCTTTAAATTTATAAATCTTCATATATTATATATAAAATAATGAATACGAAAGCAATAATATTTGATCTATATAATACTCTTTTATACACAGAGTATAAAGCTAAACCATATCTAAATCTATTTAGATCACTTGGTCTTACTAAAGAAGAAATGAATTTTTGGAGAGATAAAGTAATGACTGAAAATTTTAATTCATTTGAAGAACTTAAAGAAGCGATCAAACCAGGATCAAATGTTTATACTGGGCAATATGAATATGATGTTAAAGAAGAAAATGAGAGCACTCATTTATTTGATGATACTGAATTAGTATTAGATGAGTTATCCAAAAGATATGATTTATATCTAATATCAAATATTGCAACACCATATAAAGAGTGTTTTTATAATTTAGGGTTAGACAAGTGGATTAAAGATCCTATATTTTCTTGTGATGTTGGATATTCTAAACCCGATCCAAATATTTATCAAATTGTAATTGAAAGGAGTGGTCTTCAACCAGGACAACTACTTATGATTGGTGATAGTGTTAGAGCAGATTACGAGGGTGCATTAAATTGTGGTATAAAAGCTATACTAAAAGATAAAGATCTAAAACTTATCTTAACAAAATTGTTATAAAATACAATGAAAGAGATGACAGATTTTCTAAACTATATCTGGGACAATATTGATGACCCAAGGATTTCAATTAATAAGAAAATGAAATATGGATATAGATACTTCTCAGTAGATATCGATCTACCAACTATACATGGTAGATCAGTTAGTATTCATACTGATAATAGAAATAACTTAGTTGAAATATCCTATGACTATCATAACTCTGTTATTATTGAGTCAGAAGAACTTAGCAAATTTTGGATGGATAGGTTTGAACAGAAGTATCAAGAATTAGTATCCACAAGAGTTACAGAAATAATTAACTCATTTATGGAAGAAACAGAACCTCAAGGTAAAGATTTCTGGAGAGATTGGACAATGAGTAAGATATTCAATAAAGAAGATTAAATCAAAAAAGTCTTAGGTTCGTTAATATATGTCTTTAAAAACTTCTCAAGTCTTGGACATTTATTATCAATTTCCTTCTTAAACTGTTCATACCCACCAGCAGTCATTGGATTTTCTTGTAAAACTAATTTAATTGCCTGTATTTCTAAGTCACAAATGACATTCATATTTTTAGCTTTAACACCTTTCTTATAAAGCTCTAAATACTCATCAAGAAGAACCTCATCACATTTTACTTTTCCGGATAGATAAAGTGGAATAACGAATGATGCATATTTCTTTAAAACTGACGGATCTGGTGTAAAATATTTTCCTTCGTTTATTGTTGAGAACTTTTTCATTTTTAAAATGTGTTTTATTATATATTAAATTTATATATAAGAATATGAAATACCTAAATAATTTTGAAGACCATATAAACGAAGAGTCAAATTTTGTAAAAACAATTGCTCTAAGTGCTCTTTTGGCTTTAGGAATATCCAAATCGGATGCACAAGTATTAGCAAAAGAAGCAGACCAAGAAGAATTGGCAGTAATTGACTCACTAGTGAAGTTTAATCAAGCACCAGCTTCACTCAAAGAGTTGAAAATGTCTCTTTCAAATAAGATAGAAGACCCAAATAAATTTGTTATAGATAATTTAAAATTTGAACCAGATCATACATTAACTGTAGTTCCATCTTTTTTAACAAACTTAGGAGTCTCTATTAATCACAAGTATAGAACTTATTCAGTTTCATATAAAATCGATTTAGGAAAATGAGACATTTAAAAACATTTGAAGCATATGAAGGATCTATTTTTCCAAAGAGTAGATTCAATCAGGAAGATATGGATGAACTACATGAAATATTTCAAGACTTTGCAATTGAGTATAATATAAAAGACATGACTATAAAAACAAGTAGTTTAATACCATCTCAATTCGATGATGATCCAGATACTGGTGAAATAAATCAGTATATAATTGGACAAGCTAGAAATGCTTTTATTGAGATTAGATTATTTGATAACGCTGAGGAAATAATCGAGACACTAAGAGATAATTTTATTCCACAGGTTAAGGCATTAGGATGGTTCATTCCAAATGAAAGTCTAATAGGAAAGACACATGGGATGACTATCACGGAAGAAGAGAATGATATAGAAACACCTTATACTGAAGTATCAATCACTTTCTCTAAAAAGGATTAACTTCTGAGACCTATTTAACTTTTTTATCCGATATTCTAACTTAGATGCCTCGGATCGATTTTCAACTATTTTACTCCACTTTAATTTAACTGGTAGTCTGTTCCGGGTATATTTAGCACCTTTTCCTAAATTATGAGTTTTAATTCTCATCTCTAAATCATTAGTAATTCCAGTATAAAGAGTACCATCAGAGCATTCTAAAATGTAACAAAACCACATAATAATTTATATATTTAATATATAATAAGATGAAGTATCAATTAATTTTAGAATCATTATTATATTACTCACCTGGATTTAGAGATGTCTTATCTAGAATTGAAGACCCTATTGCCAAAGATATACTTTCAATGGAAGGAGAAAATATCACTCAGGATATAACATTCATTGATATAAATAAAGAAGGTGTTATAACTTTTGCACCAATGGCTAAATCAATTAAAAAGATAAATGACTTTTTAGATAGTCCATCTGATATGGATAGCACATATTCAATATCAGATAATGATGATATGCATCGTTTTGATTCTCAGGGAATAGGTCCAAACGTTTATAGTGGAAACAGAAATCAAATAAAAATCGGAAAACTCGTAAATAAAATATTAGGAAACAAATATAGTGATGCTAGAATAGAAAACTTTGTAAATAAGTTAAAAGCTAATTTAGAAACTAAACAAACTTTTGATATAATATCCGGAATTGATATTGTAAATGCTTATGATACACGTAGATATGCAAGAGGTGGTGGTAGTTTAGGTAGTTCCTGTATGAATTCACAGGACTTTTTTGATCTATATACAGAGAATGAGGATGTTTGTAGAATGTTGGTTTTAAGAGAGTTTGATGGATCTAGTTATAAAATTGTTGGAAGAGCATTATTATGGGAGTTAAATTCTTGTGTCGGATCTAAAGGTAGTAAAGATGATGGGATAAAATTAAATGTTAAATATCTTTTAGATAGGATCTATGTATCAGAGGATTACCTAGAACATAAATTTACCAATTATGCAAATAAAAAAGGATGGGCTCATAAAACTCTACAAACATTTTACCACAAAAATTATATTACATATAACGGACAAAGCTATAATGTGAAAATGACCGTTGAAGTAAAACCAGGTGAATATAAAGTTTACCCATATATGGATACCTTCACAAGGTTAGATGTTAAAAGTGGAACACTACATAATGATGATGATAGATCTGAACAAGGAACTATTTTAAGTAGCACACAGGGAACATATACCTCAGAATACTATCCAAAACACCCACTTATAAAGAAGTTTAAAGATTTCTTCAGACGTTAAGACCACATACTCTTCATTAGAGAACTTGCTTGTTTTTGACTAATAAATCCCTTGTCTTTATAAAATCTCAAAACACTATCATAGAAATAGTTAGTAGTGTATCTATCATTGTTGACTATAAATTCTAATTGCCGAAGTAGATTTTTATAAGGCTTAACATCACCTAAAATTTCCTCTATCTTACCATCTCGCAATTCGGATAAATTTAACTTCCTTTCTAGATAATTAACAAATGTACACCACTCGGATTCAGTCATAGTGAAATAATTCTTTGTATATGGTGATATGTATATCTCAATATAACTTCCATTATCAATCATCAATACACTATTAATTGGACAATATTTATATGATAAATCAATTCTAATATCATCTAATTTACCAGCGCACCAAATATCACAAGGGTTATCAAGATTAAACTCTTGTGTTCTGCCACTTAGGGTAAATTGAAAATTACCAAACCTTGATAATAACTCATAAAGTTCATCACTTGTTATATCTTTAAATCGTTTATTATGATTTAATATAGCAAGTACCGGCATAAAGAAATCTTTGCCGTTAAAGATATTTGGATCAACAATAGCTTGATCACCTGCGATACTTTGAATTCCTTTTACAGGAATTAAGGCACCAGTATATGGACTTCTATCAGTTCCAAATTCATCATCAATTGATATTTTAATTTGATAGTTTAACACTTTTCGAAAAACATTAGTGTGAATACACCAAACCACCAAAGCAACCAAAAGGCATTATCACCGATTTCAAATCGGTATGTAGTTTTTTTAGAATTTTTATCTGACTCCTTATCGTTCTTGAACATTATGATTGATTTTAACTTTTCCCACATATTCAAATATACGGAGAAAAATTAAATCTTGAAATTAATCGTTCATAATAATTTATTGACATTCTGGACAATCTAGTCTACCATCACCTCCACATTCACTACACTCTCGTTCTCCATCACCATCACATTCCGGACAATCCATTTCACCATCACCATCACAGTCTGAGCAACTTACTTTACCCTTACCACTACAATCTGAACAACTCTCACCATCAACTTCACCCTTTCCATCACACTCACCACAATCAACTTCACCAGAACCACTACATTCATCACATTCAACTTTACCTGTACTTCTTCTAGCCGATCTTGAATAACACTCACCACAATCAACTTTACCATCACCATCACACTCGTAGCAATCAACTCTACCATTTCCACCACAATTATCACACTCTTCATCTTCAATCCATCTACCACCGGTATCCTCAAGAGTAATGTAGTCACCATACCCTCTCATTTCTTCAGTTGTTAACTTACCACTTGAAGTATTAAAATATTTTAATGTATCTAAATAAGGATAATTCCTATAATCTCCATCACTTTTCAAATTAACAACAAGATGTCCTTCTCTTTTGTTTCCTTCTTTACCGACCATAGAGTAGTCATTAGAACTACTTTGGTTTGGTTTGTGATACCAACCTTTACTATATGCGTATTGTTTAAACAATTCAACATCTGAATCATTGTTTGTGTATATTCTATCCACATAGGTAACTTGTGGACTATCTAATTTCCAAACAAGTGCTCTACCTTTAATCTTCTGACCATCATCTGATTTAAGAATTAATAGTGAACATTTATCTGGATTTTTTGTGTAGATGTCAAAATAAGACGGACTAACAGCCTTCATACAAGATGAACCCATTGTTCCTCTTTGTTCAGCATATTTATTATAGTCGTACCAATTTGCAATATCATCACCACTAACAAGTTCAAACTTACGGAAGATATCGTTCATTGCATCCCAAGCTGATTTGTATTTATTAACAAATTGCTCAATATCAGCATCTGTAAATTTAAAATCTGATTTACTAAGTAGCGCTTTAACACCTCTACCTGTTCTAATAGTTTGTCTATTTTGCTGAAATGGTAATTGATTAACATCTACATATCTAAGATTGTTTTCATTAACTACAGTAAGGCCACCTGGGAATTGTATTTTAACATATATGTTTTCTGACCTTGGTGATTTTGCCTTTTTCAAAACTTCACCTTTTTCACCATTTTGAGGATGATAAGTTTTCTCACCAACTGGTTCATACTCTAATAGACCAAATATCTCAGCATTAGAAGCAGAGTGTTTCAAAAATCCAGAGCCACCATTGAAAATTGCAAATTTGTCTTTTTGTTGAAGGATCTCTTTGGCTTTTCTATCAGTAATAAAACTAATAGTATCTTTATCGCTGATATCTAAGTAGTTATTAGCAACATCTAAATCTTTACTCTCAATATCTAAAATAGCTTTAGCTACTGGTGAGTCTATTTCTTTTAATATATCTTTAAATTTATTAGAATACACAACAATTGATTCTAATATCAACGATTCAAATAAAAAGTCATTATACTTTCTTAACATAACAAAATTGCAATTTTTATATCATATATATTATGTTTTACATTCCAAAATATCATCTTAATATATAACATATGAGATTTATTAAATCATTTAATGAGAAAGTACTTGCATATGATGAGAAGATTTTAGAATTCTTACCTAAAAATCTTTCAATCTATACATCAGATGGTAGTTTTAATCTACACCTTGGACAATCAACAAGAGAGACTGATATTATAAGAGCTATTTATTCACATGAAACTTCTCATAAAGATGGAGAACCAGACTCACTATCACTCGATATACACTTGATAAAAAATGAAAATGGATTTAAAACAATAGTCGATATAATATATGGTGATAGTTGTAAACATCAGATATCAATAGAAGCCCCTAATAAAGTGACAGTTGGTGTTTATAATGGTATAAGATCAGTAAATGATTCATCTACACATTTTGGATTCGATGATAAATCAATTTCTGATTTGTGTAAATTTTTTAATAGCTTTAATTTTGGGTATAATTTAAAGCCTGAAGATTTATCACCAATTGATAAGTATCCAGACAGTTATACACATGATACAAAAGGAGAACTGAAATCATTAAAAAATGGTTTAAAAAACACTTTCAATAAAGGCGATCAGATAATTTTAGTAATCGATAATTCAAAAGCACCTGAGCATGAATTTCTTAATAGTGTAATAAACTACCTTAAATTCAGAGGTGAGAAATTTGAAGTAGCTTCTACAATAGAAGAACTAAATGATATAAAATCTAAATATGAAATTATAGGTGCTATTTCAACTGGTTCAGATTACAGATTATCACAGACCGATGAGGGTTCAGAATTATCAATGTATGCTTATGAAAATTTAAATTGTCCAATTATAGGTTTCTGTTATGGATTTCAAACAATGGTTAAGTTCTATGGTGGTGAAATAGTAGATTACGGTAAACAAATACATGACCACTTAAAATTATCAAATTATAATAAAACACATTTCTTGTTTAAAGATTTTGATATTCAAAATGTCGAATTTAGTTTTTCATTTAATGATGTCGCAAAATC
>JACCDW011318391.1_pt1 | contig 11192 bp, 14 predicted proteins | sample 7449781 | NCBI WGS metagenome assembly JACCDW01 (sample SAMN15323449, study PRJNA562643) | freshwater metagenome | isolation source: river surface water | place: USA:Blue River Watershed | collected 2017-08-18
AGATTTAAAAGAATATGACGGAAATATTGAAGCATTATATGTCGAAGAGTAATTTACCTGTAAGTGTTGTAATTTCAACAAGAAAAATCAACGATGATTATTTAAAACACGTTGAGAAAATGTTTTCGCATCCGAAAACTCAAATATTAATTTATGAAAATGATGGAGTTTCATCATTAGCAGAAATTTACAATGATGGATTAAAAGATTCACAATATAATATCGTTGTGTTTATGCACGATGATTTAATTATTGAAACAAAATCCGTTGGTGAGAAGATTCGTAGAATTTTTGATAAAAATCCTGAATTTGGTGTAATTGGTATTGCCGGTACAACCGACCTAATTAATGGTAGATGGTGGGAATTAAAAAAATCTATGGTAGGAAGAGTTTACCACGAACAAGATGGAAATAGGTGGCTATCAAAATATTCAAACGACTCATTAAATGAAAAACCAAAAGAAGTTGTTTGTGTCGATGGGTTATTTTTCGCCGTTCATAAAGATAGAATCAAAACAAATTTTGATGAGGAATTTAAAGGATTCCATTTCTACGAAGTTCCATTTTGTTTAAATAATCATCTTCAAGGAGTTAAAATTGGTGTAACCACAAAATTTGATATTGTACACAAATCGATTGGACAAACAAACCAACAATGGGAAGATAACAAAATCCAATTTGAAGAAAAATTCAAAGATGTTTTACCAATTAGAATGACTAATAATAAAACTTTTGATGAAAAATTAAATTACGATAAGGATAAAATTGGTCTTGGTATTGTGACATACAACGCCGAACATAGAATCGTACAATCAGCACCGACTGTTCCTTCTTGGGTTAAACATTTTGTAATTGTAAATGACGGTACTCCTTACAATGAAGAATCATATCCGAAAAATGCACATATAATTCAGCACGAAACAAATAAATCCGTTGGACAAGCAAAAAATACCGCAATTCAATATTTGATGGAACAGGGTTGTGACCACATTTTTATTATGGAAGACGATGTATTAATTAAATCTGATGAAGTATTTGATAAGTACATAAAAACATCGGTGTTGACGGGTATTAAACATCTTAACTACGCTTTACAAGGGCCAGCAAATAAGAAAGGCGCCGAAGGTTTCCAAACATTAGAAGATAGAGCAAAACAAAATGGATTAACTGAACCAAACCCAAGACAGGTTGTAACATATCCTGATGGTGTTGAGGTGGCATTATATCCGAATTCAGTCGGTTCCTTTTCTTACTATAATCGTGAGGTAATTGAAAAAATAGGTTTATTTGACTCAACGTATAAAAACGCTTGGGAACACGTTGACCATACTTTACAAGCATTTAAAAATGGATTTACTACCCCATATTGGTGGTTTGCTGACATAAATAAATCTTGGGAATATATTGATGATATCCCTGATAGTATCGAAAATTCAACAATTGCTCGTTCCGAAACTTGGCAAAAAAACTACAGAATCGGGTTTGAGCATTTTAAGAAAAAACATAAATTCGGACCAACAGAAATTCCTGACTTAGAACCAAATAAGGTTAGTCAGGTTTTAAATAACCTTTACCAACTTAGGTAATATTTATATAAATAAACAATCTATTATGGGTACATTAATTTTAATTTTAGCAGTATTAGCCGGAGCCGGTCTTATAACGTTTGTTCTTATGAAACAAGGTAAAATTGAGGACAAAGACGGTAATAACATTCCTGATGTCATTGACAACAAAATTGAAGAAGTAAAAGAAGTTGTTGAAGAAGTTAAGGTAAAAGCCAAAAGAGTAAAAGAAGAGGCTGGTGATGTTGTTAAAGCCGTTAAGGAAGTTGGTAAACAAGCAAAACAAGTAGTTACCGCAACAAAATCTACAGAACCAAGAAGAGGTAGAAAACCAAAAAAATAAATAATACATTTATATTTGAATAAAATGGGTTAAAATTTGTTTTTTAACCCTTTTTTGTCTACATTTGTATTAAGTTTATTTGGGGGTGTTTGGTATTGATTGGCGTTGATATGGTAAATGGGCACGTAGTCAGAATTCATCTATGACTTAAATCTATGGTGAAGCAATTTAAACGGCAACGTTTACAACCAAATGGAAGTAGCAGGTTTACTTGCAACTTCTAAAGTAGCAGCCTAACCAAGTTAGGTCCTACCTCGGGTCGACGTACATATAACCTAGGAACAGAAGTACTTACGGTGTAACACCACCTTAGAGTGTTGGAGCAAACCTGACGGCTCTTGAAAATCCGGTTAGGAACAGTGTTGTAGGTTTTCTGAAATTAACCTTCTATTTGTCAGTTGAGAACCAATTGAATAAACGTGTAGTCCGTTTATGGTATGACGAGCAAGACACGGGTTCGACTCCCGTCACCTCCACCAAAAATTAAACCCATCAAATGATGGGTTTTTTTGTTTCAAGTAATTCTATAAATGTATTTGCCAATTCTTTATGTCCGTTTCTACTATAATGGATATCGGGTATATTACCATTAGTTTCCTCACTGATAGTTTCGTAATTATAGTACGGTATAAACAATTTAAAACACTCTTTTTTGTGATTGGTCGTATTATATTCAGAACAATTAAACGTCTGATTAAACGGTCCCAAAATGTTTAACGGAGCTAATTCAACATTAACACCAAATACTCTCTTACCACTATTCACTAATGACTTAATTTCATCCATATCAAACGGTTTAGCTAAATCAAGTAACAAATCACAACTTCTACCAATTGCATTTTTAACGTCAATATCTATATTCTTCCAAGACTTTGCCATCATAACATTTTTATGACTAAGATTCTCTTCTGACCATATATTATCAACAATTGTACTTGATGGTAAACACCAACTCCAATGATATACTGTATTATTTTTTAGTAATTCATTTATGATTTTTACAAATTGTTCTAACTCTTTCCAATAGATATTATATGAATCTCTATTAATTGCAATTTCTTGTGTTGTTCTTAAATCAACATCATCATTTTGTTTTGGGTGAGGAGTATTTGGTAATATATCAACGTATCTGTTTTGGTGATTAGCAATTCTAAATCTATTTATTGCGGTCCAACCAAAAATTACAATATCACCTTGTGATATGTTTTTTCTATTCTCAAAAAATTTATCAAATATTGTATAATTTGAACAACCCCCGACCGCATAATTACATAAGTCGTAATCAAAATGATTTGAGATTATTTCGGTGTAACTATCCGGAACCTCTCCAATATAGTCCATATATTTTTTACCCCAAGCAGAACCTCCTGATTGGTGGGATTTAAATGTTTGAGTGAATGAATCACCAAATACGTGAAGTTTTATCTTATTTAACATTACCGTTTATAGTAAATAGGTATAAACGAACAAAGAGGTCTTTAGGACCCCTTTGCCGAGATTGAATACCTCCTTTCGTTTTTTCAATTATTATCGTTTGATGGTGACCAAACCATTAAACTCTAATAATAAATATCATAATTAAACAAAACGAGCTAAACTTTTTAATACATTTAATCCAACGAATGAACCTGCACCACCTAATAAATTACCAATACCTGATTCTTTTTCCGGTTCTGGTTGTGCCATTGATTGTTGTTCTTCAGGCGTTGTTGCTTGATTATAAAATTGTGCAAATTGTGGGTTTTTCATTAACTCGTCAGCTTGTTTTGGGTCAGCCATTGCTCTCTCTAACGATTCAATATTAGGAAACCCTAAAGCACCTAATAAGTTACTTCCAAAGATTAATTTTCTAACTGCATTTTTTCTATCTAATCTACCTTTATAAACAACGTTCCACCATCTTGATAAAAAGTTACTTGGAGCAACTCCACCGGTTTTAATTAAATATTTTTGTAATGCTTTGTCTTGAAACGTTTGTTTCATAGTCTTCCCAAGACCTCTTTCCAATGTTGAACCTACTTTCGCACTTGCATCACTTACAGTGCTTCCTAGTTTTGAAAATAAACTTTTTTGATATGCAATAGCACCTGTAAGAGCTTCCGCGCCTTGTGGTGTTTTCTTACCTACTTGTGCAACTAATTTATTAATAGCGGGATTATCCATTTGTTTACCAATCTTAGCATATGCTGCTCTTGCTTGTGGATTTTCGGCTATGAATTTAGTAAATGTAGTTGCGGTTTTAAATGCTCCTGCAGCTTTACCTAATCTTAAGAATGGTTTTACTATAATATCACCTACCGTTGGTATTAATGCCAATAACATTAATCCAGCCTCAATTTTTCTACCCTCTCTCCAATATTTTATAATTAAAATTGTGTCAGCAACCTCACCAATTACAGGTATAAAACCCGCAACCAATAAAGCATTTTCCCAAAATCCTTCATTAATATCCTGAGGTTCGATTTCAAACATCTCAGATTTTACATAATTTTTATCTTTTATCTTTTCCATATTGCTGCACAAAGTTTTTCACCGACTTTTTCTCCGATGTTGGATTGTGTTATTACTTCATCTAAAACGTTACCTAATCCCAAACCTAAAACGTCACTATTTTGGTCAAACAATTTAACATCCTTTTCACCAAATTGAAGATATCTAACGATACCGGCCATTAAACCATCTGATATTTTAGGCATTCCTGATGTACAACTTTCCGGACTTTTGAAAAGTCTTAAAAGTTCTCTTGGGTCAGTTTGTTCTAAAAACGCAGCTAAAAAGTTCGCAGCACCTTTACCAACACCTAAATTAACAAGAACCCATCTAATTACTTGTTCTTTAATCATACCTAAACCACCACCAAAAAGAGCATCTAAAATATTTGTACTTCCCCAAATATCTTTAGCTACTCCTCCACCTCCTTGTAATATTTTATCGGTAAACATATTTTCGGCGATTTGCTCGATTTCCTCGATAGAATATCCTTCATCAAGAAGATTAGCGGATTTTTGAATATAACTATGAAAAAAGAAATCCCTATCATCAATATCATTAAGTGGACTTAATGATTCAACAAGATTATTTTTTCTCTTTTTAATTAATTCTTCTCTAATTAATTTATTGATATCGTTATTCATTACTTATTGAGTTTTTAACCATACATATTTAGAACCATATCTCTTAATATCCTCAAGTTGTTTGATTCTTGTATATCCCATACCTCTTAGTACGTTATCTAATTTCCCTATTTGTAATTCGTCCAAATCGGGACCTTTATATTTTATTCTGTTATTACCATCTTCACCAATAATATTACCATTACTTCTTAGTGCGTTGTAGAATACATCGTCACTTACTTCGGGTGCTTTAATATCTGGTAATTTTAAATTACTAAGATTAATTTGTGCTGGTTTAATATCTCTCGGAGCAAGTTTAATAGGTTCCGCGTTAATTCTTTTAACTGGTTCTGTGGTTTTTCCACAGTTTTGTAATATTTTTAAATAATCAGGTTCCGAAAGTTCAGTACCACTATATCCTTTTTCTGTCAATGCCTTTTGTGTTAATGGTCCAAAATTACCTGTTTGTTTTTCTTGAGGCATTTCTAAACAAGACTGTACCTCTCTAATCTTATCACTCTTACAACCAAATTTCATTGGGAAACTTGTACAAGGTGTATATTTAGGTTTAGGTTTAGGATTAGGATTAGGAACTGGGTTAGTTTTTTTATCACCATCCCAATCAATGTGTACACCATTATAATCTACTTCATTAATTTGATTCTCAGCCACTGCCGATTTAATTGCACCACCTTTACAATAGTAGTTACCTCTAACTGAAAGGTCACCTGAAATAACTCTACCATTTGGCCAGAAAGTTAAACCACCTTTACCTTTTGATTTTTCATCAATCCCATCAGGTATTTTTGCAATTGCAACATCACCGGTTCCTATTCCGAATGTTACACCAGGTAAATTAGCTACACAATCACCAAGAACTTGGTCTTGTCCTTTTTCGTCACCTCTATCACCAAATAATAATTCATACGCACCATATCCCGCTAAACCATACAAAGCCAATTGTTTTGGACTTAATCTTCCTTTTAATGCTTGTATTTTCTTTAATACATCGTCTTTATATTTTGTTACGGTCTCTTTTGCTTTAGTCCATCTTTGTGCTAGTTTTCCACCTGCAGGTCCCGGAGCCTCAACTTTTCCCGGTGTAGGTGGAGTTTTTCCCGGTGTAGGTGGTACAGATGTCTTACCTGCATTTGGGTTTAATGCCGGGTCACCACCTTTTTGACCTTTAAACTTACTAACGACTTTTGTTTCACCCGAAGCTTTTTGTGCTGCTGCTCTTAAAATATCATCAGCTTCTTTTGCTTGTAAATTATAAGATTTCATCAAAGTCTCCCTTGCTAATTTTAATTTAGCAGGGTCTGCGGGCATTACAGTTCCTTTAGGGAATGCTAATTTCCCCATTTCTTGTACTCCCTTAGCATCACTTAAAAATGCTTTTATCTTAATTGCAACTTCAGGAACTTTCTGAACTTGTTTTAGAATTGCAAATTTGTCACTAAGATTCAATGCACCTACACTACCTGGTTCTGCTTTAAGTGCCGCAATTAAATCATCTGAACTTTTAAATTTAGTTAATGCGGGAATTTCAGTTTTTAATGTCTGAAAAAGTGCAGGTTCGGCTTTCAACGTAGACGCTAATAATTGAGCATCCGCAGCAACCGTCTTTGTTATTTGCTCATCAATATCTTCAGGATTTTCAGTTTCTTCTACTGAAATTTCTTTAGATTCAATAAGTTTATTTTTTGCTTTTTCATCGGCTTGTTCAACCAATGAAATCATTTTTCTAATTAAATTCGCGTCTTTGTTTTCCATTTTTTTTATTGTTTCATTTGTGCTAATGCTGCCGCAATTGATGGGTCATTATCAATTGAGGATATTATAGTTTGGTCGTCAATTGAATTTGCGACCTGTGCTAATTGTTGTTGTTGTTTTTCTGTTCTATTTTTGGCATATGCATCCATTCCCATATGTATACCTTGACCTATTCCATACATAGTTCCACCTACAATTGCTCCTCTACGAGCTGCTGCCATTTTTTGTGCTTTCGTTGCTGCTTGCCAAGGTTTTGTTATGTCTGATTTAATTCCTGCTTGAACTTGTTTAATTAATCCAGGTTTTTTTACAGTTGCGGATGCTGCGGTTGATGGTTTCGTGAACATACGGGTAATATCGTCGAAAATTCCGTTGAATCTACTTTTAAATGCTTGAATCATTTTTGACGCTCCTGCACCAAAAATACTCCCTAACCATTCTATTGGTTTTATCATTAGATTAAAAATTCCTCTCGCTCCCTTACCAAGAACATTAGTTACTGTTTTCATAATTGATACAGGTATCTTAGCGATTGCACCTCCAGCGGCTTTAAAAGCTGTTAATGTTGCTTTAGCCGCTCCAGAAAACGCAATACCAATTACACAAACAAGTAAATCAATATAAGTCCAAATACTTTTAGAATCTGACTTACCACTTATTAATTTATATACTTTCCAAATAAGTAACGCTCCCCATAAAACAGCGCCAGCCACTTTACCTACACCAATGGCAGTTAAAGCAGCATCAACCGCAATACCCACAGGGTGTAAAAGAATCGCTTCTAACTTATCAAAAAACCAAGGTAGTCCTTTATTTAAAATCCAACTACCGGCATCTTTCAATCCTTGAAACGCCTTACCTGCAACTTCTTTTGTTTTATCCCAAGCCTTACCTGCAACTTCTTTTGTTTTATCCCAAAGTTTTCCTGCTCCTGATTTAAAGTCATCCCATAAACCTTCTTCTTGAATTATTATTGGATTGGATTCGTAAATTTTATTTTTTACAAATTCCCAAGATTCTGAAATTAATTGTTCGGTTCTTAATCTGTCTTCAGATTCAAAGATTAAATTTTGACCATACCTAACCTCAAACTCCATAATATGATTACTATTTTCACCCATCATTGGGTAAATTAGTTCTTTCATTTTTTTGAATAGGTCGGTTGATTCGAATAAATTCTGTCTATGTGAGAATAAAAATTGCGTTTTAAACATCTCACAAACAAAAATGGGGTTAGGAGACTCAACGTCAGTATGAATACCTGTAGTGATATCCACTATACGATTTCCCATTTGTAGAAATCTTAAGTCTCTTGATACAACAAATTCATCCATTTTTTTATCGATATTACTATAAATATCAGGTATATATTAATTAGTTCAACTTATTGGCTTTACCTCTTTCCTTAATTCTAGGTTCCATTACTCCGTTACCTATAGGATTCGCAGGACCTCTCGATACTCCACTTTCCCAAACACTTACCTCAGGGTATCCTTCACCACCGCTTTGGGTAGCAGAAGTACCTGCTGAAGGTTGTGCCGCCGCGGCATCATCTTGCTCGGTAACCTCCTGATTTACAGACGATTTTATTAGTTTTTCTAATTGTTTTTCGGATAGAACTATTTTCATACACTAATAAATAGTAAAAAAAATTTTGTATATTCAAAAAAATACCTAATTTTGTTGAAAATATAAAGATATGAGACGTATTATATGTTTAATAATAGTTGTATTTCTTACGGGGTGTGAGAAATATGAATTACCGAGTAATCCACAACTAAATTTAAATGGTAGATGGGATGTGGTAGATATTGATGTTGTTATCGATAAAGTAAATTATGGTAGTGAGGTGTTCGTTGTAAATGAGGATAGAGCGGCAGTAAACAATTTTTTAGTAACGGGTATTAATTTAAACAATCAATTAATGTTAACTCAGGACTACTTTGGTACCAATATCAATCGTAGATTTGATGTTAAAACAACCCAATGGGAATTTGATTATAATAAACTTAGAATAAAAGACGTGGGGTCAGACGAACGAATGGATGTTTGGTTTCCTTGTACGTATTGTAAAGAACAAAAAATAATCGAAACTGATTATAAAGGTCAAAAAACACGTTACACCTTTGATATTGATACGAAACACGCTATGCCGTCAAATGTGTTGACACTAACGAGTCAAGTTTTTTATACAAACATTATGGTAAATGGAAATCAATATGAAAAAGCAATTGAATCTCATTTAGAGATTACCTTACATAGATTTTAAAGGTCGTATATTGAGGGGTCAATTTTAGAAAACATTTTGATGTATTGACCTGCTTTTGCGTTAGCCTCATCTTCAATTTCACCACCAATATCGGGTGGCTTAACTTCTAACCTACCCTGTTCAAATTGTTTGTGGTGAACCATTTCGTGAGCGATACTCCTTAAGACATCAACTAATGCACGATTTTTCCTACAAACCTTAATGATTTTATTCTCTTTGGTATAATCGTAGTTTGCGGTAGTTTTTAGACCATCCCTGTTGTTCTTAATAACAATTGTAGGAGTTTCGTCCAATTCTAACTCTTTGGATACGAACTTCACAAAATTTGCCATCTTTTCTTTATCTTCTACACTAAGACTCATAATAATAAATATCACAAAATTGTTTCACTTGGTAAATCGTTTTCTTTAAGGTACTGATTTACTAAGTCTTTAACAAAATTCTCATCAATATCATCCATATCGGACTCATCTATTATTTCGGGCGAATAGTATTCGATATCGTCATAATCAAGTTCTAAAATTCTATAAAACTTGTCACTATCCTCCTTTGTTGAAAATTCAACGTACAGTCTCCTACTATGTTCGTTGTAATAAAATTCGTGTATTGTCATTGTTGGTAAACAATGATAAGTATTGTGTAAAAATTGAAAAGTTACGCCATATTTGAGTGGACCTTTGTTGGATTAAATGCAATCCCTCCTGAATCCAATACTTCATAGTGTAAGTGTGGTCCCATTGAATTACCTGCAAATTGTGCACCTTTTGCTCCTCCAGTATATCCAATAAGTTGTCCTTTTTTAACATCTTCACCACCTTTTACAACCCATTTTGAACAATGACAATATTTTGTTTGTAGTCCAGCCCCTCTATGGTCTAATTTAATAAATCCACCACAACCATTTGGTGTGGTATCGCCGGCTCTTATTACTTTTCCGTCTGCGGGTGCATAAATGGGTGTACCCACAGGTGCCCCAATATCTACTCCTTTATGATTTTTAGATGCGGACCCACCTAAATTTCTCATACCGAATCCACTTGTTACTTTGTATGTTGGACCTAACGGGTGCATTAAATCTGTACCTGTCGGTATGTTAGCAGCAAATTGGGCGTCTCCTCCTCCTGCATAACCACTACCTTTTGACCCATCCGCTCCCAGTGCACCTGCAACTGTTGCGAGTGGGTTAGCCAATAACTTTAAAAATTTTGAAAGGTTTGGTGAATCCTTCTCCATTTTTTCATTATCGACATTAGTTCCCGTAGATGGATTTAATGTTTGACCGGTTGTAGTACCCGATGCTGAAGATTGCTCGACTAAATCAAGTCCTCTATATAGGTTGTGTAATTGTTCTTCGGTTAATTTAAGTCTCATACAAATATAAATATACAATTTATTGACTTTTTATCATACTTAATAGTATGGACTGGTATACAATTAAATATTTGTACCCCGATGCGTTCGAAAGATTTGCGAAGAGTATGTTCCCAAACACAGGTATCGTAAGTCTATCAACACTTTATTATTATGACACAAAAAAATTATACTATTTTTTTGACAAGGAGGGTATGTACTTACTAATCGAAAGATACAATAAGAATATTTGGAATTACACGATAAGTCTACATAATGGGGTTAGTTTAGGCCCTGGAGAAAATTCAAAAAAATCAAGAGAAGAATGTGAGGAAGAAGGATTCTTACATTGTTTTAAAATGTTAGATAAATGTATTAGAGATTGTGAATGACTATTTATCAAATATGTCCACCTTAAACTTTTTACTACAGGCAACCAGAGTATTACACGTCGGTAATTACGATGAAGATGAATTAAAAATGATTTATGATTTTATGGTTGCCATTGACAATGACATTTTAAACGATTATCTTAATAAATGTACGATACTCTCATACAACAACGATTTAGAACTTTTTATTGAAATTGTTGATGTTCTAATTGGTATTTTAGTAGAGAGAGAAGAGTATGAAAAATGTTTTACATTAAAAAGTAAAAAAGAAGAAGCAATAAATTTAATAATCTCACCAAAACTAAACTAAAGTAATATGTCAGTTTTAAATATGAAAGAAGAGGAAAAAAAGAAAATCCTCGAAAAACACAAAGAGGCAACAAAAAA
>JACCDW012006196.1_pt1 | contig 11188 bp, 12 predicted proteins | sample 7449781 | NCBI WGS metagenome assembly JACCDW01 (sample SAMN15323449, study PRJNA562643) | freshwater metagenome | isolation source: river surface water | place: USA:Blue River Watershed | collected 2017-08-18
AACGACACAGGGCACACAACCATTGCTGGTAATTTGAGCGTGGCTGGTACGCTGTCCGTAGTGGGCGCAACAACTCTTTCAGGCGCGGTCACTCTTTCAACAACCCTTTCAGTCGTGGGAAATACAACCGTCGGGCACTTATCGCTCATTTCAAACTTGAGCGTTGCAGGTACAACCACCTTAGTCGGCGCAACAACTATTACTGGTCAGTTAACGGCAAATGGGGGCATCGTTTGTGACACCAACAAATTTTTAGTCGCAAACGACACAGGGCACACAACCATTGCTGGTAATTTGAGCGTGGCTGGTACGCTGTCCGTAGTGGGCGCAACAACTCTTTCAGGCGCGGTCACTCTCTCAACAACCCTCTCAGTCGTGGGTAATACTATCGTCGGGCACTTATCGCTCATTTCAAACTTGAGCGTTGCAGGCACAGCCACGTTTATCAGCGATACTACAATCGCCGGCACGTTGTCCGTAGGGGGCGTAACGACCTTTGTCGGAGCTGTAGCGGCGAACGGTGGCTTTACGTGCGATTCAACTGTATTCACGATCGAAGACGGTACGGGAAATACCGGAATCGCAGGAACCCTGTCGGTAGGTGGTTCTATTTATGGTCTTACCGATATCCGTTCGGCTGGTGATGTTGTTGCTTTTGCAAATTTCTCAGATGCGCGTCTCAAGAAAGACGTCATCACACTCCAACCGGGCACACTCGAACAGATCGTGCATCGGTTGCGCCCTGTAGAGTTCACATGGAAAGAAGAAATTTTACACAAGACCCGCAGGAACACTCGTGACGTTGGCTTTATCGCTCAGGAAATCCACGAGGTCTTGCCCATGACACATATAGAAATGCAAGCGGACATGGCGTCGGAAAGTAGTCATTATGACTCGATTCTAGGTATTCGGCACGAACGAATCATTCCTTACCTCGTGCACGCGATTCAAGAACTCGATCAGAAGGTCATGGCACTTCAGGCTCGTATCGATGCGACGACTAACGTGTGAAGGATCGGTGTAAAATTTTTTGTATGTAAAAAAAGTAAAAATATAAATGTTAACAATTGCAAAAACTGATGTTACAGTTCAAAATTTACGGCTCGGAACAACAAGTTCAACGGGCGAGTTCAATTTTTCAAGCTTGAAAGAGATGTTATGCGTCGATCAGTGCGAAACAGACGCATCGGCTTCGAACGTCGCATTGCGTATAAGACGATTATTAAATCGGACCTGTGCTCCTACTATCTATGCTTTCTCAGATACCTTCGTCGATTGCTCGACGTCCACAACAACTGGAGGGTACGATCTATTCTTCCCATCGACTATCGATATGAACATTACTGCAAACCAAAAAGGTACTTTCGTGTTCACCGTGTATCCCACGTTTTCGTCATCATTTTCGGGAGAGTTCGCAATTATCAGTTCGGTCGTAGGTGTGCGCCGTATCGCAGTTGCATATAATGCGAGCACTTCTAAATTTTATTTTACAGTGAACGATTCGGCTGGTCTGACAACGTACGCAGAAATGGCGACAACGTACGGTATCAGAAACAAAGCTGTTACAATTTGCTGCAGAGTTGCAACCACAAATGCGAAATTATGGTGTAACGGAACGTACATAGGTGCGACGACTATAAAAACTGTAGACGCCAATGTCGACTCCGTCATTGTATGTAAGGCAGGCTCCGCAGCAAATATGTTCTTGTATAACTGTTGGTTTTCCTGGTCTTCAGACGCTTCAGACGCTCAATGCCTATTGATGTCGAATCTAATTGCACGTTCTATCGGGCAATATGGTATTGCCGCTTACAACGGCACTACCAAAAATTTCATAGACACGGATGCACACTGGATTTGGGCAGACCATCTTGCACAAACCGGCTCGACCACCACCTCGTGTACCTTCGAAGTGAATATTTACTTCCCGTCTGCACAAACTGTTGTCGTTCACTCACTCGTCGCAGGTTCAGGAAGTGTGGTAGTAAACGGGACGTCGTTAGGTGCAATTACAGTTTATAACAGCGCGGGATCTACATACACGACATATTCCGCAACGACCCTCGCCGATGCAGACAATACATTCCAATTTATCTGTTCGGTTCCAAACACAACGACTATTGCCGGTTTGCTCGCAGCGATTCGCGTAGGGTCAAATACGATAGATGTTTCACGTGCCGGGTGGAGAATTGTATAATAGTATAAATGTCAGGACATCAAAACAATACGTAACTCGTGATTATTTTTCAATTAAATTCAAACGGAGCACACACGATTTCGCGCCATCCCGTTCGGTACCAACACCGGTTCTTTCGGCGCCACGTGGGTGCGAACATCGCAAAATCAGACATAGTCAAATCCAGAACGCGTCCAAGTGAAGAACCGTCCGGAACATGTTTGCGGGCGATACGAATGTTATTAATATCCTCGTGATGACCGATTCGATCCTGTACAAACGATTCGAGTTCTGGACACATAGACGCCAACGTCATGGACGTTAAGGTCGGACAGAATGATATTACATCCTGCAACATATAAATCATGTGCTTGGACAGACGAACGCCTGTCAGTCCAAGATGATTCAAAGAAGTGCATACACCCTCTATAAGAGGTTGTACAATTGGACGCAACTCGTTCTTCCCAAAGTGATCACAATTTTGAACACGTAGTCTTCGTAACTGGTTCCGCCGCAAAAGCCGTCCGATCGCGACGCAGTCTCTGTATGAAAATATTACGCGATCTAATGTCAAATCCAGTAGAGACGTCAGCTCGGTAAGATTGAGTTGCAGCACCCCAAACGTGCAGTGCAGCGTTTCTAAGTGGGTCAAGTACGGCCCGATCTCAGGCCCGATAAAACTTGAATAGTTTCCACTCATATTTATGGCCAAGTCCCGGACGGGTTTCAGACGGTCAAGTGCTGCAAATTGAACCTTCCCTTGAACTGTAAACTTTGCTGGTAGATGATCGAAAAGTTCGAATACGTACGGCTCGATGCAATGAAAAACAAAGTTCACTCGAAGTTCTTCCAACCAAGGCATACTCTGTACAAGAAGTTGGAACTTTCGCCAGTCGAACTGAACCTGTCGGAGGACATCGATTTTTAACGTGGTGATGTTTGGATACTGCAAAAGTCGTTCGATGGAGAACGGGCGACATCCGAGCGTGATTTCAGTACGAGACGAAAAGAATGCGTGCAAAGATTCTTTCGAGCGCCGGAACAACTTTTGTCGGGGTTTGTTTGTCCGGTAATAGTCCTTGTTCAGCTTCACCGTTTGATGATGAACAGGGACGAAGACGTACTCGAACAGAACGATTGGCTCCGGAACGTTTAGGCGTATGTGCACTTCCGGAGTATCAGGGACGTCCATGTCAAACGAAAGACGACCCGATGGTAAAAACGTTCGGGTCCCGTTCACGAAACACTCAACGTTGCCGTGTGAATCCGGTACGGACAGTTCGGAGTTCATGTCGATGACAAATTCGATGCCCGGAGGATGCACCGTACGTCGCCGGACGTACTCGTTCGACCACGATTCGAACTGAATGAAATCTTCGTACGAGTTCATCTCTGTTTTTTTATTTTGCGCGAGTTCATGATTAAAACGACGATGGGAAATTCGCAATTACAAACATTTCAAAAACACGACCAACCCGTATCCGAACGAAAGCCCGTATGTGTGAAAATTGGAATTGCGTGTTTAGGATTTGTGCCTTGCGTTCACTTTGTTTGCATCGAAGGAATTGACGGATGGGTCGCATACGAAGCTCCGATGGTCATGAAGTGTTTTTTTAAAAACAGCAAACATTTTGTTCTCGATTCAAAGTTCATGCCCGAACTTGAAATCGAACGCCCGGACATTACACACTTTGAGTGGTACGAAAACTTAAGTGCGATCGACCCAAACGACGTGATAGAAATGCATAAACGAGCACTCCTTACTGGTTCTTTAATAGGTGTATCTCACACTTAACGGATGGGGTGTCAGGGTACACGGACGTACCCGGGACGTAATGTGCATAAATCGCATGATGGTTGTCTGTCGTCCATTTCAACTCGATAAAGTCACCCACCGCAACCGGAACGTAAAGTCCACCCGAATATGACACGTCTCGACCGTTTGTCGGCACGTGAAGCGAGTTGCCCGAACGAGGAATGTTCGTGCCATTTTTCGTAAGCCACACAGTTACTAAATCCCCCGAACCACCACCGCCTTGGTTATAGAACTGATAAGTAAAGTCGACGTTTAAGGTTCCATTCACCTGGGAGTATAAACGGGTACCAGACAATTGAACGAACGCATTGTTTGAAATGCCCACCATATCAAACGAAACAGTCGACGGACTGTTGTCGATTGAGATTGATTGACTCGCCGTGGAATACAAGGCGACGTGCGGAATGATTGGAGATGTCGAGAGAGTTAGGTTTTGAATTGTGTACCAGTGCAAGTACGACATGCTCGACAATGCTTCGTTGTAAATATTGTTTACAATCAAGTTACTTATCGTTGAATTGTCAGCCGATAGAGATCCGAACGAGCCATTTTGTACAGAAAGGTTTGAGATCGAAACTGTTTGCATTGAGACAGGACCTTTGAAATCCGCGCATTTAATTACGTGCAAACATCCAATGGTACACTCTGTGATCGTTTGTTGCACATTCCGAGCTTGTTGGGTTGTGGCGTACGTGACCGAAGGGGCCGCTGAGAAATGGTTCCAACTGTTCATAGTTTTTATTATAGGGGCGTTGAAGATTTTTTCGGACTGAGTGAAAATAAAAAAAGATGGGTTTGTTTGCTCCATTTATCAACTTTTACAACAAGATCATTGAGCGGTCTCCCGAACTCACACTCGAGCAGGTCGTGAGGAAATTTGTACGGGCTCGAACATTGCATCCCACATTGCCTTTTCGATTCGGATTGGAGTTAAACTTGAACGTAGATCAATTGGTGCGCACACCAAACGTCGTGCATTCTTACTCGGAAACGTGTTCACGACTTGTCGGAAACGATAAAAAGGAATACTTGTTTTTAGTCGAAAAGCCGAACGTGCAGGCGTCTTTATTGCTAGACAAGCTCATGTTGTTAAATAAAATTTGGATGGACAACGACTTTGTAAATTCGGCTCCACCTGGGTCGTACACTTACATGATCGGATCGACAGCTGAAGGCAAGCCTCACGTTTATGCCTTGAGAGCATTTACGTACCACGAGATCGGAACGAAACATTGTCAAATTCTCGAGCGGATTACATCCGAAGCGTTTGGTGCCGAACGGATGTCCGTGCTTCATTACGCAGGTGAAATGTTTGTGCGAGTTCGAAGAGACGGTGAACGTGCCATCGACTTTAATTTCAGTTCGGGAACGTATATGCGTGGAGAGACGGAACCGGAACTGGAAAAAACAACGTACGAGCCAGAGGTTGTGAAACTTTTAAGTCTGTTCGTACAGCCTGGAAAAAACGTACGAATCAAACTCGGATCAAAACTTTTAATTTCAAGCATCGTGACGCCACGTGATGCTATATGGATGTACTTGATCGCCGAAATGAAAATTTATATTTTTAAGAGCGAACAGGAATGTGCTCGCTACACAAAGTCCGAGCGTGCAGAGCAAAACCGATTTCTGCCGAAGCGTAAAATAGAATCACTCAACGACGATCTCATTCGTGATATTCCACCGCCCAAACAGCTCACCACGAAACCCAGACGGCTTTTCGTTCGGAGACGAATGGCTCCGAAAGTAAATTTAATCAAAAAGAAAAACTTGAGACAAGCGCAACCTTTGAAAATGGGAATCGTGCAAATGGTTTGCCCTGTAATTCAGACGGCACCTCTTATATTTCCCTAATCACTAAATTTTAATGAACTCGGCTCCTTCCAAATAGTGCACGTACATGATCGGCTCGTAGTAAAGAAAGTCACTTAAGAGCTCTCACGCATTACGAAATACAATCACGTACAAAGCGTTCGGGGGCCGGAAGGATGACCGTACAAATTAGTTCAGACGGCGCCCTTACATCTCCCGGATCACTAAATTTCCGATGGGCCGTTCGGTATATTCACCATGACCATCGTCGATGACCTCCCACGCTTCAATTACGTCATCAATAGTTGCTATACTTGCCAAGCCTGCTTGTCTGCGTCGTCTACCACGTGGCCTCTCGACAATTACGGATAAGTTTTGTAACAACGGTGCGTTCGCTACAAAGTAAACAAGTTCGTCCACGTTGTGTTGTTCCACAAACCCCAGTTGTAATTTACGTAGCACTCCATTGTTCAAATTGCTAATAATTTCACTTTGAATCGCACCCGTAATTTCTGAATCGTGATTATTTTCAGGGAACACGATGGACCCGTACAGATTCAGAACGGGGATTCGAAGGCCCCTGAAGAACTCAGCAACGGTATGATTGAACATGTCGTCGTGCTCAACTTGGAAGGTGTTGTAATCGTAATCGGCGAAGGACAAATCAAGTTCGACAATGGTTGTTTTTGATTTGATAACGTCGAGGACCGATTCCTCCTCTGCCGTACCAACAAGTGCGAGTGTACCCCAATCAACCCTCGACAAGTTCAAGTGCGTAAGATTCGTCATTCCGCGCAACATGTCACGAAGGTGCACATACGGCAAATTATAGTTCGATAGATTGAGACGCCGAATACCACCGTTGGCAGCAATGGATGGTAGAACGACCTCAAAGAACCGAGCACGGGCTTGATATTTTTCTGCAGTGGGATACACACCCTGTACGGCGTGTGTGATATGAGAAATATCTAAACTATTGAGTTTGAAGATTGGAACTCGGGCACCACCGATACCGACTGTAGAGGCTCGTAACACTCCGGCCAGAGCATCTGTCTCTTGGTTCAAGTACTCGACATCACGGCGCATGTCGAAACTGGAATATTCGAGAGACGTCAAATTCGGCATCGCGGTTCCGATCGAACGGATTAAATCCACCTTTTGTTCCACAGTGCCTCCGTTCAGAGTACCTAACGACAAATGCTCGAGACGCGCCGAAAGACCACGTATCAGGTTCGATGCAAAATTAAAATCGACATTATGAACATGCAAACGTGCGACTGACCGCATTCCTACGACAGCTTCGACAATTTCGGGAATGTTCGTTTCCACATCTGAAAAATGGATCGATCTCAAAGTGGTGTAATGACTAAGTTGTTCAACCACAGTGGCGACCCCTGCCGAAGCGATGTACGGCCCCGTCAGTTTTCTACTCCTCGCCGTCGCCCTCGTTAGTGCAGGTATACCCATACTGCCAACAACGCGTCCAACGTCTCCCCTTAAAATATCATTATACAACTCGACACCGAAGCGCAATTCCATCGCCTTCTTATACTTCTCCAACGCACGTCCGGCCGTGTGCGGATTCCGCTTGGCGTAATGTTTATAAAATTTTCCAAATGATAACATCGTTTTTTTTAAGACGATGCGATTTTTTTTGAAGACGGTTGTACTCGAACCATTGTGGGGGATCACGGTGGGACAATTAAACGGTCCTCGAAAACACGTCCCTACGTACCCCGCACGTACCCGTAACGGCCGCGACTTTTCTTACACCCGGGCCACGGTGGGACGTTTGATCGGCCCTTGAAAAAACGTCCCTACGTGCCCCGTACGGGCCCGAGCGTTGTCTAGCACCGGGACTGTCCTTGAAGAATTGACGAACGGACTTAGAAACTCATCCTCAAACGAACGAACAAGAACAACATGGACGAAATTCTGAACGCTGCGAATCTTCTGGATGCTCTTCGTGCCATGCCTGAGCAGAAAATCGAGCCGGTCATGACTCCGGCCGTGGCTGCGGCCGTGCCGCCCGGAGTGCAGCCTGCGGTCAAGCCGGCAGCGGTTGCTGCGCCGCTGACGAAGCGCAACAAGCTCGTAATCGGTGCGAAGGCTGAGAAGTCGACATTGTGGAAGGGAGGCAAGGTTAAGTTGACGGAGGGCGAGTTGGCTTCTCGTCCGGAGTGGAAGAAGAAGGACGTACTGACGCGGCGTGCAAACCGCGAAGAGATGGCCAGGCTGGTGAAGGAAGGTAACCCGTTTGCGATTTCGGCACGTCTTAAAGACAATTTACAGCACTTGTTGCGGGACAAGAAGCCGGTGCTGGCTTCGGTCACGCGTAAGATGTTGTCGGATGATGCCGAACGCGTCAAGGCCGGAGAGGATGCGGGCACGAGAAATAGCTACGTGCTTGCGTGCGTGAGGCTGTACTCGGCGTACGACGTAGCACGTGTGTGCGAGTCTGTGATTTCGGAGGGTGTTGCACCCGTGCCTGGGATGGTGGAGAAGATTGCAGAGATTAAGGAGTTGTGTGTTCTGGCGGAGCGGATCGACGTGATTGCGACGGCTCGCGCTGCGATCAGTGCGTGATTGTTGTGTGTGTTGGTGCTGCTGTGTTTGCATCATCAACACAAACGAGATGAATCGAAGTGATTTCTAGATTGAGTCGATAACGTTCTCGTGTGCGCAAAAACAACATCAATGGAACGATGCCCGGAACGCCTCGAGCAACTGCTCGACCGTCAAACCCGTACGATTTGCGTACAAGTTGATACGTGCCTCGCCGGCGGCACGGTTCGCTTCGACCTCGTCAGGAAAGTCGACCAAGAAACCGATCGCACGCGAAAAGTCGAGCGACCGCACACCGCACTTCTCAACGCCATGGTTCGGGTTGTTGCAATAGTCGCACATGTTTTGTTTTCAGACTTGTTGAACGAGGTTGTGAGAACATACACGAGCGCCCGTAAGTTTGCAGGACAGGGCCCGGACGGGACGTCCCGGGCCGGTTCCGAGTTTCGCCTTTCTCAGCCATAACATTGTTCGAAACAACTTAAAACCCCAACAACAATGAACGATATCCAGACTCAGATTGCTCGTCTCGCAGATTACGTGGACGTGTATTGTGCGGAGAACCAGACGGCGCTTGATGCGGGCGAGGAGCCGATCTTTTACCCCATGGGGTTCGAGGACTTGGCAGATTCCGGCCCGGCGATTGCACATTGTGCGATTATCGAGACGTTCAAGTAAGTAAAAAGGCCCTGTGCGATATTATTGTTTGTTGTAGCAAAAACTTTATCATCTTACGCGGTTTTTCTTGCCGCACGATAACTTTCTCACAGGATGCGTCTGACGGAGTTGCGTGCCGAATGCGCGCCACAGTCGGGTGCCGTACGACCCGTGACGTTAGCGCGTTTGTTTTGGACGGAGATGAAGCTCGTGGAGTTCGGGCAGCGAATCGCGGACAAGTTGCTTCCAAAGAAGCACCTGTGTGTCGTCACGGAAGAGGCGACGACCGTCGACGCGTTCGTGCCCGAAAATGATGAGGACAAGGACGAGGACAAGGACGAGGACAAGGACGAGGACGAGGACGAGGACGAGGACGAGGACGGTTTCGTGGTGCATTCAGAGTTTGTATGCACGTATGTTCGGACGCGTGTAAAGCTGAACGAGTTGTTCGACGACATGGATTCTGATAAGTACCTGAACCCGGACCTGCTCCGGCTCGTGGTGGCGACTGAGCTGAAGCCGGTGTGCCCGGTGACGAATAAGATGAGTGTAGTGGAGATTCGGGTCTCACTTCGGACGGGCGAGTGCGTCTGGACCACGAAGCGACGCGACGGGACGGTGGAGGATAGGCCTGTGTTTATCGCGACGGGACGTGAGGATCTTGACCGTAGAGTCTGGGTGAACTTTGTGTCCCGTCCGGCTACCTGTGGATCGATCGTACCGATTGGACGACTGTGGGACCTGTTCGAGAACAATCCGAACTTTCGGATTGTTAAGTGGACCAATACGGTGACGCGCGAGACTTGGGACGTGATCCGTAAGGCTCGCATTGAGTATGTGGATGATGATTCGGCAGGAGCGGGCGCCGGAGCGAGTGCTGGAGCGGGCGCCGGAGCGAGTGCTGGAGCGGGCGCCGGAGCGAGTGCTGGAGCGGGCGCCGGAGCGAGTCGTGAGTGGCGTTATCCGGCCGCGAAACGGGCGCATGTTGAGGTGGACGACGCGTGAGAGCTCGGTCCGGAGGTTATGTGGTGGACAGGATTGATGTGTGTGTTTCTGTACATAATTTAAACGAAAATTTAACAGACTCGAAAGTGATCGAAAAAAAAAATGAGTCTCCCCATATCGGGTTCGAACCGATGACCGCCAGATTAACAGTCTGATGCTCTTCCAACTGAGCTAACGGGGACACAAAAGTACATGAATTATTACCAGTATAGAAATGCAAAACAACACAATATCAATCCGAATCCCGGCCCGAAGGGCCGGGGAAAAATATGTGTTTTGGCCCGAAGGGCCCGGAAAATTATGTGTGTTGCGAAGGATTATTGGTCATGTTTAGACGCGCCCATTACGTTCCCCGGACCCCCCCGATTTTTTCATAAGGTCCTCTTTCACGACAACACAAGAAACTTATCGGCGTGCTCTATATTCACGTTTTCTACTACAAGTTGTGACTACACGCCTCTACACTCTCTCCTCCCACACGAGCCCCCTTAAATGCTCGCAGCACGGCGCCTGACACCGCGCCTGGCCGCAGTCGGCCTTGCACGCATCGACTCCCACGCCTCTCTGAAATGTTCATCGATCTGCGCTCGCGTTAGACCACGTATGTACACGTTTAACACCTCCACGTCAAACTCCGCGTCGGCCGAGTTGCCGAACGCCGCGCCAATCACCTTGTCCACTGCCCGCTCCAGGAACGTCTCGCTCTGACCCCACCTCACCCGCCGACCCCACTGCGACAGCGCCAAGTGCGCTCCCAGTATAGTCTTCACGCGCTGACGAACCTCGCGAACAATGGCAGAAATCGACGACATTTTGTTTGTTTTCTCCGAACTTGTGTGAGTTTGAGAAAGCAAGAATCGACCGGCCTTTCGGAAACTTGCCCGAGGCTGTCTGTACGTATTTGATTCTGAAAAAAAAAAGAACCCCAAAAAAAAATTCTTTTTTGCATTAGTATAGAATGCACAATAAGAATGCAAATGTGGACAGTCATGGGTGCAAAAAACCATAGTGTCCCATCGTTATACGATGGGACACTACCACAGGCTTGGTTTTTTGCACCCATGACTGTCCACATTTGCATTCTTATTGTGCATTCTATACTAATGCAAAAAAGAATTTTTTTTTGGGGTTCTTTTTTTTTTCAGAATCAAATACGT
>JACCDW012034741.1_pt1 | contig 11188 bp, 10 predicted proteins | sample 7449781 | NCBI WGS metagenome assembly JACCDW01 (sample SAMN15323449, study PRJNA562643) | freshwater metagenome | isolation source: river surface water | place: USA:Blue River Watershed | collected 2017-08-18
TTCTAACATTTAAAACCAAACATTCGTAATTTTCTGTACACTGGGTTAAAACTTCATTAAATGCATCAAACGTTGGAAAAATACCAAAAAGATGCTTCCAAAGTTTTTGTTTATTTTCTAAAATGTTTTCTTTAAGAACAAAAACGTAGTCCACCTGGCCACGTAAAGAAGGTGGAAGATCCATAACGTACTGAATAGTTAAAGCTAAAAATATACGATAATGTCTTCCATTCATAAAAATACATCGCATATCATCTGAACGTGTCCACTTGTTGTCAAACATGCAATCATCAAGTAAAATGAAAACACTTCGCGATGGATTTGAAAAATCTTCTTTTTCTTTCGCTGACATTTTTTTAACAACCTTCTTTTGGTGATTTATAACTTTGCTAATAACCTCAGGTTCGTATTTTCCGTAAATAAAAGAATCTGGTACATAAGATTTATAGTGTTCATTAGATTCTTCAGTACCACTCATTACAACCCCCATAGGGATTTTACGTTGGTGATAAAGAATATCAGTAACAAGCTGGGACTTGCCCGTACCACGGCGCCCTATGAAGACACATACACGACATGGATCTATACTCTTTGGATCAAATTTTCTTATTTGGATATCCATTTAAAATTAATTTTTATAAAAAATAATAACATTTTCCGATAAAATAAAATAAATGTACTTATTAAATGCTATCGGTATTCTCTACGGCTAATAATTTAGTAAGTACACTTATATGGGTTGCAATCATTTACTTCATTTATAAACTGATGTTAGTTAGTAAAAATTGCGTAAATAAGGGAAATATATTCACTTGTTATTGGGATGGAATGGTAAAGGAAAATAAAAGTTCTTAAAAGGCAAAATGCCGTTAAAAGACTTTTTTATTAATTTTAAATAAAACAATTCAATTTTTATTTAAAATTAATTTACTTCTTTTGTTTGTTCCATGCAGCTACGGCTTCTGCAAAAAGTACTTTATGGGTTTTTTTGTCGTCTTTATTCTTTTTCATGTAATCCCCCATAAAAATCGCATATTCACTAGGCTTACGTGTTCTTTTAGGCTTTGGTGCAGAACTTCCAAATTTAGCTTCTAGTTCTTCAATGCGTTTAGTTAAAAGTTCAATTTCTGAAGCCATTATACCATTAGTAACTTTTTTAATTTAAATTCACGAACGCTTTTTTGATTTTTTGCATTTAGGTGCAAGTTCGCGAGTTCGTTTAAGAAGAGCCTTACCTTCCTTTGTCTTTCCACCTAATGGAACAAATTCACCTTCTTCAATGACACCCTCCTTAAGTAATTCTTTTCGCGCTTTCTTCATTGCCTTAGCCCACTTGTCGCGAAATGTTCCCTTCTTGTGACCTGCCTTTTGCTGATGCTTGCTTTTAATTCGTTCGTTGCCGTAACGATCCTTTTTAAGAACAAGATCTGATTTTGTAAGACCTCCCTTTGTGTATTTAGCATTTCCATGATAAACTTCCGACCTTGATCCGTAATATTTAATTTTATCACCCATTGTACCTTTAAACATTATTTTATTTAAGTTTAAATTAAATTTTAAAAATAACTTTTTATAGTAAAAATGCCTACCAAAACAAAACCTAAACCCAAAGCCAAACCAAAACCAAAACCAAAGCCAAAGCCAAAACAAAATCCAAAAGCAAAACCCAAACCAAAAGAAAAAGAAAAAAAAGGACTTACCTTTGAAATAGACAATCCAAATGAAACAATAAATGAAAATAAGTATGCTTTAAAAGTTAAAACCTTAGTTGAAAGGTTAAAAAGTAAATCAGTAGACACCGATAATAGAATTAGATTTTGCTGGAAAAATTAAATAATTTAATTAGTAAATGGATTGCAACAAATATAATCAATACTTTAATGACGTTGTAATAGACGGTAAAATAATCAATGAACGTTGTTTTCAAGGTTCGGAAATTTACAAAAACTTTAACAAATTTAAAGTAAATGACTACCTCAATTTTGATAGTGAAGCATATTATAATTGGATTAACAATAACTTTAATGAATATGCATTCCCTGATGAAAAATTTAATTCAGTTGGATACAATCCAGAAGCAGTTTACCAAAGTACCTGCAATCCAGTTGAGTATTCCCTAAAACCACAACAAAAGTTTGCTGCAAGGATTGTAAACACACACATTGAAAATAAAGGACTTCTTATTTATCACGGACTGGGATCTGGTAAAACCCAAACTAGTATCGTAGTAGGTGAAGCATTTAAGTTTAAAAATATTGAAGACGACATCATCAACGGACGTGCCGATACAAAAGTATTTATTGTTGTTCCTGCATCCTTGGTTGATCAATACTACAATGAAATTATAGGACAAATTGAAAATGGTAAAATAAGATCTGCATCAGGACAAGTTCTTATTAATGGACAACGCCAGTTTTATCTTGACCCTATTACTCGCAGAGCTATACAAATTGCCTATTCAAATATTGCAAAAATGCAAGAAGAACTTAAACAAGGCGGGTTTAAAAATAAACAATTAGAAAATGAATTACGTCAAGCAATCAAGTCTGCACAAATTAGAGCAAACTTTGAAAGAGCTAAAGTTGATAAAGTTTATGAAATTATTAGTCACCAAGCTTTTTTAAATAGAATCTTTAACTTCAAAGATAAAGTTTTTACTCCAGGTCCATACCTTCCACTTCTCAAAGAAAAGAATAGTTTAATCATCATAGATGAAGTTCAAAAATTAATCAGTGGTATTGGTTCAAGTTATCGTAAATTACTTTATGCACTGAAGTATTATACAGATCCAAGTGTTAAAATTATTTGTTTGACGGGTACACCAATTTATGACAAACCTTATGAATTTGGACTTTTGATAAATCTTCTTCGTCCACGATTACTTTTTCCAGATGGGTTTGAAGAATTTAACAAAGTCTTCTTGGAAGAAGGTAAATTTATTAACAGAGATCTCTTCAAACAAATGTGCGAAGGATACGTCAGCTACTTCAAAGGTGGAAACCCAGAAGCATATCCATACAAGAAAACAACTATAATGCATCACATCATGAGCCCTTATCAATACTCACAATACATTAAAGCCTTAAAGAAAGAAGCAGATGCAGCAAAGAATTCAATGAAAGAAGACAACGAAGTTTTTATTGTTAAAATAACAACTTCCGATAGATCCGAAGATGAAGTACCAACTGGTATTTTTAATAGATCAAATTTATTTTGCAATATTGTGTTCCCAGAAGCAAAACTCAATGCTGAAGAAAAAAGCAAACTTAGCAAAGAATCTTTGTTAAAAGCAAGTATTAGAGAATTTGTTAATGTACTTTCCGCTACAAGAACAGGATTAGAAAATGAAAATGCATTAGGTAAAATAGAAGGAATACTTACAAAAGTTAATACATATTCTTCAAAGTTTGCAAAAGTTGCAGAAATGATTTTAGCATCGGATGGACCTATTTTTGTTTATTCAAATTACGTTTATTACGGAGTTGAAGCAATGGCTACAGTAATGAACTTTTTAGGATACCAACCTTTTCCAAGTAAAGGAGAACGTGGAAGCTACTTTGTATGGAAAGGAGAAGCCGACCCAGAACAAATTATTAAAGCGAAAGCTGTGTTTAATTCAAAAGAAAATAAAGATGGATCTTTGCTTAAAATTATGTTTGGTACTCAAACAGTTATGGAAGGTGTGGATTTTAAAAATGTTCGTCAAGTCCATATCCTTGATCCTTGGTGGAATGACTCCAGGATGCAACAAATTATTGCAAGAGCAATTAGGTTATGCAGTCATAAAGATCTTCCACCTGAAAAAAGAGTCGTTGACGTTTTTATCCATCTTGCAGAAATGGGATCTTCAAGTTCGCTGTATTCCCTTAAAATTATGAAATTAGATGCAACTGGTATACAAGAAAATGAAGTAAGCGTGAATAGTTATCTTATTGCGGAAAATCCCGATGAACCCGATCGTTCGCAGTGGGTATTTAGAGAAATTTTCACCAAGGTTAATGCTGAAAACGAAGAAACACTTTATCCATCAAAAGATACATTCTTGGCAAGTAAAATAATTGAAGGTTCAATAAAAAAAATCAAAGATCCAACTTTAAAAAAGTTAATTGGAAGTTTTAAAGGTCTTGATTCACAAACTGTTCAGCAATATATGTATTCAAGGGCTTTGTACAAATTAAGTATTAATCGTCAATTTGAAAGAGCAATTAAGGAAGTTGCAATTGATTGCAACCTTAATAAAAATGGAAACATTATTCGTTTAGAAGAATATTACACACCGATATCGGAAAATAAATACGAGTTAATTTACGAAAATGGACAAACTGGAAATCGCTATGTACGTACGGGTATCCAAGATCATTTCACACTTCAAGAAATTTTAAACAACAAAGCAAAAAATAGCGGAAAATACCGTTTTAAAAATATCGTTACTTCAGAAATTGTTAATATAAATCAGTCATTGATTGTTCCCGAAAACATTAACTGCAGTGCACCTAAGTACCAAATTAACCCAGACAAAATCCCAGACAGTATAATTACATTGAGCGCAAATAAAGAACTTATACCAATGTTAATGGATATGAAATTAGATAACATTAAGCAATACTTTTATGATATTCAGATGAAGGCAGAAACACCAGTAGATGCAAGTTTGCCAAGAAAATTAGCAGCCTTTTTGAGTAAAGATGAAAAAGTCAAAAAGAAACAAATTCTTGATCGTCTTGAAGAAATGGGCATAGGTGAAAGAATATTATGGGATACTTACCCACTTGACAGACTTAAAAAAGAATTGAAATATTTAAATTTAAATATAAGATAAAATAAAATATTCGTTTAATTTAAAAAATGCCCCCAGTTGAAAATAAATTGAAGGAATATGAATCTTGTGAAGGAAGAAACGCGACAGCATTTAATTTGTTATATACTATGAAAAATGGTGTTCCAGTACTTAATACCGATGAAGATAGTATTTTGGCGTTTGTTATTAATAAAGCTAATAGACTTGGATGGCTCTTAGAAAAAGATGCATCATCTATTAGTGAATGTGTATTAAGCTACCCCAATTCAAAATGGTACAGTTTGTACGTTATTGAAGATATAAATTTAGCTAATGAAATTTGGATGGTTAATTCAGGAAAGATTTACCAACATAGACTTTTTTTTCAAATTGGTCTTGATGCAGACGGTACTTATAAAGTTGTTGATTTAAGAGCTACTATGCCAGCTGAACTTTATGGAAAACAACCTTGTCAGGTTATTAACGGACAGTGTGTTTCACCTACTGCAAACCCAGCTGCAGTTGTTGCTCAGGCTTCCGCTGCCGTAGCTGCACCCAAAGTCCCAAGATCCAGGGCAGCAAAAACATATGACCCAGGAGCATCAAGTTCTACTGCACCAGCAATTCAACTTCAAGCAGAAATTGAGCAGCGTCTTAACCAGCTTAATATATCTGGTCAAGGTAACAGGGAATCTCGCGAACAGTTTTCAAGGGATTACTTTGAAAACATGAATAACAAAATGACAATCATTGAATGGATGGTTGATCACATGGCTACACCCGATATCGTAAGTTGCATTAAAAATAAAAATACCAATGCTGCCGATGTTCGTGCTGCTGAAGCAGTTGCTGCATCCGTTCCTTCAAGGGTAAATCCATACCAAGCCGATCGTACAAGTGTTGCTGGGCCTTCTGGATCTATTCCACAAGTTGATCAAGTTGCTGCAAGGGCTGTACAGATTGCTGATTCCATGTCTGAAGAAGATCTTGACCGAACATTACAACAATTATCGGCTGAAGAAATTTACGATGACATCAAACAAAAACACAAAGATACATTTTCACAACTTACGGCTATTAAGAATCTTTGCGGAACAACAAAACCATTAGAAGTCGCACAAGAAACTAATAAACTTGGGAAAACTGTTATCCGATTATATAAAATAATAAATAAGGTTGATAACAATGGAAATGTACAAACTACAAAAAGAATAATTGACCCCGAAGAAGCTCTTGAGGAGTGTGCAAGAATTAAAGCATTTGAAATTAAAAGGAGAATCCGCCAACAAGCAGCTATAATGGGTAGAATCCCTGAAATGATACGACCAGCTGTAACAAGGGCAAAACAACGCGTTAATGTTCGTAATGCAGCTATGGCAAGACAAGCTCCAGCACCAGTTCTTACAATTGAAGAAATTAAAGGAAGAAACGATGGAAGGGAAATTGTTATTGACTATGCATTGTCTCTTGGTAAAGGATATACAACTACAATAATAAATAAAAATGGTGAGGATGTAACATATTTAGTTGACCCATCAGGTAAGAAAATGACATGGAACCAAACAACATTATCTACGATTGTGAATGAAAAATTAGCACACGAAGCAGCAAAAGCAGCAGCATCAGCATCCCCTGTGAGATCCAGAGCATCAAGTATCGCAAGGTCTAGAGCATCAAGTCTTGCAAGATCCAGAGCTTCAAGTAGCGCATCAAGTGCATCAAGTACCGCAAGTTTAGAATACGCCGATGATATAATAGCTCGTATTATGTCTCTTTCAACACTTGACGAACAAGTTCAAGCTCTTATTGAAGAAGCAAAAAAAGTTGGTTATGAGGTTAAAAAGGATAGTAAATCAGGAAAATATTATATTATAAATCCTGAAGATGGTGAAATGGACTACTTTATTTATAATGGAGAAATCAATGATGTTGTTCTTGGACAAATTGCAGAGGTATCTGGTAGTGCAAATCATCCAGATGTAACTGCATTTGGTCGCAAACGTTCCAAGAAAACTAAAAAGTGTGCAAAGAAAGTCAAAAAGACCAAGAAAGGTAAACGCTGTGCAAAGAAGGTTAAAAAGGTTAAAAGATGTTCTAAAAAAGTATCAGACGATACCGATTCAGAATCAGAATCGGACGACGATGAACCAAAGAAAAAGCGCAAAAGCAAAAAGACCGTTAAAAAGGGCAAAAAGACCGTTAAAAAGGGCAAAAAGACCGTTAAGAAGGGTTGCAAAGGTAAAGTAAGCAAAAAGCAGGCAGCTCACCGAAAGAGGTTCTCCATTGCGGTCAAGAAGTGCAAAGGTAAGTCAAATTACCAAAGCTGTATGAAGAAAGCACTGAGCTGCAAGCGATCTGCCTTTGGAAAAAAGCGAGCTGTTAAAATGGCTGGAAACAAGACATACACAAAATCGGGAGCACTTCGTAAGAAGTTTCTTAAAAGCCGAGGACGTATGAGCCCCAATGTATCGGCAACATCTAAGCCAGTAGGAACAAAGATGGTGGGAAACAATGGTGGAATGTGGGTGATTAAGAAGACAGTTACAGGTGTAAAACGTTGGGTAAAAGTTTAAAAAATAATAATTTATAATAATATGGAATTTTCCAAACAAACACGAAAAACACCTGTATTGGTAAATCCTGAAAATTTTAAAATAAAAAAAATAAAAATAGATCCATTAGAAGTAAAAAAATCAAATTCAAAAAAATTAAATTTGATTGTATTTGTCAGTTTTGTTTTATTTTTAATATTTTTTCTATGGAACTGTAAGTATGGATGTTTCAAGGGTGAAGATAAATCGCCAGAACCATTTTCACTAGTTTACAATTTAAATTCAGTTTAATATTTTTTAACGTTTAATTTTTTAAAAATTAAAAAATAGTAAAAGTTATAAATGAATAAAGAAGACGATATGGCTGGAGCTGGAGGAACTAGAATACAAAGAAGAAAACCACAAAGTCCTCCAGAACAACAAATGGGTAATCAAATGATGCAACAACAAATGGGTAACCAAATGGGGCAACAAATGGGAGGACCTCCACCAGCAATGAATCCACGAATGCAACAGCAGATGATGCAACAACAGATGATGCAACAACAAATGGGTAACCAAATGGGTCCACCGATGGGACAACAAATGATGGCTCCTCCTAAAGAAGACCTTATAAACGACAATCGTCTTATGCCAAAACTTGAATTTGGTGAAAGAATGAAGTCAAAGTTTGGTAGTTCTTCATTTGATTCTAAAAATTTCAAAATGGCAATGTTGGTTGTTATTATCTTTTTAATGTTTAACAGTAAAATTATTTGGAAACAAATCACACGATTTCCTATGATGGGAGAAGTTGACCCAAGTATTATCGCATTAATTGTAAATGCATTATTAGCAGGAATTGTTTTTTATTTATTATCAAAACTTATTTAAAGTATTAATTTTTTTAAAGAAAAAGAATGGATACCATTTCTTCAAAGGAGTCTTTACTCAAAGTCAAACTTCTTGAGTTTTATAAAGAACAATCAAATTTAGACATACTTTTGCCTATAATTAACCAACAAACGAGGCTTTCACTTAGATCCTTAGATTGGTTTGTAACAAATTATTGCAAAAAGAACAATATAAATTACGCTTTAAAGGTTGGTGATGAAACAATAAGCTATTTTCCATTCAAGAGGTACAAGAGTCAGCTTAAGGCATATTCAAAGAAATTTTGCGATCCCTTTTGTAGACGTGAGCGTATTATTTTTGACTATCGTAATAATACAATAATGGACTTCAAAAGTAATATAAAAGTAGGTCATAAAGAATACATAATTACAACAATTGGCCAATTAAACTTTTTTAAATTTGCCATTCAAGATTCCATAATTGACTATGCGATAAAAAACATACAAGATATTGAAAATGATATGAACAATACTCTAAAAAACAGAGAACAAGAAAAAAAGTCTAACTTTATGGAAGTAAAAAGTATCAAACGTAAAGAACTAAGTGTACCAGGAAACAAAAGTATCCATATCACCAGGTACTCTGCTGTCATCAAATTCGTCTAAAAAAAAGAATTTAAAAAATTAAAAGTATTAACATTAAAACAGTTATGAGTGATTTTAATTCTTTGAATCCTTTAAAACAATGGGTGCTGAGTAAAAAGTACTTTATTAAAACAAATGCACCCAAAGAAGAAAAAGTTGGAGCAACCCATTTTCTTTTGGACGGTGGTATATGGAAGATACCTAAAACTGAATACACCGAATTTTTAAAACGTCTTGGACTTGATCTTCAAAATGGTGAAAAGCACTACATTTCAGAAAATAGAACTCCAGTTTTTAAGTTTATTGTTGATCTTGATTTTTATGAAGCTGAGGCTATAAATATTAATCAAGTTGAATACATCGTTAAGGAAATACAAAAGGTTATTTTTGAATACTTCGGTGAACATTATGTTATTATTTGTGGTTCTGATAATAAAACTGTTATCAAGGATTCAGTTGAATATGTCAAATCGGGTTTTCATCTTGTTTGGCCTAAAATTTGGTTGACCGTTGAAACTGCTAAAACTATTAGAAATCTTATAATTGAAAAACTTATTAGTACATTTAATGAACGTGATTCTATAAATGAATGGGCCGATGTTGTAGATCTTGCAGTTTATGAAGACAACGGACTTAGAATGGTTGGTTGTAGAAAGATGGGTTTTTGTAAATCCTGTAAAAACAAGAAAGATTTTAAGGCTGATTGTGTTACTTGTAAGGGTACAGGTAAAATTGATGAAAACAGAGTTTATTCTCCAAGAAGTATACTTAATTGTTCTGATAAAGGTTATTTAACAAAACTTAAAAGTGACATTTTTGTTCAACTCGTTGAAACCAGTATTTACAACTATGCAGATTTACCAGAAACAAAATTGATAAAAAGTCTTCCTGAAATTGTTTCGGTAAAGAAAACAACAACCAAAAAGGTTTATGATTCTAAGCAAGACGAAAGTATGGTTAAAATAGAAAATTTTATCAAGAAGAACTTTAAAGAATATTCCAAAGCAAGAATTAAAAAATTAACGAAAGACCCCACAGAACAAAAGTACTATGCAGAACCTTGCGATAACTTTTGTATGAACGTTGATCGTTGTCATACAAGTTCCAGTGTTTATTTTCAGATTACACCTACAGGTATATGTCAGCGTTGTTATTGTCGTAAAGATTCTATAGAAGGTCGTAAGAATGGACCATGTGGTAGTTATTCTTCTAAATTGGTTCCTTTGAGTAGGCAACTTCAAAGTTTTTTGTTTGGTAATGCGTTAATTGGTAAAAAAGGTAAAAAGATAATAACATTTAATTTAACAAGAAATTCAAGTACTTCTACATTGGATCTTGGTAACGCTCCAACAGGAATAAATATGTTTACTAATAAAGAAATTTGTTTGGAAAATTGTAAAAGTATTCTCTTTCAACTTGAAAAAGAATTAATGGCTTAAAAAAATAAAATAATAAAAGTATTATGAGTGAATATGATATTGAAGCGGCCTATCACCGTTTACGCGCTCTTGGTGTTGATACATCAGAGCTTTATCAAGACTACAATAAAATACCTTTAGAAAATATTGATCTTTCAAAGGTTGAACAAAATCTACCCGATAAAAAGAAAAAGGTGTCAAAACACAATATAGTTATAGATTCTCGTTCAAGAAATTATCAAATTTATCCGAATAGTAATAAATACCTTGTTGAACTTATGGAACCTCATCGTAACGTTGAACGGATAGAACTTATTGCAGCTGTCCTTCCTAAAACTGAATACAACGTTAGTTCAGAAAATAATTTAATTTTACTTACCATCGGTGGAGTTACTGAACAGCTTTATCTTACAGAGGGTCAGTATATTATTGGAACAAATGCAATTGGTCAAAGTTATATCACAAATGGGGATCCAGTTATTTTTGGATTTCTCTTTGAACTTCAAAATGTTTTAAATAGCCATAGTCTTTCTGGTAACGATTTTAACGTATTTTTAGCAACCGTTCCTTCTACAAATGGAACGGGAAATGCAGCAAGTGTTTTAAATAGAATAGTTATAACAAATAGTTCAGTTTCGTTTTCTTTGGATCTTACAAATCAATATTATTCATCTGGAAGTCCATATCGTCTACTTGGTCTTCCTAAAAGTATAATTTCTTCTGCTGCAAACAATGTTATTTATGGATCTTCTGATACAGGTGTTTGTACTCCAGCCGATCTTCAAGCAGGAACAACACATACAATTTCAATTCAAAGTATTGTTTGTCAATTTGATTACGATCTCACCGATGATCCTAAGTACGTCATTATGGATATTGAATTTGGAAATAAGTCTGCCGATCGTATTGAAAGTATAGACATATCAAGTAATCAAAAGTTTGCGATAGTTATTTATGATGCAA
>JACCDW011369937.1_pt1 | contig 11187 bp, 10 predicted proteins | sample 7449781 | NCBI WGS metagenome assembly JACCDW01 (sample SAMN15323449, study PRJNA562643) | freshwater metagenome | isolation source: river surface water | place: USA:Blue River Watershed | collected 2017-08-18
CCCACCACCGCGAGGATGGAGGACGTGAGCAGCAGGCCAATCGGGGAGAGGCCGAGGCGGGTCTCGATCCAGTGGGCGCAGAAGCGCAGGCCGAACATGATCGAGGAGGTCCAGATGAACAGGATCTTGCCCTGCGTCGGGGTGAACAGGTTGCCGGTGATGGCCTCGATCCAGCCGTCGGTGCCGAGCTCGACCGCGCCGACCAAGGCGTGGGTGACGAAGAGAACGAAGAGCAGGAAGGAGCCGAACGAGAAGCGCGTCAGCACGCCGACCGCGATGAGGAGCACGCCACCGATGGTGAAGCCCATCGCGGCGCCGCCGAAGAAGAGCGCGAGGAGGTAGCAGGCCACCGCGGCGCCCAGCAGGCCGACGTCCTTGAACATGTCGGCGAAGCTCGCGCCCTTGGCGGCGGCCTCCGACTTCGGGAACGACTGCCCCATGAACATGATCGCGTAGGCGACGGTCGGGACGAGGTAGAAGGCCAGCTGGCCCTTCCAGCCGAGGCCCATCACGTTGCCGAGCAGGTAGGAGGCGACGGCGCCGACCACCATGCCGAGCGGCCAGGAGGCGTGGAGGATGTTGAGGTAGTGCGTGCGGTTGTGTGGGAAGACCGTCGCGACGAGCGGATTGGCGACGGCCTCCAGCGTGCCGTTGGCGTACGCGAAGATGAACATGCCCCAGTAGAGGTAATCGTAGGCGTTCGCCTTGGTGGCCATGAACGTCACGACCGCCGAGAGCACGTGGCCCAGCAGCGCGAGGGCGACCAGCTTGCCGTAGCCCAGCTTGTCGACGATCACGCCGCCGATGATGATGCCGAAGCAGAATCCGGTGAAGCCGGCGCCGCCGATGGCGCCCAGTTGCGTGGCCGTGAAGCCGTACTCGGACGCCCAAGCGCCGAAGATGCCACCGCGAAGGGCAAAGCCCACGCCGGCGGCCAAGATGGCCATGAAGCCCGCCCACAACAGCCGGTTGGCGTTGGGCACGGTGCCTTGGTTGCTGATCTCAGGATTGCTGGTCATAGCGGGTTTTTGACTGGGTTGAGTTGAGGAACGAACAAAACGGGTGCGCGGTCGCGATCACGCCGGGCGCAGGGGACTTGGGGTAAAGGAGGGGCTCAAATGGGGTGGAAGCCGAGGCGAAGTTGAGAGTGCGCCGCGCACACGGCAAGGGCACATTTCTCGACGCGAGGTGTCATGAGGGCATCCCAATCTCGCCGAACGGCCGCCATGAAAAGGATCCTTCTTCGCCTCCTCTCACGCTCCACTTCATCATCGGATGCCCCGACCGCCGTCACCGTACCGACGGCCGGCGCCGCGGAACCACGCGGGAAGTTTCGCCCTCCCGCCCTCCCGGATCCTCTGCCCGCCGACGGCCAGTCCGCCCCCCGACGGGACCGTCGGCCCCGACTCCTGCCCGCGGATTGAGCCGCGGAACTCAGGTCGGGGCCACGACCCACTGCACCCGAACGGCTGCTCCCGGCCCCTGGGCCAGAGCCCGTCCGAGCGGGCCCGCGATGAGGCGGGCCTCCTCGTCGAAGCGCCACGGCGGATTGATCACGGCCAGACCGCAGCCGGAGAGCCGCGGTTGCCCGTCGAGGGCGGCAACGGTGAGTTCCACGGTCAGCACCGGCGCGGGCGCCAAGGTCGCCAGTTCCGCGATGAACTCGTCGGCGCGCGCCCGGCCGGTGAGCGGGTACCAGAGCGCGAACACCCCGCCCGCCAGTCGCCGGAGGCCGGCGCGGAGCGCGGTCAACGCTTGGGCGAACTCATCGGGCGCCTCATAGGGAGGATCGATCAGCACCAGCGCCCTCCGCTCCGGCGGCGGAAGCACGGCCGCAACCGCGGCGTAACCATCGGCGCAGCGCACTTCGCAGCGCCGGAAACCGGCGGTCACCGCACGAAGCGCGTCGGCCTCGGCCGCGTTCAGCTCGCAAAGCACGCTCCGGTCCACGGGCCGCGCCAACGCGGCCACCAGCAGGGGCGAACCCGGATAGAAGCGCGGGGAGACGCCGAGGTTCCCGCGGTTGCGGTCGTGCTCCCGCACCAGCCCGACGTACTCCGCCAGCGGACCGGGGAGATCCCGGAACTCCCAAAGCCGACCGATCCCCGCGGGCCACTCCGGTTCCCGCGCGAGGGAGTCGCCCGCCGCGGCCACCGCCAGGTCGTAACGCCCGCGGCCGGCATGGGTGTCGACGAAGAGGAATCCCTTTTCCTTCCGCTGCAGACCGCGCACGAGCGCCACGAGCAGCGCGTGCTTGAGCACGTCGGCGAAGTTCCCCGCGTGGAATTGGTGCCGGTAGTTCATGTCGCCCCGCGCGGGGCCGGTTCAACCGACCGGCACCTTGACGACCGTCTTCCGCACCGCGACCGCGGAGCCACCGGACCGGAGGCCCGGCAGGTGGACGTCGGTCGGAAAGAAGACCGCCACGTCGCCGGCCCCGAGCCGCACGACCGATGCGCCCTTCGCGTCGGCATGGTGCGTGAAGTCCCGCTCCGCGTCGTATGGGACCTGCACGGCACTCCGCGCGGCGTCGACGACCTCGATCACCTCGTCGCCGGCAACGACGACCTGCACGTCGATGAAGCGGCGGTGGGACTCGAAGAACCCCTCCGTGCGAACCTTGGTGAAGTAGGCCTGCTCCATCGCGAACGCGCCGCCCTCCAGCTCGACCCGCGCCGACTTGCCCGGCTCGATCGCGAGCAGGCGGGCGCGGGCGGCCGACCCTTCACGCAGCACCTCGGCCGCGTAGGCGAGCGCGGCGACGAAGCCCGGCGTGCGCGGGCACTGCTCCCGCACCGTGGCGAAGGATCCGATGATGGCCATGCCGCGAATCGACCCCGCGCCGGCGGCGCTGGCAAGCCGCGAAACCTCAGCGGCGCTTCTCGGTGAGCGGCAGCATCACGCCGCGCCGGAAAAGCGTGACCTGACCGGTGCTCGAGGAGACCACGATGGCGATGCAGTTGGCCGCGACGCTGATCGCGGCGCCGGCCGCGTGGCGCGCGCCCAGCCCGCCGGGCAGCGCGTGGGTGGTGTCCATGGCCTGGATCAGGCTGCCCGCCGACTCCACGACGCCGTCGCCGCGGATCAGGAACGCGCCGTCGATGGACGAGAATTCCTTCACCGTCTCGTCCATGAACGGGTTGAGGATGTTGCGGTCCTCCTCCTTGTATCCGAAGAAAGGATTCAGGACCAGCGGCTTCGACATGCCGCCGACGCGCTCGGTGTCGCCCACCACGAACAGGCAGCCCACCGGCCGGCCCTCCCGGCCCTCGACGGCGAGCTCGGTGGCGACCGCGATGACGCGTTCCAGCACCTCCGGCTTCACGTCGCCCGGCAGCAGGTCGGCGGTCGAACCGGTGAGCAGCGTCTGAAACTCCCGCTCGATGTCGACCACCACGAGGGTGTCGAACTGGTTGCTGCCCGTGATGCCGCCGAGGCAACAGATCCGGTCGGTGAACTTCACGACGCCGCGCGTCAGGGCGACCAGCATGGCGCTGCGCAGCTGCGCGAGGCGTTGCCGCGAGAAGGAGCGCACCTGGATCGTCTCATGGAAGCGGGCGTCGCCGTCATCGCCCACCTCGAGCGCATTGCGCGTGACCAGGATGGTCCTCAGGCTGGAGCGCAGCACGCCCGGCTGCAGGCCGCCGATGAAGGTGTCGCCGAAAATGACGACGGAGGCGCACCCGGCGCCCTTGGCGACGCGCTCGGCCTCCCGGAACATGAGCCGGTTGATGCGGTTCTGCTGGGCCTCGATCGCGCGGATCCCGCCGAAGCCGCCCACGAGGCGCTCGTGCAGCGCGTCGAGGTCGGGCGCGTTGACCAGGTTGTCGACGAGGTCCTTGTCCTTAACCTGTCGCGCGATCGACGCGAGCACCTGCAGGTAGTCGCGGGCGTTCTCCCCCGCGATCAGCATGACGATGAGGTGGACGCGTTCGTCGGCCATCGCGCCGTCGTGGCGGATGCCGACCCGGCTGCGGCCGATCGCGAGCACGTAGCGCCGGCCCATCCGCACGCGCACGTGCGGGAGTGCGACGCCGAAGCCCAGGTAGGTGGTCATCGTGCCCTCGCGCGCGAGCAGGCCGCGGAGCAGCGCGTCGGGCTTGAGGTCGGGGAACTTGTCGACGCAGACCTCGAGCAGCTCCTGCAGCGCGCCCTCGAGGTCGAGGCTGCGCAGGTCGACGATGCGGCCGCGGGAGACGATCTTTTCCAGCCGCATGGTCGATCGTTGCGCGGTTCAGCCGCGGGAGCTCAGCGCTCCCAGTCGAGCGCTCCCTTGCGAACCTCGTACACGAGGCCGAGCACGAGGACGCCGATGAAGAACAGGACCGGGCCCAGGATGGGGATGCCGCCGGCGAGGAACTCGCGGTAGATGAACGTCCACGGGATCAGGATCACCACCTCGAGGTCGAAGAGCATGAAGAGCAGCGCCGTGAGGTAGAACTTCACCGAGAACCGGGCGTGGACGAGGCCCTCGCCCGCGACACCGCACTCGTAGGCACTGTCCTTGATCCGGTTCTTCCGGAAGCGCTGCCCGAAAAGGTGGCTGGCGCCGATGACTCCGCCGGTGATGAGCGCCGCGAGCGCGGCCTGGATCAGAAACGGGAGATAATCGGCGGAGTTCATTCGCTGATCTAGGAATTGGCCCCACGCTGCGTGCATCCGCAAGAGGTAATTTCCCGCCGCACGCATCCGAACCGCGGCGGGGCACGCCGCACGACAGATGCGCGCAACGATCGGAGATTCCCGTTGACGCACCTCGGGCGCGCGCCTTTCTTCGCCGCCCTCCCGTGGCTCGGTAGCTCAGTTGGTAGAGCAGAGGACTGAAAATCCTTGTGTCCCCGGTTCGATTCCGGGCTGAGCCACCACTTTAAGCCGCCCCGCCCGAAAGGCGGGGCGGCTTTCTTAAGCGGGAGTGGCACCGCGGTGCGGCCGCGGAGTGCGGATTTCGCCCATTGCGGCGTAAGTACAAAACCTCAGGCACTGAAGGATTTATCCGCTTGGTGCCGCGCTTCGCCGCCGCACCATTAAGAACCGTGAAACGGTTTCACCGAGGCTTCCTGCTGCTTCTGCTGCATGCATGGTGCGCTACCGCCTCGCCGGGCGCCGAGGCGGCGCAATCGCCTGAGCCGCGCGCGGCCTATCGCGTCGCGGTTCATCGTAACTCCGGACCGTTCTCGTCCGTGGATGAGGATGATCGCCCCGTCGGCTTCGCCGAAGAGATCCTCGCGGAAATTTCACGCCGCTCAGGGGTGCGGCTGGAACCCGTGCTGGGCTGGTGGCATGAACACCTGGTCGCATTCAAGCAGGGCAGGATCGACGCCCTCTGCGGAATCAGCCCGGACGGCCCGGAGGATCACGCGATCATCGATTACTCCATCTCCCTCGTGACCGTGCACGCGATGAGCTTCACCCGGGTGGGAAGCCCACCGATCAGGCGGATCTCCGAACTGTCGGGCAAGCGGGTCGGCACCATGAGCGGCAGCAACTCCCTCACGTTCCTCCGGCAGCAAAACCTACCCGGGGTCACCTTGCTGGAGTTCGAAGACACCCGCTCCTACTTCGCTTCGCTCCGCAAGGGCGAATGCGACGTGGCGATCACCAACACCCTCAATCAATTCTCCCCCGTCGATAGGGAAGGACTGGAGTCCAGCTTCCTCGCGGACCTCAGGGTCAACTTCTACTTCGGCACGCAGAAGGGGGACCGGCGCCTGCTCTCCATCCTTAACGAGGGCATCGCCGGCTTGATGCACGACGGCACCTACGACCGCATATACTCCAAGTGGATCGGCCCCGTCGAACCGCGCCGGATCACGGCCACCGACCTCAAACCATATCTCGTCCCGGCCCTGCTCGTGGTGGCGCTGATCGCGGGGCTGCTGCTCTGGCAGCAGTACTACCTGCGGCAAATCGCACGGCATGCGAAGGCCGCCGAGGATGCCAATCTCGCCAAATCGAGGTTCCTCGCGTCGATGAGCCACGAGATCCGCACTCCGATCAACGGAATCGTGGGCATGACCGACCTGCTTCTGGCCACGCCGCTCAATCGGGAACAGCAGGAAATGGCGCGAGTGACCCAGCAGTGCTCCGACTCCCTGCTGCGCATGATGAGCGACGTGCTGGATTTTGCCCACATGGAGTCGGGCAAGCTGGTACTCGACTCCCTGCCGTTCTCTCCCCGCCAAAGCGTCGAGACCTGCCTGACCTCGCTTGCGATCACGGCCTTCGAGAAAAATCTCGAATTAGCCCACCACATCGCGCCCGACGTGCCCGTCGAGGTCATGGGAGACCCAGTGCGCGTGGGGCAGATCCTGACCAATCTCGTCAACAACGCGATCAAGTTCACCGCGAAGGGGCACGTCACGGTGACGGTCCGTCGCCAAGCGGATTCCGGGGATCACATCGCGCTGCGTTTCGAGGTGAGCGACACCGGAATAGGCCTTTCAGAGGAGGAAAAGTCCCGGCTTTTTCAGCCGTTCACTCAGGCGAACCAGACCACGACCCGCCGGTACGGCGGTACCGGGCTGGGTCTCGCGATCTGTCGGCAACTCGTCCAGGCAATGCAGGGAACGATCGGCCTCGAGAGTTCACCCGGGCAAGGCTCCACCTTCTGGTTCACCCTCACCTTGCCGCGAGCGCCGGGCTCCGCCGCGGCACCCGAGTGCCCCGACCTGCGGGGACGGAAGATCTTGATCGTCGACGACCATGCGGAGACACGCCGCTCCCTGCAGAGCGGACTGGCCGCGTGTGACGCCACGGTCGAAACGGCGGGCGACTCCGCCGAGGCGCTCGGTCTTTGCCGCATCACCCACGCCGCGGGTGCCCCCTTTTGGCTGGCGTTGATCGATCTCAACCTGCCAGGCGTCTCCGGCCTCGAGTTCGTCCAGTCGCTGCGCCGCGACCCGGCCTTCGCCGGGCTGCCCGTGGTGCTGATGGTGAATCTGGGGACGGTCATACCTCCCGAAGTGCTACGAGCCAACGGGATCCATGGCGTCATCACCAAGCCGCTGCGGCGGACCCAGGTGCTCGGCTCGATCGCGGAACTGTTGCCGGCAGACGCCGCGTCCAATTTCCGGAGCCTCCAGGGAGAGCGGGTCGGAGGCAGAAGCTCCGTGCTGATCGTCGACGACAGCCTCGTGAACCTGCAGGTGTTGCGACGCATGAGCGAACGACTCGGGCTGTCCTGCACCGAAGCGATGAACGGCCGAATAGCGGTGGAGGCCTTCAGCCGGGGTGCCTTCGCCCTCGTGCTCATGGACTGCCAAATGCCCGAAATGGATGGATTCGAGGCGACCCGCAGGATCCGACAGGTTGAGAACCAGCGGCGTGCCGTGGATCCCACCTACCAGCCGGCGAGGATCATCGCGGTGACCGGCGACGCCATCGCCAGCACACGGGATGCCTGCCTCAAAGCAGGGATGGACGACCACCTGAGCAAACCGGTCCACATCGAGAACCTCGCCCGGGCGCTGAATCCGCAGGGCCGGGCATCCTGAAAACTCCGCCCGCGGAAAACCAGGGTACGGGCCCAGAGGCCGCCGGACCGACACTTTCCCCATTTCCAGCCGTCAGCGGCGCATCGCGGTCAACGGGCGAAGCTGTGCCGCCCCGTCCATGACTTGCTGCCAGAGCGAGTCCTCCCCGGGCATCCCAACCCGCGCCAGACGGGCTGAGATCTCGGCAAGGGCCGGTTCCACGACCCGATGCCGAGGATCCGCCGGTAGCTCGGGCCGCACCAACCGCGTGAGCGCCCAGCACGCCCAGGCGCGCCACACACGCTGCTCGCGCCGGGGCTCATTCATCCGCCCGGCGTAGTGCTGGAAATGCACCCGCGGGTTGCCGAGGAAGACTCCTTCCGGCGTATGCGCGATGATCCACGCCACCGCCGCGTACGGCATCGGGTGCGCGATGACCTCGGGCTCGTGGCCGTCGACGTCAGCTCCCATCGCACGATCGAGACAGAGGATCGCGCGTGCCGCGAAACCCTCCTCCCAACGCGAGGCGGAGTACCGCAGGCAGGCGAGGTAGAAGGCCCCTCCTCGGTCGCCGTGGCGAAACGCGTGGAGCGCGCGCCAGTCCATCCCGGCCTCGGCAGCGGGCAGATGGGGACACGGGGGAAACGTGGGCGGCACGTCGCAGTCGTGAACGGCGGGCACGCGTGGGTCAACCGGGGCCCGGCCGCGCACTTTCGCTTGGCGCGGCCCGCGGTTTCCGCGACAACCCCGCCCCCTGAGCACCGCCGAGGAAACAAGCTCCCCGCCGCCGCCCTCCCCCGCCGACCGCCGCGTGCACCGCGTCGCGTGGTGGCGCTGGCTGCTGCTCCTGCCCATCGGGATGCTCCTGCGCGCCTGGGGGCGCACGCTGCGGTTCGACGCCACCCCGGAGGACGTGCGCAACTACACGCGGCATGACGTCCCCGTCGCCATCGTGCTCTGGCACAACCGGCTGTTCCTCGCCGCGGAGATCGTTCGCCGCTACCGCACCGGCCGGCCGGCGCACGCACTCGTCAGCGCCAGCGAGGACGGCGCCTGGCTCTCGGCCTTCTTCGCCCTCGGCGGCCTGCGCACCGTGCGCGGCTCCAGCAGCCGGCTCGGCCGCGAGGCCGCCTCGGCGCTCGTCGAGGTCCTGCAATCCGGGCGCGACGTCGGCATCACGCCCGACGGTCCGCGCGGTCCGCGGTACGAGTTCAAGCCCGGCGCGATCATCGTGGCCCGGCGCACGCGCGCCCCGATGCTGCTCGTCGGCGCCGAGTTCACCTCGGCCTGGCGCCTGCGCAGCTGGGACCGCTTCTACCTGCCGAAGCCGTTCTCCCGCGTGCGTATGCGCTGCGAGATCATCACCCCGGAGCAACTCGCCGACCGCGATGCGGGCCTTGAGCTGGTCCGCGCCCGGCTGCTCGCGCTAAATCCCGACGCGGAGTTTACCGCGGACGTTCCCGACCGCCGGACCTGAGCGGCTTCAGAAGCCCGGCTTGACGGTCACGTTGGTGCCGGCAGCGACCGCAAAGTCGGGACCCGTGTTCCAGGTGAGGTCGTTCACCAGCACCTTGAACGCGATGTCCTGCCGCGCAGCATCGAGCGAGATCCGCCAGAGGTCGGCGGCCGCGCAGGTCATGGGCAGGCCGACGCTCCAGCTCAACCCACCGCCCGATCCGCGGATATAGAGGGTGTTGCCGAAACCGACGTCGACCTGGGCCGAGATCGTCGTGATCGACGTCGGAACGACGGCGGGACGGACGACCGCGGGTGCGGAAACCGGCGCGGCGATGGCGACAGGAGCCGCCGGCTTGCTGGCCGGAGCGGACGGCTTGGCGGCCGGGGCGGCCTTGCGCGCGGCCGGCTTGCGACCGGACGCGGCGCGTTGGGTCGCTGGGGCGGGCGACGATTTTGCGGTGGTGGTCTTTTTCTTGGATGCGCTCATGGCGTTGGGTGTTGGTTAATCCCCAAATCAGCCGCCACCTTAGCAGTTTCGACGCCAACGCTCCAGCGGCCTAACGACGGATTTACCGGACCGTCACAAACGGTCCGCCGGAACTTGAGTGCCTGACCGCCCGATCAGGCGAAAACCTCTTCGGGCCGGAAGAAACGCGCGATCTCGGCGAGGCCGTTCTCCACGCTGTCGGAGGCGTGCACGACGTTGATCATCATGTCGGTGCCGAAGTCCCCGCGCAGGGTGCCCTTGGCGGCCTTGCGGGAGTCGGTCGGCCCAAGGAGATCGCGGACGCGCTGGACCGCGTTCTCGCCCTGCAGGGCGATCATGACGACCGGCCGTGAGCTCATGAAACGCTCAATTTCCGGGTAGAACGGCTTGGAGGCCACGTGTGCGTAATGCTCGCGCAGGAGCGCCGGCGAGAGGCGCGTCATCTTGCAGGCGATCACGTCGAAGCCCGCTGCCTCAAAACGGCTGATCACGGTGCCCACCAAGCGCTTCTGCATCGCGTCCGGCTTACAGATGATGAACGTCTTTTCCATATGAACGGGTCAACGTAGGCCCCCCAAGGCCTTTGGGAAGCCTAGAGTTCCAGATTTCCCCGCGCGGGAAGCCAGACTTTCACTCCACGCCGGTGAACCGCGGGAAACAAGCTCGCCGCCGCCCTTCGGGTTCGACGATCTCAGGCCTAACCACCATCAAGAATCCTCGGATGAAGCCTTCACCCGCATGAAACGCATCCGCGTGCTCGATTCCCACACCGGCGGTGAGCCCACCCGGCTGGTACTCGAGGGGGGACCCGACCTCGGCGCGGGGCCGCTCGATGCCCGCGCCAAACTGTTCCGGGAGAAGTTCGACTCCCATCGCACGGCCATCGTGAGCGAACCCCGCGGCTCCGAACCGATGGTGGGCGCGCTGCTCATGCCCCCGCATCGGACCGGCTGCGACCTCGGGGTGATCTTCTTCAACAACGTCGGCACCCTGGGCATGTGCGGGCACGGAACGATCGGGCTGGTCGCTTCCCTCGCCCATCTCGGCCGCATCGCGCCGGGTCGCGTGCGCATCGATACGCCGGTCGGCGCCGTGGAGGCCACCCTGCACAACGACGGCAGCGTCGCGGTCGACAACGTCCCCTCGCACCGCGCGGCGCGCCAGGTTGAGCTTGAGGTAGCCGGTCATGGGAAGGTGCGCGGTGACATCGCCTGGGGCGGAAATTGGTTCCTGATCATCACCGACTCTCCCTTCCCCCTCGCACCCGACTCGCTGGAGGCGCTGACGGACTTCTCGTGGCGGGCCCGCCAAGCGGCCCACACGCGGGGATTTCCCGAAGTCGACCACGTCAAGTTGTCCGGTCCGGCCGCGCGGCCGGAGCACCACGGCCGGAGCTTCGTGCTCTGCCCGGGCAAGGCATGGGACCGCTCCCCCTGCGGCACAGGCACCAGCGCCAAGCTCGCCTGCCTCGCCGCGGACGGAAAGCTGGCCGAGGGTGAGGTCTGGTTGCAGGAAAGCGTGATCGGCAGCGTGTTCTCCGCCCGCTACCGTTGGATCGACCGCGCCAAGGGGATCGTCGCACCCACGATCACCGGTACCGCGCACGTGATGGCCGAGGCCACCCTGCTGCTCGACGACCGGGACCTGTTCTGCTGGGGAATCCGCCCGTGAGTCAGCTCCGTCCGCGACACGTCGTCGTCTGCGGCGCGGGCATCATCGGCCTCTGCTGCGCCCGCGCCCTGCGCGCGCGCGGTCACGCGGTGACGGTCA
>JACCDW012105887.1_pt1 | contig 11187 bp, 9 predicted proteins | sample 7449781 | NCBI WGS metagenome assembly JACCDW01 (sample SAMN15323449, study PRJNA562643) | freshwater metagenome | isolation source: river surface water | place: USA:Blue River Watershed | collected 2017-08-18
CTGACTGAAACGATCTACATGAAACTTATACAATTTTACTTCGTAAAATTGCTTTCTAATCATTAAAATAAAAAAATATGTGTTTGAGCGATAGCGAAAACACAAATGAGCTTTAGCTCATTCTTAAAGTGAACAGATAAATATAACATAATTACTGTTTTAAGGATAACTCACATGAAGATCAGTGACATTACTGCACAAAAACAGCTAGATGAACTAGATGCGGGTCAAGCAGGACATGCTGCTGGTTCTGGTATTAGGTCTGTTGGTGCTGGTGTAGGTAGCTTTGCTAAGGGATTTGCGCAAGGATTAATGGGTAAGAAACCTGAACCTGCTGGAAATACTGCTGCACCTGCAAATAATCAAAAACCAGCTGCTAACGCAGCACCTAAGGGTGCAACAGCAGCTGATGGATCGTTAGATACTATTAAAGATGCTATTTCTAAGTTATCTCCAAAGCAAAGAGCAGCTATTAGAACACAAATCGCAAAGAAGGCTGGGGTACAATAATGAACACTCGTGTATTACTAAGTGAAAGCTGGAACGATCCAAGATTATCGCTGCTTGAAAAGAAATATATCAATCCTTTTGTAGCAGATCTTGAACGTTTTGTTGTAGAAGCTAAATTATCTCCAGAACAGATCAGTAAGTTATTCACAGATGTTGAAGCAGGTGCAACAGCAGCAGGCGGAAATAGAACAGGCATTGGTAAAGCAGTTGATGTTGCTAAGTTGCCAGCTAAAGCAGCTCAGTATGTTGACCAACAGATTAATAAACTAGGTAGAGCTATACAAAATAGCGGACCAGTTAAGAACATTGATGCTAAGTTTGATCAATTAAAAGCAAAACTAGATCAAAGTGACAGCAAAGTAGTACAGGGTATCAAGGCAGTTAGTGATTGGGCTAAGGCAAATCCTGGAAAAGCTAGTTTAGCTGTAGGTATTTTAACCACAGCGGCTGCTATGGCCGGTGGTCCAATGGGCGGTGCTGTAGCAGGCTTCTTAGCTAGAGCAACAAAAGACCTATTACAAGGTGAACAACTGTCAACAGCAGTGGGCAAGTCAATTAAGACAGCAGCATACGGTGCTATTGCAGGTTGGGCACTGCGCGGAGTTGGAGATTGGTTAGAAGGATTACGAGCAGACGCTGTTCCTTACGAAAAAGTTCCAGGACTAACACAAATTAATGTTGGACTAACTAAAACTTTAACAGCACCTGGCTTTACTAGTACCGAAACATTAGGTTCAATGATTGTTCCTCAAGAACGAGCACAAGAATTTATTGACTTAGTTAATCAAGCTAGAGGTGGAGACACTTCAGCATTTAAAGAATTATGGAATTTTACAAAGACATTTAATGTTAAAGATGCACTAGCTGATATAAATGCTAGCCAAGCAGCAGTAAAAGCTGCTGCGCTTGCAAACGATCAGTTTTTACAGAACCTAACAATGGCCAATGATGCTATTGCAGCTATTGCGCAAGGCACTGTGTCGGGCAAAATGTCTCCGTCCGATATCAAAGTTGACGGAAAAGAAATGCAACCAGAACAGCAGGGCGGTGGTCAAGCTGCGCCTGCTAAAGCCGAAAGCAAGAAATTTACCGCACTACAGATTGAAACACTAATTGAATGGTGCGACGAAACTCCTTCCACATTAACAGAAGGTCCACTAGATGCGCTTAAGAAGGGTGCAGCAGCAGTAGGCGGCGCTCTTAAGAAAGGCGCAGCCAAAGTTGGACAAATAGGGAAGAATTTAACTACTAAAGTTACTGCTGACAAATTAAACAAAGCATGGGTAGCAGCAGGAAAACCTGACGACAGTGATGCTATTGCTGATATTTTAAGAAAAGCCGGTGTTAGCGACGATGTACTAGCACCAATATACAAACAGATGGGTGCAACATTGCCTCCAGCAGCTGAAAAACCAGCTGATGCAGCTACCGGACCTGGCGGTACAACACCCTCAGGTAAGCCAAGAGTTGAACCTACACTAGATAAACCTGCCGCCGGTGGCAATGAACCAGCAGCAGCACCTAATTCACCAGCAGCCCAGGCCGCTCCTGCGGGACAAACTGCTCCAGCTTCATCAACAGCACCTGCAAGCGGAGGATCAGCCGCACCAGCAGCTATGGATTTTAAAGGTATTCAACAAGCTGTTGCTAAGTTAAATCCTGCACAAGCCAAAGAGCTTGTAGCACACATTGATTCTTTAAACAAAACAGCAGCACCAGCAGCAGGCGGAGCATCTAGTGCTCCTACACAACCAAAACAAGCTGCGCCAGCTCAACCAGCAGCCGCACAAGGTGGAGCAGCGCCAGCAGCAAGTAAAAATGCAGCCGCAGGTGATACTTACGAAAAAGCTAAAGGCGATATTCGTAAGGTACAAAGTGGTGCAAAGCCATTACCGGCAAACATAGCACAAGGCATTGAAGCTGATCTAGCTAAACTAGCTAAAGGTGACAAGGAAAGTGGTGTGTTTGCTGCTGATAAGATTATGAAACTTGCAAAACTTGGTATGGATGTTAAAGATGTTCAAGCTAAGTGGCTTGCAAATTCAAAAGCAGGTGAAAGATTCTTAACTCAAAGCCAATACTTTGAAATTACTAAGATGCTACGTGAACACGGTTTACGTTGGAGCGACTTAGGACTACGAGTACACTTGCTAGAAGGTACTAACAAGTACTTTGGTATTAGCCAACTTTAAAAGAAAGGAAGACCTGACTCTTTAGTGATGTTCAGGTTTTCCTTTACTATTTTTCCAATAATTTCTTTATCTTCATAAGAAAGTGCAAACGCTTCGTCTAGCGTGATGCCGCCACGCATGTACCAGCACAGCTTCATTATTTCGTGTTTGATTTCTTTTTGTTGATTTTCAAAATTACGGACCTCGGCCAGAATCTCGTCAAGAGACCAGGTCAAGATCCTCATCCGAAAAAATTTGATTGATCAAATGTAATTGGAACTTCAAATCGTTCTGGAGCACCACGCTCAACATCTTCATCCGAACACTCAACCTTTAGTGGTTCAATTGCAAACTTGTTACGCTGTGTCTCAATGTGTTCAATAATTGCACTGTAGAAATTTTTATCTGTGTTAGCTAAAAATTCTTGTATGTGGGCTGAATCAGTTACTGTAACATCGTCAACTGAAATACTAACAATAGTTTTACCCATTGTATCAACTGTAAGTTCTGTTAATTTCTTAAAACTTTGATTAAACTTTGCAATTTTTTCTTCTTCGGACATTTTTTCGTCATTGACTAAAGCAAAAATTCGCTGTTCTTCAAAAGTTTTAATACTGCTAGTAGTAAATTCTCTGTAGTTAAGCGGTCTAATCTTAACAGTCATGTTATTAAAAGTAAATTCATCTTCAAATTCTTGAGAAACAAGTTTACTTAACAACGATCTGCAATCAACACTGTATTCTCTTTCTTCGTTAATGCCCGGAACATTGGTAGTTAAGTCTAATTTTTCTCCGTAGGTAGCAATTCTAATACCAATTAATGCTGCATCAAGATCAATAGACGGCATTTGCCACGCATCCTTAATAGCTGGAATACAACTTTGAATAACATCAACTGTTGCCTGTCCATTAAGCAGCGCATCAGGAGTCTTCATTGTTAATTCGTCTTTGGCAGTCATTGGAAAGACAGGTAGTTCTCCGTTATCAGGAAGAACAACCGCGCCCGCTCGATAAAATCTACCTTTGCTTGGTAAGGTAATGTATACTTTTGCTTGTCTAAAGTATTTCTGTAATGGGTTTGCTTGTTGCTTCCCTGCCATTAAAGGGTTAAAATCAGCCATTTCTATCTCCGAATAAATACAATGTATAAGTATGTATCTACTCTATTTATATGCGCACATAACTCAGGTTGAAAAAGATTGGCTGACGAAGTAATTATTGGTAATGTTGGTGGAAGTGATGGCGTAGCCAGTGAAGCTACACTTCAGGCTTTAGTACGAGCCGTCGAAAAGATGGGTAATCAACGTGGCCAAAAAGGATCAGGATCTAAAGTTCAAGATCTGCACAACAAAGCTGTTGAAGCAGGAACTGAGGCTACAAACGCACAAACTGATACTGTTGAAAAAAATACCGAAGCAGTAAAAGATTCAACTAAAGCGGCTGAAAATTTTGGTAGAAGCTTAGGTAATATGGCTGCAAGAGGTATTGGACAAGTAGTGTCCAGCCTTGCAGGTATGACAAAGTCTTTGCTAGCAGGCGAAGATTCAATGGAAGCCTATGCTTCACAAATTCCTATATTTGGATCAGTATTAGGATCTATTGCAGGTTACTTAGATAGATCAGTAGACGCATTTAGAGAAATGAGTGCTGTTGGTGCAGGTTTTAATAATGACATATTAGCTATGCGCAGAGCTGCTGCTGAGAACAATCTCAGCTTAGATGAATTTAAAAATGTAGTAACAAAAAATTCACAATCATTAGCAGCATTAGGCGGAACAGTAACAGGCGGTATTCAAAGATTCACAGCAATGAATCGAGCGCTCAAAGATACAGGCGACTTTGAATCATTAAAAGCTATGGGCTTCAGTATAATGGAAATTAACGAAGGCATGGCAGACTACGTTGCATTACAAACAAGATTAGGTCGAATAGAAGGTAAAACTACTCAAGAATTAGCAGCCGGATCTGCAAACTATCTAAAAGAGTTAGATTTATTAGCAAAAGTTACAGGTAAAAGTCGACAACAGTTAGCAGACGAACAAGCACAACGAGCAGCTGATTCTTCATTTAGAGCACTAGCAAATCAATTCAAAGAAGGATCAAAAGAAGCTGAAAACTTTAATAGGAACATGGCTCTTATTGAAACTCTTCCTGCTGAAACTGCTGCTGGTTTAAAAGATCTTGCCGATGGTGTTGCTCAAACCGATTACGGTAAAATGATTCAAGCTACTCAACCCGAACTTGCAGAAGCAATGAGGCAAGTAGGTCGAGGAGCTGATCCTAAAATTCTTCAAGATGCAATGAGGAAAGCAGGTAGGAACATTGAAAAGCAATGGGTCGGCGCCGGCCCTAATCAAGCAGCGTTCTTAAGTTCGTTAGGTGAAACAGCACCAGCACTAAAAGGATTAATTGATTCTGGAACTAAACTAACCGAAGCAAGTAATAGACAATTTGGTGCTGCTGAAGAGGAACAAAAAAAGCGAAATGAGACAACTCGAAAACTAACAACATTTCAAGATGCAATTAAAAAGATGTCTGAGGCAATTCAAATTGCATTTGTTGACAGCGGCATATTAGAATTATTTGCAACAGGCGTTGGTATGGCTGCTAACATGATTACAGGATTTGCCGACAGTATTAAAGCCTTTACTGCAAAGTTTAAAGATGATCCATTAGGTGCAGTTGTAGATCTATTGAAAGATTCAATTGTTGGCCTCTTTAAGAATACAGGTGTAGTTGCAGCACTAATTGGCGGCATTACTGCTCTGTTCTTAGGTAAAGCTGCCCTAAGTGCAATGAACAATGCGATGTCAGGCTGGGCAACTAAAACTGTTGGAAAAGTATTTGGCGGAGGAGCAGCAGCTACAACAGCGGGAGCTGCAACAAGAGGTGCTAGCGCAGCCGCAGGTGTTGCTGAAAATGTTAAACCATCACAAGCAGGCAAAGGCTTTGGCGAAGCAATTGGTAATATTGGAAAAGGTATTGGTCAAGGCGTTGGCGGAGTATTAAAAGGTCTAGCATCTGGTCTAGCTGCGTTTGCTAACCCTGCAATACTAGTTGGTGCTGGTATCTTAGGAGGTGCTATTGTTGCCATTGGTGCAGGCATTGCAGGTGCTACATGGTTAATGGGTAAAGCATTACCAACATTTGCAGAAGGTCTACAAGGTTTTGCAGACATTGATGGCGGAAACTTATTAAAAGTTGCAGCAGGCATAGGCGCCTTAGGCGCAGCAATGGCAGCAATGGGCGCAGGACAATTAGTAGGCGCAGTAACTGGAGCACTGGGTGGTCTTGCTCAAGGTATTGCCGGCTTCTTTGGCGCTGATCCACCGCTTAAGAAATTACAAGAATTTGGTGCTATGAATATAAATGCAGAAAGAGTTAAGGCAAATGCCGAAGCTGTTGTTGCATATTCAAAAGCTATGGCAGGATTAGGCGCAGGCGGCGCAGTTGGTGCTATTGGTAATCTTGCAAGAAGCGCCGTAGAAGGAATAACAAGTTTCTTTGGCGGAGAAGTTGACATACCGTGGGCAAGAGTAAAAGCATTTGCTGATGTAAACATTGATGCTAAAAGAGTAAAAGCAAATAGTGAAGCTGTTGCAGCCTTTGGCGACGCAATGAGCAAACTTCCTACTATAACACGAGGTCGATCAGGCGGATTAATAGGAACTGTTGCAGATTTCTTCCTAGGTGCAGAACGCGAACAAGTGCCTTGGGCGCAGATGGTTGCGTTTGGTCAAATGATGTTGCCAACAGCAAGCATTAAAGCAAACTCAGAAGCAATGGCTGCATTTGGTGAAGCCTTAAGCAAATTACCAGAAGTAAAAAGGGAACGCACAGGTGGATTGATAGGCTCAGTAGCTGACTTCTTTGTAGGAGCAGAAACACAGCAAGTACCTTGGGCACAAGTAGTAGCGTTTGGTCAATATCAGTTACCAGCAGCACAAATTAAATCTAATGCTGAAGCTGTAGCAGCGTTTGGCGAAGCAATGAGTAAGTTGCCAGCATCAATGCCAACTGTGCGCACCGGTGGATTAATTGAAAGTATTTCTACGTTCTTTGGCGGTGAAAAGAAAATGCCTTGGGACGAAATGATAACATTTGGGCGACTACAGTTACCGTCAGCAAATATTAAAGCAAATTCAGAAGCACTAACTGCTTTTGGAACAGCATTATCGTCATTTAAAAATAGTGCAGGCGGCGGTGGAGCAATAAACATTCCTCCAGGTATTGCAGAAAGTTTAGGAAGATTAGCTGCAATAGGTTCTGGTGACGGGCTACAAAAAGTAGGTGCAGGTTTACAATCTATAGCAAACGTTCAAAATTTACAAACTACGCTCGGTTCTTTAAATGCTCTTGACGCAACAAAGTTAACGTCGTATAATGTAGCTCTTAGAGATTTAACCAAAGCATTGGCTGATCTAAATAAAGAACTAGCTAATGAGAATAGAGGCGGACTGTTTGGAATGGGAGAATCCAAAGCCAATGCTGGGGAGATTCTAAAGAACATTAGTGTAAATACAAGTGCAGGCGCAGGAAATACAAGTCAATTGAATGAAACACTAACAAGAATTTTTGAAGTGCTGACTGAAACTAAGTCATTGAACGAGAAGATTGAGAAGAATACAAAAGGCATGGGTTCCGACATTTCAGGCGGCAGTGTTTCAAAATTTTAAAGGATAAGTGAATGAGTTGGAAAAAATATTTTACACCGGTTAAGACAGGTGACAATCCAAACGCTAGTTACTCACCACTAGGTGGAAGGTCGTTTGGCGGCACCGCCGGTCCGGCTCGCACAAACTATAGCAGTTTCTTGCCTGATGTATACACAGGTAGCCCTAACAGAGTTGAACGATACGGTCAATATAATGTTATGGATCTTGACTCGGAAGTTAATGCTGCCCTAGATATTCTTGCAGAATTTTGTACACAACAAAACAAACAAAACGGCACACACTTTATAGTAAATTACAGAACTGATGCTACTAACAGCGAAATAACTGTAATTCAAAAGTATCTACAGCAGTGGTGCAAGTTACAGGAATTTGAAACAAAGATGTTTCGAATATTCCGTAATACATTTAAGTTTGGCGATCAATTCTTTATTAGAGATCCAGAAACACAACGATGGTTTCATGTTGATCCTGCTAACGTAACAAAAATTATTGTTAATGAAAGTGAAGGCAAAAAGCCTGAACAGTATGTAGTTAAGAACTTTAATTTAAACTTTGCAGAAGCTGTTGCAACTACACCATATCAAACTAACGGTAACATTACTGGCGGCGGCAACGGATATCTAACAGGCGGCGTTAGAGGCATGGTAGGTATTACTAATGCTCAGTCTACAGGAAGCCGCTTTCAAAACGATCAAAATGAATTAACTGTTGATGCAAAACACGTTGTTCATCTCAGTTTATCCGAAGGACTAGACAATAACTATCCTTTTGGCAACTCTCTACTTGAAACTATTTTCAAAGTATACAAGCAGAAGGAACTGTTAGAAGATGCCATCATTATCTACCGTGTTCAGCGAGCTCCTGAACGCCGTGTTTTTTACGTTGATGTTGGCAATATGCCTAGTCACTTAGCTATGGCATTTGTTGAACGAGTAAAAACAGAAATTCACCAAAGACGAATTCCGAGTTCAACAGGTGGCGGACAAAACGTTATTGATTCAAGCTACAACCCACTTAGCATTAACGAAGACTATTTCTTCCCACAAACTGCTGAAGGTCGTGGAAGTAAAGTTGAAACACTACCTGGCGGTACTAACTTAGGCGAGATTGACGACTTACGTTATTTTACTAATAAACTAGTTAGAGGTTTGCGTATTCCGTCAAGCTATCTACCAACAGGTGCAGACGACAGTGCTGCACAATATAACGATGGTCGCGTGGGAACTGCTTATATTCAAGAACTTCGCTTTAACACATACTGTGAACGTTTACAGGGTCTAGTATCAGAAGCATTTGATACTGAATTTAAGAGATACTTGTTAGACAAAGGTATCAATGTTGATACTAACATGTTTGATCTTAAATTCCAACCACCGCAGAACTTTGCTAGCTATCGTCAAGCAGAAATTGACAATGCTCGTGTACCAACATATACACAAATGGCACAGATTCCTTACATGTCAAATCGTTTTGCACTAAAGAGATTCTTAGGATTAACTAACGAAGAACTTGCAGAAAATGAACGCCTATGGAAGGAAGAAAACGAAGAAAATCTAACACTTCCTACAGATGCTAGTGCAGAAATGAGAAGTGCAGGTATTAGTTCAGCGGGTATTAGTGCCGATATGGGCGCAGCTGAAGAAACAGCACCCGAAGGTGAAGCTGCTGCTACAGGCGAAGAAGGACTTGCACCTGAAACAGCACAAGGTTCTGCGGCACCTGCAACACCTCCAACAGCATAAATAATATTATGATACTGCGTGAATTATTTTATTTTGACAAAGAAACTGTTGAACCAATAGAAGACAATCGTTACGAGCCAGAGTACGATAAGAGTCCTATTGACTTTGACGATACACGCAGAACACGACTATCATTAGCTCAAATTAATCGTATACGCAAAGCCTCTGAACTACATAATAAAGACAAGCAAACAGAGCTTGAATTTATTAAGCAGATGTATGGCATAGCAGCCAATGCAGCAGCAGGCGGAGCATGATAATTGGGCAGAGCATTTGTTATTGGTAACGGCGTCAGCCGATCAACAATTCCTTTAGAACCACTTAGATCGTACGGTAAAATATACGGGTGCAACGCCCTCTATAGAGACTTTAATCCAGATTATCTTATTGCCGTAGATGTAAAAATGATACTTGAACTCAATGAGTCAGGCTATCAACACAAAGTTCCAGTATGGACTAACCCTAACAAAGCATATGCACAAATAACAGGATTGAATCTCTTTAATCCTTCAAAAGGTTGGAGTAGCGGTCCTACAGCATTATTATTAGCATCTAATCACGATCATAACGAAATCTATATACTAGGTTTTGATTATGCAGGTATAGGCGAACAGCGAGAACAAGTTAATAATGTTTACGCAGGCACTAAAAACTATAAACGTAAAGACGAAAGAGCAACATATTACGGTAATTGGCTCAAGCAAACAATTAGTACCATAGAAAAATTTCCGCAAAAGAGATATATAAGAGTAGTGCAAGACGACACTATTATACCAAGAGAATTACAGAGTTTGAGAAATTTAGAACATATAACAGTAAACGATTTTAACAAAAAATTTACTGAAAACTCTGCTAAAGTTCAAAACGAATCGTTTTGAGCCTATTTCTACGCATATTTTCCCAATAACACTAAATAAAAATGACAGCCTTACCATTTCGTATGGTATTAAACATTTATAGGAGAAACAAATGGCCGATCGCAAGAAATTTGAAGAGATGCTAGAGCGTCTCATTAACGAAGATAGAGAAGGTGCTGAGGCACTTTTCCACGAACTAGTAGTTGAAAAGTCACGTGAAATTTACGAAAACCTACTAGAAGATGACGAAGACATTGAAGAAGCTTCTAAGGATGAAGACGAAGAAGATATGGAAGAAGCTTCTAAAGAAGACGACGAAGATAAAGTAGACGAAGCTTCTAAAGAAGACGAAGAAGACGATCTAGAAGAAGATTTTAACCTAGACGAATTTGAAGTAGAAGCTGATCCTATGGACGCTATGGGTGGCGACCCAGCCGATGACATGATGGGTGACATCGAAATGGGTGGCGACGAAGGCGAAGGAGAAGAAGGTGCTGAAGGCGATGTAGAAGATCGCGTTGAGGACCTAGAAGATGCCCTTGAAGAACTAAAAGCCGAATTTGAAAAGCTAATGGCTGACGAAGGCGGTGAAGAAGAGCACGGCGACATGGACATGGACATGGGCGACGAAGGCGAAGAAGGTGAAGAGGGTGACGAAGAAGGCGAAGAAGAAAAAGAAGCCTTCAACTTTGGCGAAGCTAAAGAGAAGAAAGATGACAAGAAGGCCGATAAAAAGGACAAGAAGTCATCAGCTGAACAGATGCGTGAATACGTAGAAAAAGTTACTGCTACAATGGGCGACAACGGTGCAAACACTAAGTCAACAGTTGCTAGCAAGAACGACATGGGCGGCACTGCAAAGAACCTAAACCAAGCTGGTACTGAAAAGACTCCAGTTGAAGCAAACAAGGGCCAGCTAAAAGGCAGCAGCTTGTTTAAGGGTACAGAAAAGGAAGACAACGCAGGTAACGTTAACGTTCCAGGCGGAAAAGCAGGTAAGTCTCTAAAGGCACAACCAAAAGGCCACGGCGCTGAAAAGAAAGGCGCAGGCGAAACAGCTGACAATAAGAAGTCAACTATTGGCAGCAAGTAATAAGGAAGTTTAGATGATAAACTTACGAGAGAATTTGAGCTTTGACCAGGCAAGGATCGTAGTAGAATCCGCCGATGAAGGCAAGAACCTTTATATGAAGGGAATCTGCATTCAAGGCGGTGTTCGAAACGCAAATCAG
>JACCDW010656684.1_pt1 | contig 11186 bp, 12 predicted proteins | sample 7449781 | NCBI WGS metagenome assembly JACCDW01 (sample SAMN15323449, study PRJNA562643) | freshwater metagenome | isolation source: river surface water | place: USA:Blue River Watershed | collected 2017-08-18
TGATCTGCTAAAAGCCAAAGCCATTCTGGAACATATTCATATTCTCTCTTAATGATTGATAGATGTTTTTTTAAGTATTCGTCCCTCAGATTAGCATCATTTAAATAAACAAAGGATGTATTAGGCATCCACATATTTTGAACGAAATCTTCTATACCACCATACCTATTAATCTCGCTTTCGAAAACAAAAAATTCGCCTCTCTGTATTTCCCATTGGGTATGTACTAAATCGTAATCATATATCCATTTAGGAAGATCACTTCTAACAATAAAATCCAAATCTAAAAACAAAAAAGGAACTGGTTCTTTTCCTATCACTATAGATTTTCCTGTGGTCCAAAATCTTCCTGGATTTACTTCCGGGTTCTCCCGATTGAATTCTTCTAATGTTTCGATATCAATTTCATCCCAGAGATCAAGTAATCCTTTTCTTTTATAAAAATCATATCCTACTTGATCAGTATAAAGTTTTGTTTTTCCGACGTGTTTCTTTGCTCTGACTACTGCTACTTTTTGAATCAGAAGTTCATAATCAACAATGTCATACTCCTCGTCTGAAAATTCTGCCATTTTCATTTTGTTATACCCCTGGGCATCTTCTTTATAAAAAAATGGCTTAGTCCAATTTACAAAAATAGCTTTCATCTGGATTTAATATTCAACCTTGTGGTCATCAATTATATTTAAGCTTTGTCCTATAATCACGTCTCTTCTTCCCTTCGTAATCGAGGAAACGCAATGGGGATGTGTTATACCCCCTGGAAATATTACAATGTCTCCTTTTTTTAATTTCACCGAGATATCCTGTCTGGGAAAAGATAATATACCTCCTTCAAATTCATCAGATAAACATCCAACGAATGTTATACCGCTAAAATCCCAATGTACATCTTTTACTCCTCTGGTAGAATTTGATTCAGTATAACTCAGAAGATAAAGATCTCTCCACCTGGTTTTTAACCATTCTTTAAGTCTAGTAATTGTTTCCTCACTTACGTTAAATCCTGTATTACTTTCTACATCATAAACGGAAAAAAAATCATTCATCATCTTTGGTTCTATCTCTTTCATCCAGAAGTCATTAAACTCCAATAAAAGATTAGAATCGGATTCCCAAAGATTTATTCTGTCGGTATGTTTTGATCTTTCTCGAAGTGATAATAATTTTTCCATTAATCTATCGCTTATTACACCTTCGAATAAGAAAATATCAGGATTTAACTTGATCATATTAATGGTTTCATTTTGGGACCATTTTGCACATTAAAATTAATTACACATCTGTGTGTTTTTCCATAGAAAGGCTTTACTGAATGAACAATATCATATGGCCAAAGAATTAGCATACCTTTTTTAGGTCTTATGAAATATGAAAAACCCCTAACGTGAAAGGTGAAAACACCGCTATATGGATGATCTGCAACCGGATCTCCGTCGGAAAGATAATATCCACCCACAAAATTTAAATCGGTTTCCTCATCATGGCTCCATCTGCAATGATTATGTTGATTGTGTCCTCTTCCTGCAGTTGGATTGTAGTATTGAATCCAACTTTCAGTCACAATAGGATTTCTATTATGTCTAAATCCCAGATTTTCCATGAAGTCTGTATATGCATCGGATACTCTTTTTTTAATAGTCTTAACACTATCATCATTATAATTAAGAAAATCATTAGGAGGAACTGAGAATCTACTTCCGATTGGATTAAATTCTGTTGGTTCTACCCACATTTCTCTCCTTGGGTAATTTACTGAATAATGTTCTTGTCTTTCCTGATCGTATTGATCTGGAAGTTCTTGACCCATTAGTTTTTGAGCATCACTCAAGCGATCGTAACCCAATTTATAAACTGTGTCATGTAAATCATGATCCTCGAAATATTTGATATAAACGGGGATAGGAGCTAACTGGAAAATGTTTTCGTTGTGAGTTGGTCTTAATGCGTCTTGAAAGTACATGATAAATTTTTAAATGATTCCTGGATTTAGATCAAACGTAAATCCTGTTAATTTTTTATAAAGAATTTCCCCAGATGATAATCTAGGCAAATCGTATGAATGACCCTTTATTTTTTTAAAGTAATTAAAAACACCTCTAACGTAATCCTCTCCGAAATTATCAACGATGTATCCAATGACAATAGCTTGAAAAAGATCAGTGTGTTTATAGAATGTTAAATGATTTAAACCATAAAAATCAAAATTAAAAAAATCGTAAATTTCGTCCTCTGAATTTATTCTGCTGGATCTTCCATTATGTCCAAAAACCTCTTGAATTCTTTTATAAAGAAATCCATCATTTCTTATTAAATCAGATTCACAAGGAATATGAGAGGTGTGGTAAAGATCCACTGGGAATTCAACCTGCCGAATATCATTAGGAATAGTTTTATTTACCCTAAGGGGTGCTTCTTCCATCAGAAAATTTTTCTTACGCCTTACATCCTCCCTGTATTTCTGATTGATTTCCATCATATTCAGATGGATCATCAATTGTTCAACATAACATTCGGGATTCCTATATTTTTCAATTATTTCTTTGTTTCTTTCATAGTGTTCCATTGCTAATTTTGAAGCTGCACCGAAAGATTTAAAATCATTGACCCCGATAATATTCATATTGGGTACTTCAGAAATTCTAATATTTTTTATTTTGAAATAGGAGTGATCAAAACCTAACTTGTAAAATAATTCTAAATACGTAACAGAAGCAGCATGAAAAAATGACTCCTCCTCTGACATAGCAGGAAATTCTTCATAGAAGGTCTTGAGCCTGGATTTATCGTAATACTGTGGTATTCTAATATCCGGATGGGAATAGAAAACAGGAGAATCCATATCCGATAATTCTATTTTCTTAAATATCAATGTATCAGTATCGATGTGTACATAAGGTTCCTCCATTTTCATATACACCAAAAGTTTCGGAAGACAGAAAAGCTCAGGAGAATAATCCTCTAAAACCTCGGTATTTATATTATCATAGGGTATTCCTATTTCTTCTATTTGTTTCTTAATTGTACTATTAGTGTATAATTCTATATTGCCATGTTCTCTCTTAGCTAATAAAGCACTAAGAAGCTGGGGATAAATTAGCTCCTTAGGGATGGTAGAAGAAAACATGTTTTCCGTAGTGAATCTATTCGGAATGTAACTGTGTATCAATTTCATAGCGGACTTGCCTATTGTAATTTTTTAATTTCCCAGTATTTTAATTTTAGATCATAAACGTCAATAGGTTCCCTTTTCATGTGCTCGCCCTTTCTGAATTTAGCCCCCTTACAGATATAGCCACTTAGAATAGATCTTCTGAATCTGTCGCTATTATTATCTTGAGAACCATGGACTATGTGAGAATGGAGAAATACTGCTTGCCCTTTTTTGGTTCTTGGTGTAACTAAAGGAAAGCTATGTCCCTCCGGAAGTACACTTGCTTTACCCCTTTCGTTTCTCCACATAATGGGGTTAAGTTTTGTTCTTTCTTCGTCGATCTCAATTGGAAGAATCGGAAGTAAGTGGGAAGATTCGTAAAACCAAATTCCCCCATTAGATTCGTCGGTATCGTCTAATGAAATACTAACATTAGCTGTTTTATTCCATTCAGTTTGATTATAAAAAGCATCTTGATGTGCATCCCTACCTAATTCCCCAGGTGGTTTAAAATATGCCCAGGTTTGAATTCCCTGTATTTCTGAATTCATCACAAATTCCATAGCTTCTAAAATCTTAGGATGCCCTAGAATTTTTGAGACCAATTCTGATTCTTTATGCGGATGCATATACGGATCATATTCCCCGTACTTGTCATCTGATGCATTTCTTCTTTCCCTTAATTCCTCAAGATTATTCGAGATTAGATCTGCTTCCTCCGGGGTTATTAAATCTATCACAGAATATCCTTTGTATTTCCAATCAAAGGAAAGCTTCTGTACCTCCTCGTGGTTAAGATATCTAAACATACATTTTATAATTATTTTCTTTAGGATTATTCAATATGAATTCTTTTTTTCTCCCCTCCCTGGGATATTAGAATATCCCAATATTACATATTCCTTAAATCCGTTATTTGATATTATTTCATTCCACTCAAATACTCTTTTGTTTCTACTTTCGTGGTCTTTTACAAGAGCTCCTTTCGTTATCCATACGTGCTCGTATGATATTTTAGGTAAGTTTTTAGCCATGTCTGATATCTCTATCCAATCCGGAGTATATCCGGGTTTTTCCACATTATGGGATCCGTCAGGATATTGCACAAAAATTTTATTTGTTATTTCAGATACTTTTGAATCAAATTCTCTAATAGTATATCCTAAAATGTTTTGATCTGACATTAGCCAAAGCCAATCTGGGACCTGATCATATTTTTTATCAACTAATTGTAAATGAAGTTTTAAATATTTATCTAAGATTTTTTGATCATTAACAAATAAAAATGAGGTATTGGGAATCATCATTTTCTCGTCAAATTCATCCATTTCTATTCCATATTCTTTAAGCTGCGAAAAATTTATATACAGAGGACCCCTACATATTTCCCAGTGGGTGTGAACAAGATCATAATTACCGAACCAATCTGGTATATAATCTTTTATGATCAAATCAAGGTCCATAAATATAAAGGGGGGTTCTTGATTACAGATTGAAATTATTTTTCCACTGGTCCAAAATTGAGCAGGATTGATATTTGGATTATTATTTACCCCATTCAAAATCTCAACATCAACCTCGTCGAAAAGAGATAATATATTTATTTTTTTATAATATTCATATCCACAATCATCGGTGAATAATTTTACCGGGCATCTTCCATATTTTTTAGCACTTGTGATTGCAGCGATTTGCATTACGATTTCATGGTCAGGTATTTTATATTTGTCAGAGGATAAGCCACTATCGGAGCTTTTCTTGTATCCGGTGAATTGATCACGATAAAAAAACGGCTTAGTCCAATTAACAAATATTATTTTAAGGTTATTCATGTACAAAATATATGTCCTTGCCCAATCTATTAATCGTGTATTCGTTCAGTTCAATTTGTCTGCCCATCATTTCTAAATCATCCTTACCTAAGCACACTACAGGCTCTATTCTTTCGAGATACTCTTCTGTAGATCCGATATAATTATTGAAATAAAACAGAGCACACACTTCTTCTATATTAGAAACTATCCCATGGGATTTTTGTATCATAAGAAGTTCTTTGAAGAAATTCTTATCTCTACAGTAAATAAATCCAGCATTTGGTATAACTATGCCGTTATTAAAATTCCATTTGCCGTTTCTAATTATGTGATAAAAGAACATATTGAAATAGTGATTGTGGTCATCAACCCTTGGATCTATAGTTTGATATCTGTTCAAAATCTCATCCGGGTAGAAATAAAGCGGGATCTGTATATCTCCTTTGTCTCTCAGAAGCTTCTGAAAATTGCTATCCAAAGGTTTTTGAGCAAAACAATCCCAATCTATAAAAAGTATTTCGTCATACATTTCCATAGCTTTCTCTAAGGCTAATACCTTGTGTAAAAAATTTAGATTCAGACTGAATGGATTACTCTCGCCCATGTAGTAGTAATGATATCCAAGCTTTTCCATCAGATCCCTATTGGGCTTATCCCAAACTATTACCATTTGATTGTCTATTCCATACTTATCATCATTCTCCTTTGCAAGAACACACTCATCATGATATGAAGTGAGATTCTTTTCGAAAAATTGATGATCTCTTTTTCCCCAGAGGCATCTAATTATTTTCACTGTATGATAATTTTTTATAAATCCTTTCTCAATTTAATCATTTTCTATATTATAGTATGGCGGGACGTACGGGATTCGAACCCGTGACCTCCACCGTGACAGGGTGGCATTGTGACCAACTCTACTAACGTCCCTCAAGATATATATGACACATGAAACACATTGCTATTTATGAAGATTTTAAGCTAGATCCTATTGCTCAGGATATTTTTGATCTGCAAGATGTTGTAATGGTTCTTCATAATCGTACGATAATTAAGTGTCCAGGTTATAGCGCTGGAATAGTTAAAGAACTATTCACTGATAATAAGCAATCTTCACTAATTGATTCATGTTATTACAACTTCCAGAGATACCTCTTAGACGAAAGCGAGGTTAAAAGAGCTGAATGTGCAGAAAAAAACATAAGAGAATATGTTGGAAATAAGCTAGAGGAGCTAGACTGTGAAATAGAGTATTATCGACCAATGTACATTAACAGTAGGGGACTTTATAAAATTAGAGTTTGTGCCCCTTTTGCTACCTGGAGTACTGGAAATGAGCTTGAAATCGAAAAAGATTTTCACGATCGTTACAGCGAAGCTGCAAAAAAACAAATTCCTGAAATAATAGCTGCTGTAAAAGAATTTGCCAAAAAATATGGGGTAAACTATGTTTTACCTTTCGGTCCGGTATACGTTGACCGTCCTCTTAATATTCTTAGAAATCCTGAAGAAGACGTGGAAAAACCTCATGTCCATTTCGGTATAAAAGAACCTATGTTTACTCCGATTGAAAAATTTAAATGGGAAAAATGGTATTGGTAACCATGATGCCCGATTAGGACTCGAACCTAAACTAAATGGACCAAAACCATTTGTGCTGCCATTACACCATCGGGCAATTTAAACCAGAGAATTTTTAAAAAGTGTATGTTGTTGTCAAACCAATTTTGATGATGTAACACTTTCTACCGCTTCTGATTTAGTGGGAGCAGGTGGACTCGAACCACCGAACTCGAAAGAGGAGGGATTTACAGTCCCTTGCAATTGCCGCTATGCGATGCTCCCTTTGTGTTTTAAAGACTTATTTCAATTGTACATAGGTAAACATGATTCAAATTAAATCGTTCAGCTACGAGCTTAAAATAAGTGTTTAATGTACTCCCAACGGGATTCGAACCCGTGCTACATCCGTGAAAGGGATGTGACCTAACCACTAGTCGATAGGAGCATTTTTTGCGGGGATGGAAGGGTTCGAACCTACGACCTAGTCATTAACAGTGACCCGCTCTACCGCTGAGCTACATCCCCAAATAAAAAGCCCGAATCTTTTGGATCCGGGCTTTTTTGTTTTATATTTTAGACATGTTAACCCAGATCCTTATCCATATAGTATTCCTCATTACCTTGTTCAGGCATTTGGTTGTAATTATATGTGAACTGAGTTTTCATGATATGTTGATTATATATCTTTTATCCGCTTTGTTTCAAGAGAATACTTAAATTATTCAATGATTTTTTCTAATTCCTCCTCCTTTTCTTTCTCCTCTATTTCCCTTGCTATTTTATGTCTAAATTCTAAATCAGTCTTGTGGTTAAAAAATACCTCAGAAAAATCATAATCGACATTGTTTGTTGAAATTACCCCGAGTTGGGGTTTTGAGTAATAAACATCATTTTCGGTGTGGGAAAAATTTCGAATGATTATTTTTTTAACTATTCCTTTAACAGAGCATCCTGTTATAGGAGAAATTCGTAGGAATTCCTTTCCGAGATAGAAGGAATTTAGTTCGCTGAGCGGGAATTTTTCAATTACCATGTTATCGTGTTTTATTCAGTCCTCTACTGGGATATATAACCTAAATAAAAGAAATATGCAAATTTTAGAAACCTTCCAACAATTTCTAGAGAGAAATTCAAAATTATTCGAGCAGTCTTCAGAACAAGGATTTATAGTATCTTTTGGATGTACAGATGTTAATAATGTACTTGGTGCTGTGGCACAAAAACTAGGAATAGAAGCAGATTTTGAATTCACAGGATCCATTAGTGGAGCAGAAGGATTTGATAACATCGCTCAAGAAAGGAGTTTTGCGAAGGTTCTGAAAAAAGGAAAGGCGGTTCCTAAGGGCAAGGATTTTCTAGAAATTAAAGCTAATGGTAAAACCTATACCCTAAATGAAAAGGGATCAATCCAAGTTCCATTCTCCCAAGGAGTAGGACCAGTTTTCGAAGTTAGAGGATCAGGAAACGGATTATTAGCTTTAATGAGAGCAATTCAATATTTTAGAGTTGCCTGTGAAGGGGGATTTGATAATAGTAGTCCATTTGATGGAACTCTTTTCATTCAAATAGGTTTACCAGTTGGTACAAGAAAAGGGAAATATATTGCAGTTAATGCCAAATACACAGCATCAAATTCGCAAAGAACTGGTTCAGATCAATATCTAAAAATGCTTAATAGGTATCTTGAAACCTTCAAACCAAAAGGATCCAAAAAGGTTAAAGAAGGAATGGATCTTATAAAAATCCAAGAACAAAAGGAAGAAACAGCTGTTGATCAAATTTTAGTTTGCGCAGATAGTATAGCAGATGCAATTAAAGGTGCTCATTTTATTATGCTAAAAAAACAATGGAAATCCAAATTTAGTGCATATCAGGGATATAATAAAATGAACGCCAGGGAAAAAGAGCTGCAAGATATAGAATTAACATTTAAAGATGATACAGAAAAAGCAACATATTATCTTGCTGTAGCAATTCAAACGATTATGGATAATCTTAAATATTATTATCCATTAAATAACGGGAAGCTTTTTAACGTGGATCTAATGCCTCAATGCGCAAATATTCTAAAAGCCCAAGGCAACAATATTGCTAAATTCGATGCAGGTTCAATAAAACAACAAGTAACAGAAATATTTAAAATATTCCAACCTCTTGAATTTCCAGGATTTCCTGAATTCAAACCGAAGATTCCAAATTATTGGTCCATTCTTACAAATGCAGTGGTAAACCGTACTTTAGCATCAATGCCAAAAACATACCAGGATGCTATGGCTGAATATACAGAGGCAGCAGGCAAAGCTACAGGTGGTGCTTCTTCAGGAGGTCAGGATTACGGATCAGGAGAATTCTAGAACCATTCGTTAGTTCCAGGTCGGGGTCCAGTAGTTAATTTATAAATTGGACTAAATTCTTTGCAGATGTAAGTCACAATAACTTTAGGGGTTTTACCATAGTTCCCTTCTTTCATGTTACCTGCATCTACGTAAAAGGCAATTCCCTTTTTTTCTAGATCCTTCTTGATTTTCAAAAATTCTTTCTTAGAAACCTCGACGGATTTAGGGCTTCCCCCGTTTCCTTTGGTCTGAGCAAATCCAGCAATAGCAAGAAATGAAACAAGGGTAAGAATAATCAGCTTTTTCATACTTTTTGTTTTTGATGATAGGGTAAATGTAAGGAATCAATTCGAAACAAAAAAATGAAACTTTTGTTACTGAAGCAGCAAATGTAGGTAATATGCAAGTTTATATCCAGTAAAGGCTCCCAATGCAGATGGGATAGGGAAAACTATCATTTTTCCTAGCGAAGTTACATATTTAGGTCGGTTTACAATCCTCCCCATAAAATAGTAGTATGAGATATACCCAATTAAAACCGCAAAATCTGTCCGGGTAGAAATAAAAACTACTAGAGTAGCCCCTAAAAATCCAAAGATAAAATTATCTCGAATCCCCTCCCAAATTTCAAATGCGGTTGCATCTTTATATTCCTTAACTATTTTTCTAATCTCCTTCGTTGGCATTTTTATTCTTTTATTTCCCATGTTTTCATATTGTCGTGGTACCCTAGAGTACATGATTCGTCGTTGTATATTTCTGAGGGTAGAAAATATTGAACATCCCTATTCAATGAAAGAATCCACTCTGTTAAGGAATACACACTAAAAGGTTCAGTTAGATTATCCTTTAACATGGTGAGGTCCCTAGCCCTTTCGATGCTAAATTTTAGAAAATTGTTTGTGATCCCGGGTTTAGCAAAAATCACAAAGTCATCTAGTAGTGTGGTTTTTATAACTTCTCTTTCCTGACTTCTTAATTTGGGCCAGGATTGTGGAGGACGATAAAAATAAACAGACTTTCTTTGTATCACAGAAATATCCGAATTTATTCTTTCACCTAGACATTCCAAAATTGGTTTTTTCCAATAGACATCATAATCTGTATAAAATCCTCCATATTGGTCAAGTACTGTGTATCTTGCCAGTTGTAGTTTATGAAAGATTGAAGAACTTTTATATAGATCGATTCTTCCGTACCTGTCTAATAAGGGCAATAGATTTTCATCTCTCCATTCTAGGATTTCATCATTGGGATTCATTTTCTTGAACTCCTCAAAATTCGACAAAAAAGGTTGGGGGATTTCTCCAGACCCAACCCAGATGAAGTGAATTATCATTGTGACCCCCGAGAGACTCGAACTCTCACGTCTTACGACACCAGATCCTAAGTCTGGCTCGGCTACCAATTACGACAGAGGGCCTATTTTCTATTTTTAAGTATGCAGGTGTGCAATAGTTTCGTAGAAAAACTATCTAATTTTGCAATTGAGCTAATTATATCGCTTTTTATATCCATAAATAAATTCTCATTTACTAAAACTTCTCTCTTTTTAGTGTGAAGATGCACATAGTCAACATCTTCTTCAAGATTAAAACATGGATAGGTGTCTGATAGCTTTTCAAACGATCTATTTGCTCTGATAATAAATCGATCAGAAAGAGTTGCGATAGGATAACTATAAAAATCAGCAAGCTCCTTTAAAATTTTTTGCTCGCAATAAATCATGTGTTTTCCATTCAAATTTGGATTTTCAGGATTTTCTAAAGATAGTCTTTCCATCCAACTAAAAGCCATTTCATAATAATGCCTTTTAAATTCTTCGTTTCCTAAATAAAGAAAAGAAACATTAGCTGCGTGAGATGTTTCATAGCGGAGTAAATCAGAATTTTCCTGAATTAAATCTTTTAGTATCGGATCCCTCCTGTCAGGATATACACCATTACATTCTTCTATTTGATTTACCACTATATTAAATCTTGATAGATCATTTAAATCAAAAGATTTATTCTTCAAATAAAGATCGCAATCAATTAAAACGAAAGGGGTTCTGATTTGTCCAATGCATTTGATTTTGGAAGCTGCCCAGAAAGCTTTTCTGTTTATTAGATCCTCCCCGCTTAGTAAATCTATATCTACGTTATCCCAGAGAGATAATATTTCTAGATTTTCTAGATAGGTATAAACAGAAGAGTCGCAATACAAATATCTAGGAGAATTTGGATATATGGTTCTCCAATTAGCAACAGAAGCAATTAGACACATTAGTTCGATCTCTGATAACGAAAAATCAGATTCCTTAATGTTCTCTAAAACCCA
>JACCDW010549354.1_pt1 | contig 11184 bp, 19 predicted proteins | sample 7449781 | NCBI WGS metagenome assembly JACCDW01 (sample SAMN15323449, study PRJNA562643) | freshwater metagenome | isolation source: river surface water | place: USA:Blue River Watershed | collected 2017-08-18
ACGTGATGAATCAAGGACCTTTTGATCCTGAGTATCACACTATCTACCAGAGTAACCTTTGCTGTGAAATTCTATTACCTACTAGACCTTTTAAACGTCTCGATGACGATAGCGGCCGTATTGCTCTGTGTACACTTGGCAGTATCAACTGGGGAGCTTTCCGTAATCCAGAAGATATGCGTCGTGCTTGCCGCATACTTCAGCGTTCTTTGTGTAATATCCTTGATTATCAAGACTTCCTAAGTATTCAAAGTAAACTAAGTAACGATGAAATCCAACCACTAGGCATTGGTGTTACTAATCTAGCCTACTGGCATGCCAAGCGTGGCATGAAGTACGGTGAGAAAGACGCACTGGCTGAAGTTAAGAGCTGGATGGAACATCAGGCTTACTATCTAACAGAAGCTACAGTTGAGTTAGCCAAAGAGCGCGGCGCTTGTTTAGACAGTGACAAGACATGGTATGGTCGAGGTATATTCCCCTGGGAGCGTAGAGCACAAGGTGTGAACGAGTTAGCCAACTTTACTCCTGAATTAGATTGGGAACCGCTACGTGAACAAATGAAGACCTATGGTGTTCGTAATGCTACGCTAATGGCCATTGCTCCAGTTGAATCTAGCAGTGTTGTTATCAACAGTACCAACGGTATCGAAATGCCAATGAGCCTAATCAGCACTAAAGAGTCTAAGGCAGGATCATTTACACAAGTTGTACCAGAGTATCATAAGTTGAAGAACAAGTATCAACTAATGTGGGAACAAAAAGATTGTGTTGGATACTTAAAGACTGCGGCTGTACTACAGGCCTATGTAGACCAAAGTATCTCAACAAATACATTCTACAATCCAGCGCACTACGCAGATCGTAAAGTGTCGACAACATTAATTGCTAAGAATTTGATGCAGGCTCAATTGTGGGGTATCAAAACTTTCTATTATAGCTTGATTAACAAAGCAGGCAGTAAAGCTGTACAAGAAGAGCAGCCAAAATTTAATGGATATCATCAGGTTGAAATCAATGGCCATAATCCTGTAGAATTAGAAGATGACTGCGAGGCATGTAAGCTATAATGTTAGAAACTATCTGTGAAGTCCTTGAGGACGCATATAAACGTAATTGGATTACCAGTCGTGATGGCAATGTTAGTATTCGTCATCACGACCGTGATCATTTCTACATCACACCAAGTGGTGTAAGAAAACAAACACTACAGCCAGATCAATTTAAGAAGATTGGTCTAGTAGATAACGACTTTGGTAAGAGTTGGGAAATTCTCCCTTATACAGACATCAGTTCTAATCTTAGACCCAGTGGTGAGATTCCTCTACACTTTGGTCTACAAAAAGAAATGGGACAACATAGCAATGATGTGCGTGTAGTTGTTCATGTTCATCCAACTTACTGTGTTGCTGCCATGCACGCTGGTATTGATCTAAGCACTGTAGTTCATAGCTTTCCGGAACTAAGTAGGTACACTAAAGTAGCCCCAAATGTTGGCGACGTCCCACCTATTAGTCAAGAACTAGCTAATCAATGTTTTGATAAATTACAGTTAAATCACGAAGGCGATATCGAATTTGATATTGTGGGTATTAAAGGTCACGGGGTTGTTGCTATTGACACAAGCCCTTGGCGAGCATATGAACACATTGAACGACTAGAACATATCTGTAAGATAGTATTAGCTTCAGGAAATTATTAAAATGTCAAAACAACAATATAACTTAAACACAAAGACAGACTACCTTCATCGAAAAATGTTTCTGGACCCAGCTGGTCCTGTTACCATTCAACGATTTGAGGAAGTAAAATACAACAAGATCGCAGACTTTGAAAAAACAGCTCGTGGTTTCTTTTGGGTCCCAGAAGAGATTAGTCTAACCAAAGACAGCCAAGACTTTAAAGATGCTAGTGAAGCAGTTAAGCATATCTTTACTAGTAACTTGCTTAGACAAACTGCTCTTGACAGTTTACAAGGACGTGGCCCAAGTCAAATCTTTACTCCGGTGGTGAGCCTTCCAGAGCTCGAAGCTCTAGTTTACAATTGGACATTCTTTGAAACTAACATCCACAGTCGTAGTTACAGTCACATCATTCGCAACATCTATAATGTACCTAAGGAAGTGTTTAACACTATTCACGATACTAAAGAGATTGTAGACATGGCATCAAGTGTAGGCAAGTATTATGATGACTTGCATAAACTAAATTCCATTAAAGAAATAAGCAACGATGAAGTAGGGTATGTTTCTGAACAAGAACATATCCGTGCTATCTATCTGGCCTTACATGCGAGCTATGCTTTAGAAGCATTCCGCTTTATGGTTAGCTTTGCCACAAGTCTAGCAATGGTTGAGAATAAAATTTTTATTGGCAACGGCAACATCATCAGCTTAATCTTACAAGACGAACTGCTACATAAAGGTTGGACTGCTTTCTTAATTAATCAAGTGGTTAAGGAAGATCCTCGTTTTGCCAAGGCAGCACAAGAATGCCAAGAAGAAGTCTTACAAATCTATCGTGATGTTATCGCAGAAGAAAAAGCATGGGCAGACTATCTGTTTATGAAAGGTCCTGTTATTGGACTAAACGCTAACATTCTCAAAGACTTTGTAGACTATACCGCAGTTGGCGCACTAAAGGATATCGGTATCAAATACTGGAACCCTGCTCCTAAGAGCACTCCTATTCCTTGGTTCAACAAACACAGTGATACCAGTAAGAAGCAAACTGCTCTACAAGAAAACGAATCAACAAACTATGTCATTGGTGTTATGAGTGATGCCATTGACTATGAAGAACTACCAGCACTATAAGGAAAAAATATGAAAGCAATCGTATGGTCAAAGTATCATTGCCCTTACTGCGATCAAGCAAAGGCATTGTTAACACAAAAAGGTATTGAGTTTGAAGAACGCAAAATTGGCGACGGATACTCAAAAGAAGACTTATTAGAAGCTGTACCTACAGCTAGATCAGTTCCGCAAATATTTTTAGACGGAAAACTAATCGGCGGATTTACAGAACTTAAACAACAATTAACAGAGGCAGCATAATGCTATTAGAAAAATCAAAATACACAGAAAGCGATGTGATTAGTCTTAAACTAATCAACGGAGACGAAATACTTGGAAAGTATGTTAAAGAAGACATGGTTAGCTTTACTATCAGCAGACCAGTTATGCTAGCCATGACTAAAAATGGCCCAGCTATGGCTCCAATCATGATGACCGTTAATCCAGATAACGAATACACTATAAATAAATCAGCTGTAATGTTTAATGGCACTACAGTTAAAGAAATTGCCGAGCAGTATATCTTTCAAACTACAGGTATTCAACCCGTTAGTGCCGGCAGTATTGTAACAGGATAATAAATGGCGTATATCAAAAACACCCTAGATGTTAGTACTAGTAATACGTGGACAGCAGTCGGTGCTGTGATGACTTCTGACACTCAGTGTAACATTTATATTGTTAATAGAACTACCAACTCAGGAAACATTAGAGTGGGTATTTCTGCTGCTACTCCAACTGATGCTGATTGTATTTTTTATGATTTTCCTATTGCTGGCAAGGGAACTTTTATCATCACTGATACGTTGGTTAAAAGCGGCGACGGTGTTTGGATCTACGCTCCTAATAATTTTACTGTGCGTGTTGAAGGTAAAGAAGAATCAGTTCCAACAACTTTAGATAGCCTAAGCGATGTTGTAATCACAGCACCTGTTGCGCTAGATCAAGTGCTCAAATATGACGGCACAAACTGGATCAATGGTTAAGGAGACATAAATGGCCGCATACTTATTTGAACCTCCCGCAACGGCAGCACCTACATACGACTACGGTACTGTCTACGGTAATATATCAACATACTTAAATCAGGTAAGACAAGAGCTTGCTAGTATTGATACTGATACAACAGCAATGGAGATAACGCTGGTTGCGATTGCTGCCAGTCTTGCTACCATGGCTACTAATAGCACAACTATGGCTAATAACAGTACCACTATAGCAACTAACACAACTACTATTGCCAATAACAGTACCACTATAGCAACTAACAGCACTACTATTGCTGAGAAACAAACTATCATTGCTGCAAAGCAAACTGCTATGGAAACGTATCAGAAGAAGCTTAAAGAACTTGGCGAAGGCACAGGTATACACATTCGAGGTCCGTACGAAGCCTTGGGCATGGTAACATTGTATAAGTTACTGATAGAACAAGCTAATATCTTAGAAAATACTGACGGCATCGATGAAAAAGAAAAAGCCAAAGCATTAGCTAAAGCAAGACAGTACATCGAACAGCTAAAAGGATTTGAGGACTTCTAATGCCTGGAATAGCTAGAGACGCAGGAACAGACGTAGCAGGCGGCGCTATTGTTCAAGGTAGCGGCAATGTGTTTGCTAACGGCAGTCCTGTGGCTCGTGTCGGCGATGCTGTAGCAGGACATGGCCGAGGACCTCATCGAAGTCCAACTATGGCTGCTGGCTCTGGAAATGTATTTGCCAATGGAAAGCCTGTGTGCCGCGCCGGAGACCCAGCTACGTGCGGTCACCCGGCATCTGGTTCGGGCAACGTCTTCGTCAATTAACTTGACAATTTAATAAATTCCCTTTACAATTAACGCATGAATATCTATTTAGACATGGACGACGTTGTCGCCGACTGGATTGCCCACGCCCAGGACTTTTTAAAAATGCGTTGGGATCACACTAAAGGGGAACGTATTCCTCAAAAGGATTGGGATAGGCTCAAAGCCGACAGCCGATTCTATCGAACATTACCACTTAAGGCAGGCGCACACGATCTAGTCAATTGGTGTAAGGCATACTGCGAAAAGACTGGAGCCAAACTGTACTTCTTAACCGCACTGCCACATGATTATAGTGTGCCCTATGCCGCACAAGATAAAGTGTGGTGGGCTAACGAACACTTCCCAGGAATCCCTGTGTTCTTTGGACCATTTAGCCATGACAAATATCGCTATTGCCAAAGCCCTGAAGATATCCTAATTGATGACAGAACTAGCAACTGCTCAGAATGGGCCAGTGCTGGCGGACGTAGTCACATTTACAAAAATTGGGAAGACTGCCAAATTTGGTTAGAAAATACATTAGGGCCTCTAAACTAAGCTAATTACAGTATGAAGATTTTAATTACTGGATTATCTGGGTTCATTGGAGGATATCTTTACAAACGCCTTTCTCCTAAATATGAGATCGTTGATTTAGGTTGCGACCTAAGAGAACATGCTCGTGTTAATGAACGCCTATTAGAAATTAATCCAGACTTTATCATACATTTGGCTGCTCGTACAGAAGTTGAAAAAAGCTTCTACGAGCAAATCACTTTTAGCGATATCAATTACACTGGTACTATCAATCTAATTGAGTGTGCTAAAAATTTGCCTAACCTAAAGCTATTTGTCTTTAGTTCAACTATGGAAACATACGGTTGGCAACCGGAAAGTGATTTAATTAGAGATGACGTTGAAGGCGTACTACCAGTATTCGACGAAGAAACTCCGCAGAATCCAAATGCTCCCTATGCTGTGGCAAAGGTAGGCTGCGAACTGTATCTTAAGTATGCGTCTAGAGCATACAATTTTCCATTTACCGCATTTAGGCAAACTAACACCTACGGTAGATGCGACAATGATTTCTTTGTGGTAGAGCAAATCATTTCTCAAATGTTAAAGAATCCCAATGAAATTAATTTAGGGTACAAAAAGCCCTATAGAAACTTTCTTTGGATTGAAGATCTTATCAGTCTGTATGAAACAGTAATTGACAACCCCGAGAAAGCTCGAGGAGAAATTTTCTGTACAGGTCCAGACAACGCTATTTCAGTTGAAACACTAGTTAGTATGATTGCTAACAAGATCGGATGGACCGGACATGTCAACTGGGACACAAAGCCCAAGCGCCACGGTGAAATTTATGTACTAAATTCTACTAATGCTAAGGCAACAACAATGTTAGGATGGGAGCCGAAAGTAGATTTAAATGAAGGTTTAGATCGAACTATTAAAATTTGGCAGAACATTCTTAACAAATAACTAATTAAAAGGAGACTATTATGTCAGCAAATCGTTATCAAGAATTTTCAAAGATTGTAGAAGCAATGGAAGGTGACTTCGAAAAGTTCTACGACAAAGAAGTCGGTGCCGCTGGTACCCGTGTACGCAAACACTTACAAGAGCTAGCCAAGCTATGTAAGGAAGTGCGTAACGATGTTACCGCTGTTAAGAACGCACGTAAAGAAGCTGCCGGCAAGTAAACTTTTCCATTGGTAAATACGTTATAGTAATATCTAAGGAGGTTACTATGAAAAAAATATTAGCAGTATTATTACTTGCGTCGAGTTCTTTTGCCTTTGCTGGACCACATCACGGTCACGGCCATTGGGTTAGAGGACATCATGGCGGGTGGAATTGGGCACCGTTTGTTATTGGTGCGGCCACTGGCGCAGTTATATATGATATCTACAACAGACCCGTTGTTGTTCAACAACCTCCAGTTATTGTTCAGCAACCACCAGTTGTGGTAAATCAAAATAATTGCTCTCCATGGACTGAGACGCAAAACCCAGACGGATCTATCACTAGAACAAGGACTTGCTACTGATATGGCTTACAGTGAAAAGGTTGTTGATCACTACGAAAACCCTCGTAATGTAGGCAGTTTTTCTAAAGACGAAGAAGGCGTGGGTACCGGCATGGTGGGTGCTCCTGCTTGCGGTGATGTAATGAAACTCCAAATCAAAGTAAATACTGATGGAGTGATTACAGATGCCCGATTTAAAACGTATGGTTGTGGAAGCGCGATTGCGTCGAGTTCGCTCGTTACTGAATGGGTCAAAGGACGGACACTTGACGAGGCAGCAGCGATCAAGAATAGCGAGATTGCTACTGAGCTTGCCCTCCCCCCTGTTAAGATTCACTGTTCAATACTTGCGGAAGATGCGATCAAAGCGGCAGTAAATGATTACCGTAACCGACACAGCCAAACAAAAGATTAAACAACTTTTAACTAAGCGCGGCAAAGGCGTGGGTATTCGTTTAGGTGTTAAGACCACTGGTTGTAGTGGACTTGCTTATACATTAGAATATGTAGACGAATACACAGCAGAAGTCGGCGTAACTAATTTTGCTCAACCCGATTTTGCTGTGTTAGTTGATGCCAAATCATTAGTCTACTTAAATGGACTCGTCGTTGATTGGGCTCGTAACGGACTTAATGAGGGATTTGAATTTCGCAATCCCAATGAGCGTGATAAATGCGGGTGCGGAGAAAGTTTTAGAGTATGAAACCGTGGACCAGAGAAGATACACAGCTTTGGATAGCACAATTGGAAAATAGAATCGAAGACATTGACTATTATTTGAATAGAACAGTTGAATGGTGTGAAAACAACGGAATATGGTCCAATGAAGGAGTTTTCACATTGAGCTTCGTTACAGTATTATGGGTTTGCCATATGCGTAACGAAGACATCAGTCGTAGAGAAATCTACGAATATTTGGGCTTGATAGATTGGGAGGATGCTGAAGACCATGTTATGGAATTGGGCAATCTACTAAGTGGTATGGATTTTGAGCCCATGTTAGAATTGGTAGCAGATAAGATTCAAAATACTTGACACAGTTTGGTTAAGAGTTTACAATAGAGTTATGTGTTTAACTTTTGGTCAAACTTATGTCAATGCACCTTGAAGGCCCTTGGCTTAGCACTACTGGTAAGCGCAAAGGCAAACAGAAATTTCGAAATGCTGAAGAAGCACGTAAGTCGCGTGATCTTGACGCAAGTTGGAAAGAATTACAAAAGAAATGGGGTGTGGAAGCTGAAGAACGTAAGCGCAAGCGGGCAATGAGTGCCCCTGTTATGTTGCCTACACAGACTCAGCCCTACCGCCGCGATACGGGTCCAAAAATTCCAAGTCTTAATGGTGGCAAGGATATGGCGCCCGCCGTTAAAGCACCAGAAAAGGTCTATACTGGTACTAAGATGATTGGAATTGGCACTATGCACAAGTCTAATATGGTGCCTATCTTCTCCGACGAAGAAGCACAAGCAATTAGTAAAATGCGTAGATAATACTGGTGTAAATAAACTGCCAGCCTAATAACTGGTAATCCCGCGTAAAGGAGAGAAAATGATACGCTTAATTAAAATTTTACTTGTGGTACTTGGACTAGCACTAGTTGGTCTAATTGGCTACAAAGCTGTCAAGTTTAAGCTTGATCCAAATAAAGAAGTTACGATCAAAATGAGTTCTGTAACCGCAGACGTTCGTAACAAACAACTAGAATGTCTTGCTCGTAATATCTACTACGAAGCAGGTGGGGAGCCTTTTGAAGGCAAGGTTGCTGTGGCTCAAGTCACTATTAACCGTTCCGAAAGTGGACAGTTCCCTGGAGATATTTGCCGAGTGGTTTATCAAAAGAATGTAGTCTACGATAAGGTACTGTGCCAGTTTAGCTGGTACTGCGAGGGACCTGGAAAAGTTCCGCCTCGTAATGCCGCCGCTTTTAAAGAAAGCGAGATTGTAGCAAGACAAGTTCTACTAGAAGGATTTAGGCTTCCTAGCCTAAGAGATGCTCTGTATTTTCATGCGAAGCATATAAACCCGCAGTGGAAACGAGAAAAAGTAGCAGTTATTGGTGGTCACATTTTTTACAAGTAAGAGGAAAACATGAATTATAGCACACTTCGTAATTTTGTTAACGTTCGCCGTATGATGGACAATATTAAAGAAAATATTGCTCATTTGTCGGCAGAAACGCTGGGCTGGATTGCTGTTATTCTAGTACATATGGCTACTATCCCTACTCTTGTAGCAGTATTGACTGGTCTTACAGAAAAACTACCCCCCGTAGATATTGTTGTATTAACTTGGTTGGGCTTGTTTATGTTCTTTGTGCGATCTGTGATTAGCAAAGATCTGCTCAACATCATCACAATTGGGTTTGGTTTCTTTGTACAAGCTGTATTACTGGCACTAATCGTCTTTAAGTGAATAAATACACTAAACATTGAGGAACTCAAAACATGCCAACAGGATTTCAACAATCTACAAATCAACTAAGTCCAGACTTTTATAGAGTCGTTATCACCATGAGTGGCGGGACTGGAACATGGACAGCGGCTAGCCCAGCTAACGGTGCTGTGAACCCATATAACTGGGATTCATACGCAACGCTACCTAGCAGTGATGCCAATGCTCAAAGATTAGCTAGAGGAAATATGCGTTTCCAAGCTATCATTGAGGAACTGTCAAAGTATGCCGATGCCCAGCTTATCGACGTAGAAGTAACCAGCGCAGGAACCACAGACGCAAACAACGTACCAACTGCTCTTGCTTTTACAGTTCGTTATGACAGGGACGACTTTATCCTAGATGCTGTTCGTCAAACTGCTACAACCTTTACTCCTACTACGGGTGGTGCTGTAACTATTGATACTACTGCCAAGGCAATACGTTATCTAGTAGTTCAGGGCATCCAGCGTGGTGGTACATCGGGCTACAGCCGCAAGTGGAATACTTGGAGTTTCACCAACCAATCTGGTCAGATCGAGCAAATCACTATCAACAGACCAGACACCGATGGCGACATCTATGACGACGTTGCTGTAAGTGTTCTTGACGGAACTGAGCTAGTATCTACTGTATAATTAAACAATGATTTTAGCCTGGTTACTACTGCTTACTGGCCTCACCATTTCAGCAGTCGCAATCTATTACTCCGTAATAGGTTTGGCTGCTATCTTCGCCGCGGCAACTATACCCATTTACATCATGGGTGGTAGTCTTGAAGTAGCGAAACTGGTTTGTGCTAGTTGGCTCAAAGCAAATTGGGACCGAGCACCAACACTCATGAAACTGTATATGACTACAGCAGTGTTGGTGTTAATGTTCATTACCAGCATGGGTATTTTTGGATTCTTGTCAAAGGCACACTCGGACCAAGGTTTAGTAAGTGGTGATGTTGTGGCAAGGATTGCTGTCTACGATGAAAAAATTAAGACGGAAAAGGAGAACATCGATGTTGCTAGAAAAGCTATTAAACAACTTGATGAAGCCGTCGATCAAGTCATGGCACGCTCTTCCGATGAACGAGGAGCCGACAAAGCCTCGCAGATCCGTAAAGCCCAACAACGAGAACGAACTCAACTCCAACGCGATATTAACAACGCACAGAGTAACATTGCTAAACTTCAAGCAGAACGAGCTCCAATCGCCGCAGAAGTCCGTAAGGTCGAAGCAGAAGTAGGTCCAATCAAATACATTGCCAAACTAATCTATGGTGATGACTCGGATACCAATCTACTTGAAAAAGCTGTAACATGGGTTATTATTCTAATCGTTGCTGTGTTCGATCCATTAGCTGTTATCATGCTACTGGCAGCACAGATGACCTTTGCTTGGCTTCGTGAACAAAAACAACAAAACGAATACACACCAGATCCGTATGTAGCAGATGTAGGCGAAAAGCCTACAGAAGAAGAACTCAAAGATGACTTCTTGCCCACTTACGAAGAAATCACTCCCGAAGAAAAGCCAAAGCCACATCATCCAGATACACATCCTTATCTAAAAGAAGGATTCAAGTATCCAGAAGGATGGGAACATCATCCACCTTTAGTTGCTACAGCTGAAAAGACTGAAAGCAAGTTTGAAGATGGCGGAGAGCATCCTAAAGATACATTTGATTATGAGCAAGAGGTAGTTGAACCTGTAGAAGAAAAACAGCCAGAACCTGTGACTGTAGACGCTACTGATGTTAAAGTAAATGAACCCACTTACCAAATTCTACCAGAGTTAGAAGAAGAGTCAAAAAAAAAGACTTTCATGATCAAGGAGAACGGGCAACAGATAGTGAAGAGCAAGTAACCTATGTTCAAAATGCTGAACAAGGCTCTGAAACTATTTGGCAAAGAATCAAAGCACGTGATCAGTTAGCACCAGCAGACAGACTTTACAGAGAATACGGAATTGATGAATTTAAAGGTGTTGACGTTTCTCAAGAAACTGATCAAGAGTTTATTAATTTTGTAAATAGAATCAGAGACCGTGGTCCTAAATTTAGTATCTACACTCAAGAACAGCTAGAAAGATTTGCTGAAAAAATAAATGAATTACGGAAAAATTAATCTAATTACTCCGCCGGATACA
>JACCDW011974221.1_pt1 | contig 11184 bp, 12 predicted proteins | sample 7449781 | NCBI WGS metagenome assembly JACCDW01 (sample SAMN15323449, study PRJNA562643) | freshwater metagenome | isolation source: river surface water | place: USA:Blue River Watershed | collected 2017-08-18
AGCTCTGCCACCACGTCAGCATCACAACCATGTGCGTGGCAGTGGCTTCGCGCTCACTGACGGTGATGGCCAATGCGCCATCGTGTTCTAGACTGTCTAGCAGCGTACGAAACGCTGTGGTCTTATGAAGCAGCGCATCTTTGATGTGGGTTTCAAGCTTACGGTTCTTGCTGAGCAAGTCGTTCAAATCGCGGTACAAAAAGCGGTATTGCCACACCAGCTCAAACAGCGTGTGCATGAAAAACCAAGCATCTTCCACATCGTGCACGCCAGGTGCTGCGCCTAGCAGTTCATCCAGCGCCGCCTCGTAGCGGTTGAACAGCGCCGTGACCAGCTCCTCTTTAGCGGGGTAGTGGTAGTACAGGTTGCCGGGGCTGATGCTCAGCTCGGATGAGATCAACGTGGTCGACACATTGGGCTCACCAAAGCGGTTAAAGAGGTCGAGTGTGACCTCCAAAATCCGCTCTGCGGTACGACGTGGCGCTTTCTTTGCCATGGTTAGCTAATCGGGGTCAGAGCCTAATTATTTCTTAGCTACTTTCTTCGTTGGCGCTTTTTTAGCAGCGGTCTTGGTAGCTGTTTTTACAGCAGGTTTTGCTGCAGTTTTAGCGACGGCCTTAGGCTTTACACCTAACTGCGCCTCAAGCGCGGCCACGCGCTCATGCAGCGCTTTCATTTCAGCAGCAGATGGCAAGCCCAAACCATGCAAAGCCTTCGCAACGCGTTCTTCAAAAATACCTTCCAGCTTGCCCCATTGGCCTGTGGCGCGTTCGCTCAGCGTGTGAGCCGCTTGCGTGGCTTTTTGTGTGGCCTCGGCCAGTTTTTCTTCGGCGGTGGTGTGCACCTTGCGTTGCATGGTGATGCCGTCGCTCACCAGCTTTTCAAACGCTTTGGTTCCGTCTTCTTGCGCCTTGGCAAATGCGCCCAAGCCAGCCAGCCAAATTTGCTGGGCTTGCTCTTTCACGTTGTCCGACATGGATGCGGGATCAAAAGGGTTTTTAGTAGACATGTTGAGATCTCGTTAAAAATAAGTTTCACTTTAACCTGACACCAACAGCCCAGCAACGAGTTTTTCCCTATTTCAATCAGGTAAGCTTCAAGCAAAGAAATGAAACTCACACATCCCAAGCCCATTGACGACCAATTGCGAGAGGCTCTCTCAAGCTTCCAGCAAATCACACTCGCCATTTTGTTTGGCTCGGTTGCCAGTGGTAAAGCCAACGCACAAAGTGATTTAGACCTAGCTGTTATCGCTGCAAAACCGCTTCAAGCGGTTGAAAAAATCCAAATCATTGAAGCCTTAGCCTTGTTAACTGGCCGCCCCATCGACTTGGTCGACGTTCATGAAGCCCCTGAACCTTTGCTTGGGCAGGTGCTTAAACATGGCCGACGCATCTTGGGCACAGATACTGCCTATGCGCAGTTGCTCTATCGCCACTTGATACAGCAGGCAGATTTTGTGCCTTTGCAAAATCGAATTCTTTCTGAAAGGCGCATGGCATGGATAGGCAAGTAATTGACCAAAAGCTTGAATCGCTTCGCCGCTGTCTGGTGCAAATTCAAGATAAATTTCCTGCTGATGCAGCCGAACTTCAAAACAACTTCGACCTGCAAGACATCATCGCGCTCAACCTAAGCCGAGCCGTCCAACTGACGGTAGACATCGGCTCGTACATCATTTCCACCATGAACATGCCAGCCCCCGAAACCATGGGGCAAGCCTTTGAAATTCTTGCGCAACAAAACGTACTGCCTGTGAATACCGCAGAACAGCTCAAAAAATCAGTGGGCTTTAGAAACATCGCGGTTCATAACTACGAAGCCATCAATTGGCAAATCGTGCACAGCATCGTCAGTGAGCACCTCAAAGACTTCACTGAGTTTGCTAGAGGCGTGGCCCATTGGGCTTGCGCGCAACATCGCACCTGATTGAATATGCCTGAGACCTACACCGCCGCTTGGTACGTCGTCCATACCAAGCCACGCCAAGAAACGCGTGCCTTAGAAAACTTGCAAAACCAAGGCTTCATCTGCTTCTTGCCCACCATGCAAGTCCAAAAACTGCGCAACCAAAAAGTGCAGACCATCACCGAGCCCATGTTCAGCCGTTATCTGTTCATTCAGCTTGACGACACCACGCAAAACTGGGCGCCCATTCGCTCTACGTTGGGCGTGAGCAAGCTCGTGAGCTTTGGCCCGCAGCCAGCCAAGGTGCCGCCGGAGTTGATTGACTTCTTAAAAGAAGCCCCCGTTGAAGCCCTAGAGCGTATGTTTACCCCCGGCGATAGCGTGCAAATTGCCACGGGCCCACTGCAAGGCCTAGAGGGTAAATACATCGCCCACGATGGTGAAACCCGTGCCTTTGTATTGGTCGACTTACTGTGGCAGCCACAAAAACTTCGCATGGCCGTCGAGGGTTTGCGCGTTATTTGATTAATTTCAATATGAAAAATACTTTTCTAAAATTGAGTCCTAAAAGGCTAAATAACGTTGTATTGCATACAGTCCTGATGAATATTTGAAGGATAATTCTTCCTTTGCTTGTGAGCGAAAGGGCGGTAGCGTGCCTAAACTCCGTCTTTTGCCCCAATTTAGTGCCAGTCGACAACTTTTTAACCGTTCCTAAACACATTGCCATCATCATGGATGGCAATGGTCGTTGGGCGCAAAAACGCCACATGCCTCGCACAGTGGGTCATGCCAAGGGGGCTGCGGGTGTCAAGGTCTTGGTGGAGCACTGCGCCAAGCTTGGCGTTCAATACCTCACCCTCTTTGCTTTCAGCACCGAAAACTGGAGCCGCCCAGCAGACGAGGTGTCTACCCTCATGGGGCTGTTTGTTCAGTATCTCGAGAAGGAAATGGGCGCCTTGGCTGCCGCAGGTGTGCGTCTGAAGGTCATTGGTGATGTAGCGGGCTTTGCGCCAGAGCTGCAAACCCGCATCCGCGCCGCAGAGGCCGCCACACAAAACAACCATGCCATCACCCTTGTGGTGGCTGCTAACTATGGCGGCCAGTGGGATGTGGTGCAAGCCGTTAAAAACTGGCAAGCAGCCAATCCCGGCGCAGACGTGGCCAGCCTCACGCAAGAGGGGTTGGCCCGGCACTTCAGCACCGCTGGCATGCCAGACCCAGACTTGCTTATTCGCACAGGGGGCGAGCAACGCATCAGCAACTTTTTGCTGTGGCAAGCCGCCTATGCTGAGTTGTATTTCACCGATGCTTTGTGGCCCGAGTTTGACGAAGTTGAACTAAGCAAAGCATTGCACTGGTACGCCACCCGCGAGCGCCGTTTTGGCAAAGTAGAAACTACCCAAATAAAAGAAACCGCATGACAGAACAAACTTTTGAACACGACGACGAAATAAGCCTTCTAGACATCTTGGTCACTTTGGCTGAATCGTGGAAGCTGTTGGTGTTTGGTCCTTTGATTGCTGGCTTACTGGCTGGTGCCCTAAGCTTTTTGTGGCCTAAAACTTATGAGTCTGTGGCTATTGTTCGAATGAGCGAGGCTGAGCTGGCGCTGCTCAACTCAGCTCCTGTGCTTGACCCGTTGATTGAAAAGTTTGGCTTGCTGCCAGAGTTTGATGGCATTCAGGAAGATGCCCGTCAATACTTGGCCAAAAAACTGGTGGGCAAGGTAGATAAAAAAACGGGTCTAGCCACCATCACGGCTGCAGCCAACACACCAGAGCGTGCGCAAGAGCTAGGCAAGGCTGCTATGGATGCCTTGCTGAAAGAGCTTTTGCCTAAGGGTAAAAACAAAGATGCAGTAGAGCAACAAATTCTGTCGAACGAGCGAATCATTGCCAGCTCTGCTGATGCCATTGAGCAGCTGCAAAAGCAAATTGGCAAAGCTGGCCAAAACGATGCGGGCCTAGAGGTGGTGATGAAGTATTACGCTTCGTTAACTGCAGACGTTGCTAAGAAAGGACTTGAAAACATTGAGCTGAAAAAGAGCTTGGCTGTGCGTGGTGATGAGGTGTATGTGCAACAGGTTAGCTTGCCACAACGTAAGGTTTCGCCAAAGCGTAGCTTGGTTGTTTTGCTGGCTATTCTCTTGTCAGGTTTTGCACTGTTGATGTTCGTATTCGCACGCAAAGCTATTGCTTCGGCTGCGCAAGATCCAGAAACGTCTAGAAAATTAGATGTAATCCTTGTTGCGCTAGGTTTGCGAACGATCGTCTAGAAGTGGGAGTGCTGATGTTGGGGTTTAGCGAGCTCAAAACAATAACCAAGAATTTATGAAGATAGCTATAGCGGGTACGGGATATGTTGGACTGTCAAACGGCGTCTTGCTGGCACAGCAGAACGAGGTTGTTTGCTTAGACATCGTCCCAGCTAGGGTAGAAATGCTCAACCGCAAGCAGTCGCCGATCAAGGATGCCGAGATTGAGCATTATTTCAAACATAAAGACTTAAATTTCCGTGCTACGCTGAACAAGCAAGAGGCTTACGATAATGCAGACTACGTCATCATTGCCACCCCTACCGATTACGACCCCGCCACAAACTACTTCAACACATCCAGCATCGAGACGGTGATAAAAGATGTGATGGCCATCAATCCGCAGGCGGTGATAGTGATTAAGAGCACTGTGCCCGTAGGCTACACCGCAAAAACTGCCCAAGCTCTAGGCACCCCCAATCTGATGTTTAGTCCCGAATTTTTGCGTGAAGGTAAGGCCCTTTATGACAATCTGCATCCCAGCCGCATTGTGGTTGGCGAGCGGAGTGAGCGCGCCGAAGCCTTTGCCAACTTGCTCGTGCTAGGTGCTATCAAGCATGATGTGCCCGTACTGCTTACCCACAGCACCGAGGCAGAATCCATCAAACTCTTTGCTAACACCTACTTGGCCATGCGCGTGGCCTACTTTAATGAGCTAGACACCTACGCAGCTACCCACGGGCTGGATACGCGGCAAATTATTGATGGTGTGTGCCTCGACCCCCGCATAGGCAGTCACTACAATAATCCTAGCTTTGGCTACGGTGGTTACTGCCTTCCCAAAGACACTAAGCAGCTATTAGCTAATTACCAAGAAGTGCCCCAAACCCTCATCCAAGCAATTGTTAGCGCCAACAGCATCCGAAAAGACTTTATTGCCCAAGAGGTGGTTCATCTCGCCGAACTCGAAGCTCAACAAAATGGCCAAGCTGTTGGTAAGCCAGTGGTTGGAATTTACCGCCTGATTATGAAAGCGGGAAGCGACAACTACCGCGCTAGCGCGATACAAGGGGTGATGAAGCGCATAAAAGCAAAGGGCATTGAAGTGATTGTTTACGAGCCCGTGTTACAACAAACTGAATTTTGCCACTCTAAAGTGATTGATGACCTTGCCGCATTTAAGCAGCAGTCCAGCGTCATCATTGCCAACCGGCAAACAGATGCTCTCAGTGATGTAAAGGGTAAGCTCTACACTAGAGACTTATTTGGTAATGATTAACACTTAAAAAAAAGGGAACAGATGCTGAACTTTGCTCTGGTTGGATGTGGCCGTATCGCTAAACGGCACTCAGAATTACTTGGTCTTGGTCTAATCCATGGGGCAAAGCTTGTTGCGGTTTGTGATTTGGTGGAAGAAAAATCCAAGAAAATTGGCGAGCAATTTTCTGTACCTTATTTCACAAACATGCATGAGATGATGCAAAGTGAAAATATCGATGTTGTCGTTGTGCTAACGGAAAGTGGGAATCACGCTAAAAATGTGGTTGACCTAGCGCGTTTCGGCAGACACATCGTAGTAGAAAAACCAATGGCGTTGACGCTCGACGATGCCGACGCGATGATCCATGCCTGTGACAAGTCTGGTGCAAAGTTGTTTGTTGTCAAGCAAAATCGATTTAATGTTCCAGTTGTGAAGTTGCGTGAGGCATTGGAACAAGGGCGATTTGGAAAGTTGGTTCTGGGTACAGTCCGCGTGCGCTGGTGTCGTCCCCAAGAATACTACGATCAAGGGTCTTGGCGCGGAACATGGGCAATGGATGGTGGAGTTTTAACAAACCAGGCAAGCCATCATGTCGATATGCTCGAATGGATGATGGGTGATGTCGAAAGCGTGTTCGCGCGGAGCACAACGGCACTTGCGGATATTGAAGCTGAAGACACGGCCGTTGTGACACTCAAGTTCCGTAACGGGGCACTCGGCGCCATTGAGGCCACGACGGCAACACGACCAAAGGATCTGGAAGGGTCGATATCAGTTTTGGGCGAGGGTGGTACGGTGGAAATTGCTGGCTTTGCGGTCAACAAGATGAAGACTTGGAGTTTTGTAGAAGCAAAGCCCGGCGACGAGGACGTTATGGAAAAATATTCCGTAAATCCATCAAGCGTATACGGATTCGGGCACCAAGCCTTCTATGAATATGTAGTTAACTGTATCAGTAACAATGGTCCTCATCTTGTAGATGGCCTTGTCGGAAGGAAAAGTCTTGAACTCATCAATGCGATCTATGAATCTATTGAAACGGGTAAGGAGGTCTATTTGCGTTTCCGGCCAAAGCACTGCAAGTTAGGAGGAGCATTTTGAATCAACCAAAGATCAAAGAGGTCGGAATTGTCAATGTTAGATTTGGCGAAGGCGTGAATGTAGTCAACCCAGTCAACCTTTATGGTTGTGCGATTAGTAGTAACGTCTTTGTCGGACCTTTTGTTGAAATTCAAAAGGACGTAACCATCGGTGATCGCACCCAGATTCAGTCACACTCTTTCATTTGTGAGTTGGTTGATATAGGAAAAGACTGCTTCGTCGGTCATGGTGTTATGTTTATTAATGATGTCTTTGCGAAGGGCGGGCCAGCAAGGGGTGATAAGTCGCTCTGGAAGAAAACAAAAATCGGCGATAACGTTTCAATTGGGAGCAATGCCACTATTCTCCCGGTCACTGTATGCAACAATGTTGTTATTGGTGCCGGCTCCGTAGTGACCAAAAATATAAATGCCCCTGGAGTTTATGCTGGTAATCCAGCCAAGCTCATCAAGACTCTATCTAATTGAAATTCCAGACAATGAACAATAAAATTCCTTTTGTTGATCTTCACGCTCAGTATCAAACTATAAAAGAAGAAATTGACTTCGTAATCAGGGATGTCATTCAAAAATCATTATTTGTTCGCGGTCCGTACGTGGATAAGTTTGAGCAGATGTTTGCCGACTTGATGGACCGCAAACACTGTGTTTCCTGTGCTAACGGAACGGACTCCCTCTATATTGCGATGGTCGCTTTAGGCGTTAAGCCTGGTGATGAAGTCCTGGCGCCAGCGCACTCTTGGATATCCACGACAGAAACCATAACTCAGGCTGGAGGGAGGGTGGTTTTTTGTGATACGGATAACGATACATACACAATTGATCCAAAGAGTATTGAGGAAAAGATAACGCCCAATACTGTGGGCATTATTCCCGTGCACCTATACGGTCAAGCTGCCGACATGGATGCAATTATGGCGATTGCCAAGAAGCACAAGCTCTGGGTATTAGAAGACTGTGCTCAAGCACATCTAGCGCGTTACAAGGGACAATTGGTTGGAACTTTTGGTGATGCTGCATCATTCTCGTTCTATCCGGGTAAGAACTTAGGGGCAATGGGCGATGCAGGAGCAGTTGTAACGAATGACGATGCCCTTGCCAAAAAGATGGCTATGTTTGCTCGGCATGGAGGTCTTAAAAAAGGTGATCATGTTGTAGAGGGTATTAACAGCCGACTTGATGGCTTACAAGCAGCCGTTTTGTCTGTAAAGATTAAATACATTGTTGACTGGACTCGTTCACGACAAAGTCACGCAAACTACTATACACGGATCTTAAATGCAAACAGTAGCGTTAAAACTCCATACGTTTCTTCTGAGCGGGAGCATGTTTGGCATCTTTATGTTATCAAGCATGAGCAACGGGATGCATTGTCTAAGTACCTAACTATTAACGGTATAGAAAATGTAATTAATTATCCAGTTGCCCTCCCTTTTCTTCCCGCTTACAAGCGGTTCGGCCATGTGCCAGAAGATTTTCCAATGGCATTTCAAAACCAATCCAGAATTTTATCCCTACCTCTTTATCCTGAGATGACAATCAAACAAATAGATCGGATCGTTGAGCTAATTGAGTCTTTCAATACTTAACTTTAGAGGAGTCGATAGTCTTTTACTGAAAACAAAATCGCACTAGTAGCCTCAGTTATGTCAGCCTCACCTTGGCAGTTGAGTTTAGTAAAGTTCAGCAAGTAATCGGCTTTGATATGAACGAAGCGCGTATTGCCGATTTGATTGACGTAGCCTTTAATGAATAGGGCTAAATAATATTAAACAACTGGCAGGGTATAAATATTGAAGGGGATTTGTGAAGCTGAAATATGTATTTGCAGCATATAGTGCGGCAGGGCTTTCTTTTGTCGCATCATTGTTCCGAGATTATGTAATAATAAATTTTACGAATCAGAGTAAAGAATTTTTCGAGTACTTGTATGTAGTATCGATGGCTGCTGGATTTGGTGTAAACGCAATTGCTCTGGGGAGCGGCGTTCTAGGAAGAGCGGCCTTGACTATATTTTACACGATTGGAGTAATAATTATATTCTTAATATTACCCGAGGGGTACAAATCAACTAATTTAATGCTCTTGCTAAGTTTAATACTACTATTATGGCTTGTGGGTGCGCAATCGTCTCGCTCCTTAGTTGAGCTAGGTTGGGTGTTTTTGGGCCGAGTGCGGGAAGCTATTGCTTCCATCTTGCTGGCAATCATGATTTTTACCGGGTTTGGAATGCAGTCTTCTTTTTTGGCGGCTGTAGCTAGTGGAACAATATTTTCTTTGGCTATGTTAAAGAAAAGTTCAAACTGTAAATTATTAACAGAATCAAACGAAATGATGAAGGGTTTAACAAAACTTCTGTGGAGTGTTATTTTGGCAAATATTGCCACATTTTTGATAACTTACTGGGCCCTAGTGCAAACAAGCAAACACGGTGAAATTTTTGGATTGGATATTTCTACTGCTGTTAGGTTTTCGATGTATTTCTACCAATCGATGATAATAGGCTCAGTCTTGCTAGTTTCTCGCCATAGTAAAGTGAAGTTTCGTATAAATTTGGGCCCATTGAGTGTAGTTATGGCCCTTCTTTTGATTGCGTCACTGTATTTATCAAACAATTTAAGCCTCGTTATAATTCCAATATTATCGGCTGTTGCGCACTATCTTGCTGTCTTACATCTCCAGGGAAGATACCAACTTAATTGACGGTAATAATTTCTCAAAATAGTAGCCCTTTTAATTTAACAGCTTAAGTAATTTTACTAAAGGATAATTTTTTGAGTTATCTGGGCTAAATATAAAACTCAAAGATTAAGGTGAGCTGCTGAAGGTACTAGGCAACTTATTTCCTAGAGATGATTAATAAAAAATGACTTTCCAATTTTTTTATAATATACCATGTTTGATAATTTACTTATCAATTATTCGCTATTGGGGGGGGGGTATAAACATTACAGGGGTTGTTGCAATTGTGGCAATGATAATGGTCATTCGGCACATTCGAAAAAGCCCAATAGCTTGGGCGCTGACTGATTCATTTATGATTATTTACTTGTCATTGCTTTATCTGTCGTTGTTAGTTAATGTAGCCAATTTACAGCACCTTAATGCTGAATATTATTTGCATCTTTTGGCGCAATGTTTTGTTTGCCCATTGGTATATATTGCCGGTAGAATATTTTATGAAAAAATAAACTATTTAAGGATGAAGAGGGCCGTTACATTTGCTGCTGTCATTGTTTTGTTATTTAGTATTTCGAAATTTATATTTCCTGAGATTAAACCTGTAGATGAATCCGGTGTTGGGAGTTATTACCAGTATATTGGGGATGGCTTGGCGATATCTGCGTTGGTTTTGTATAAAAGAGAAAGTGATAATTTTGATAGATTATTTTTGTTGGTATTGATTGCATTAATTTTAAATGGATCAAGGGCTTCTGCATTCTGTTACTTTGCGGTAATATTTTTTTTAATTAATAGAAAATTTTACATTATTATAATGCCAGCCTTTGTGGCTGCAATCATTTTATATCTATATGCTGATTATTTCGAGACCTTGCTAGTGGGCGTGTCAAGAGTATCAAGTAGCATATTTAATGCTGTCGTGCTTGGCGAGAGTGATCAAAGTTTCAGTGAGCGTAGTGAATATCTAGCTAATGCTTTTGAAGTCGCATTCAATAATCCATTTTTCGGAAGTTTGGGTTATGAGTTTATTAAATATGGGGAGTATGGTACTTACGCACACAATATTATTGATACGTGGGCTCAGAATGGTATTTTTGTATTTGTTGCAGTGATAATGGCATTTTTTTTCGAGCCAATACTGAGGCTGATGCGTAAACTTCGCGTGGGTTTAATTGTCAAGCCTTGTGTAAATATACCATTATTTTTATTTATAGCTTTTTTGATAACCACGTCTAGAAATGTGGATAATATCGTGTTGATTTTTGGGTTGGGTTTATTGGCTAGCGGTATTAATAGAAAAGGTGATATATGCTGAGGTGGCATAAAATACTATCTGATAGGCACACTGATGAAGGTGGTGCTGACTCTTTTGCTGCGAGGTCTACTTAAATGAATTTTTGGATTATTGCGATTGGGGAGCCTTTGCCAACTGACGTTGGTTCGCCGCGTCTTTTGCGTGCAGGTATTTTGACATCTCAAATTGCGGCAGCTGGCATGCAGGTGACTTGGTGGAATTCCAATTTCGACCATTCGCAGAAAATTGTGCGCAGTTCAGCCAGCGATCTTAGTAATATACAAACACCGTATCAATTGCGATTGTTAAAGGGTAAGCCGTATCCCTCTAATGTTTCAATTGCGCGAGTCTGTAATCATATTCAAGTCGCCTTAGATTTTTCTCAGCTCGCGCCCAAAGAGCCCCCGCCGGACCTCATTTTCGTCGCCTACCCGACAGTCGAATTGTGTAAGGCTGCCCTGGCGTATGCTCGCCCACGTGGCATTCCCGTTGTAGTGGACATCCGCGATCTCTGGCCGGATATCTTCGTTAATCTGTTTCCTCAATGGTTCAAGCCTATAGCGATGAAGTTGTTCTTTGGTCTTTTTCGGGCTTCTAAACAAGTGTGCGCTGGTGCAACTGCAATTACTGGAATCACCGACGTGATCGTGGACTGGGGTGTCAACCGCGCCGGTCGTCATCG
>JACCDW012060315.1_pt1 | contig 11184 bp, 12 predicted proteins | sample 7449781 | NCBI WGS metagenome assembly JACCDW01 (sample SAMN15323449, study PRJNA562643) | freshwater metagenome | isolation source: river surface water | place: USA:Blue River Watershed | collected 2017-08-18
AACTTCCACATTTGACCAATTGCCAAGGTTCCATATATAGACTTCTTCGCATCTAACCCAAATGTGACTGATGTACAAGCAAGATCAATTCTTTTTTCAGTTAGGTTTGCATAAAATCCCATAACATTTGGACCTTTAATTGAACTAGTATAATCAGCCATAATGCCATGAACTTTAAGTCCATCCCATCTCATAGATGTATAACCGCCGGAGATTTTTGTTCCATATTTTATATCATTATTTTGAAAATTGAATCCAGCATAATCACTAGCCAAGATAACAGTAGGTTTACCATTATTTGATGTTGACTTTTCGACAGAGTTAACTGAATTACCAACAACATTCACGGATCCACCACCTTTTTCTTCAGCTTTGTTTTCTGTTGTATTGTCACCGGGTAATTGTTCACTTTTCTTTAGTTCACCATTCTGAGATGTTCCATTATTAGAGTTTGTCGTATTCGAACTATTTTCTGATGACTGATTGTTATTAGTATTTGAAGAATTATTCGGATTCTGAGATGTTGAATTGTTATTTGCAGTTGATGAATTATTTTGAGGTGACTGTGTGTTTGTATTGTTAGCAGAATTCTGAGATGATTGAGTATTAGTATTTGATGAGTTACTTTGAGATGATGTATTATTCGACTGCTGATTAGTATTGGTATTTAATGAATTTGAAGAGTTATTCGATGACTGATTACCATTAACAGTTGTTTGATTATTATTAGGATTTTGAGTATTACTGGTCTGATTATTACTCTGATTATTAGTTTGGTTGTTGTTAGGATTTTGAGTATTAACGGTCTGATTATTACTCTGATTATTAGTTTGGTTATTAGTTTGATTATTATTAGAATTTTGACTACCAGATTGATTATTAGTCTGTAAATTACTATTTTGTTGACTATTTGTAGTTTGATTAGTGTTATTAGTCGTTGTATTTTGATTATTCGAACTATTATTAGTAGAATTTGAGTTACTAGATTGTTGTGAATTACTCGAATTTGAGCTACTCTGATTTGTTGAATTTGATTGTTGATTGATGTTATTATTTTTGTTATCTGAATCACCACTCATCTCAATCCCGGTATTTTGACTTTCGTTATTTTTCTTTTTTGATTCTTCACTTTTACTAGTACCATTCAATGTGGCATCTAAAAGATTCATGCTACTATTTCTCATATTAGCGGCGTCTTGAACCGCTGAGAGTGAGTTTAATATACTTATGAAATTAAGTGCTGTGGTTTGTCCAATATTTATAGCAGTAGGTAGTCCTACAATACTCGCACAAGGATTATTACCACCAAATGAATTATAAACATCATCTGCCCAATTCTCAAATGATCCATTGTAGAAGTCATTTGATTGAAATGTTTGAATCTGACCATAGTAAGAGACTGTTATTCCATTACTGGGTACACTTAGAGTTTTCTTGACACCGGTACAAGGATCGATATAAGAATATTGAAATGTTGATTGTGAAAAAGTGGTGAAATTTAAAAAAGAAAATAGTAAGGTAATTAATACGCCTATTACCTTACTATTTTTTCTTTTGAATTTCTCATATAACATTATGACCTAAAAATACCTTTTTTGATCATTCTTGAAACTATTCTCGAAGAAGCCGTCTCAAGTGACTTTTTCGTAGTTATACCAATAGTTGATTGATTGAACTTTACTTCTGTGTCATCTACTCCATCTAATATTGAAGCAGTTTTAATTGTACTAGCTTCACCTAATCCAGAACCAACTATTACTTCTCCAGTTTCAGCATCAACAAATTTTACTTGTAGACCCAATCTAGTTGTCTGTGTAGTCTTCGATTCGCCATTTATCTTTACAACCTCATCCTCTGAGACCGAAAAGTCATAAACTTCAATATAAACAAAGTATTCAGCAAGTTTTATTTTACCTCTACCATCAACTTTATTTTCGGTGAATCCTTTATCAGATGCTTTGAATTGATTGACCATTCTTTCTTTTATTTCAAGTTTATCTTCAGTGAAAACAAATCTACCAGTATATTCTAAATACTCAAGTACTATGTTTGTAACACCAAGACCAACTCTTTTGTCTTTCAATTCTGGGTACATTGAATATAACTCTTCATTGATTCCGATTTTTAATAATTGAATTGGAATAACTATTGAATCAGTATAGTCTGATACCACATCTATAGATTGTTGTTTCTCAAAAGCAGCTTGGTATTGCTCAGTCTTAACACTACCGACAGGCTGAGCAATACTAGCTATTGAAAAAATCATATAAATTAAGAGTAAGCCTAATTTTTTCATTTTATTAATTAATTTTGTTCTTCATCTGTTACATCACCACTGAAGTCTCTAGGTTCTTGATAGTTAGGCTCTTCTTCTACATATGTGTCAGTAGTATTCTCTTCAACAAATGTATTTGTCTCTTGAGTTGGCTCATTCACTACTGTAGATTCAGAAGGTGTTGGTACATAAGATGCCTGAGATGTTGGTGGAGTTGGTGTCTTAGGTGAAGTGTATTCAGCAACATTTGATAGACTGTTACCGTCTTCTTCGTCAACTTTCTGAATCAACATTTTATCTCTGTCTTCTGAATTGAACCAATAATCAACAACTTTATTTAAGTTACCAACAAATGCACCTAATAATATAAGTAACATTTCTTTCCAGTTCTCTTGTATTTCCACACTGAAAAATACTGCTGAGTTTATACCAGCTATTATGAAGAAGAATAGAAATAATACAATTACCGTGATTCTCCATCTGTTAGCTTGCATTTGTTGTAACATATAGTAGAATCTATTTTTATCCTCTACTTTTACATATCCAGTTTCTCCGAATACTGTTCTTTTGAATTTTGACATAGTTTTAATTTATTTTTTTACCAAGGAGAATCTTCGGTCTCACTTTTTTTCTCTTGCTTTTTCTCTACTGGCTTTTCAACAACAGTTTCTTTGATGATTGTTGTTGTACCACCGGATTTTTGTTGTTGTGTGTTCTCTTGATTTTGTTGAACATTTACAACTACTGGAGCAGGAGCTGGTTGTACTTGTTCAGTCTTAGTAGATTCTTCATCATCTGAGTGTCCACCGAATAGGGTTGTTGAGATCCATACTCCGCCTCCGGCGATTACTGTTGTTAAAGTACCAATGATAGTCTTTTTTAGACCTGACCAAGTACCATCGTTTGTCTCTTGTGTTTCTTCTGACATAATTTTAATTTATTTTTTTATTATTTTACAAGTTTGTGATTGTGAATTAGCTTTCATATTTGCAAAGTACAAACCACTTGAAAAATTCGATATATTATCTTGATAGATATATTTACCAGCTGGCATATCCTGATTTATAATCATCTGATTAGTGACACCGTTCGGATCTGAAATATAAATCAAGACCGCTCCTGCATTTTTTACTTCAAACTCCAATGTTATCTCTCCAGTTGTTGGATTTGGATAAACTTGAAAAACTTGATCGTTCTGACCAGCAACTTTAGTGACAACCACAACACCATTTGAAGGGTTAATATTTAAATCTTTTGAAAATTCATTTCCTGAGAACTTTCTTGTTGTAAATAATGGTGAAAAATCCCAGTCACTTTGAGGTTGTTTAGCTAAAAATCTTAGTGTAAAGATTTGATCATCATTATTAACTAAATACTCTAGTTCAGCTGTTGGGTCATATCCACCCCATTCAATAGTATTATCTCTAGTATTTAAGAATGTCAACCACATCATAGTTTTCTCAGAATTCAAAATATCTTTGAACTCAAGAATTTCAGGATTATACATTACAGCAAGTTGTAAAGAAGATACTTGTTCATCATTAGTTAAAACTTTAACTGGTACTTCAACTAAGTTTCCTTCACTAACAGTGAGACTCGGCATATTTATTTCTATATCAGATGTTGGAAAATCGTACTGAACTCTTAAATCAATAACATTCTCTGTTGCTGATGGATATTCTGGGTGGTTTACTTCAACATTTATTGGTGTCAAACGAGCCATATGGAAGCCAGTACCATTTGCATCACCAGGAACTAAAACATAAAATTGAACTGAACTTGGTTGACCAGGTAAAATATTATACACAAAGTTTGTAACACCTGATATAGAAGATGTATAGTTATTTGTTGGATTTGTAGTAATAGTATTAAACTCTGTTTGTGTAAAAAACTTTATATCAGATGTAGAGTTAGGCCAAGTTGTAAATCTACCAGCAATTCTACCAAATACACCATAAGCATCACTAATGGTTACATTGTTACTTGAGTTCACATCAGCACTGTAAAAATCAAATCCAGATGGATTAGATGTGCCTAAAACCCATTGATTGATCAACTCAGCATCTGCAGTTGAAATTACATTACCAACATTCATAGTGTCTCCTTGAACTGAAATCCTTACATCAAAGAATGTGGTATCGATTGATTCATTAAAAGAAAAATAACCATCTACATTTGTAGTGTATGTATCATGTATAGACCAAACGCTACCTGTTTTTGGTTTCTTTTCTAAAGCAACAGATAAATTCTTAGCACCAGATCCAGTAACATTTGTGAATGTGCCTGAAAAATTCAAAGTGTGTAAAAGAAAGTTACCACCATAATTATGTAAACTAAGAGGTAGATCAAAACCTGGTTGAGTCGCAACATAACTTGTGTAGTTATTAGTTGGTATTAAAGTCGTCCAACTAAGATTGTTTATACTTGTTATATTTGTAAATATAGAACTCTCAACATGCTCAAAGGTCAATTGGAATGTTTCTCCATTTGAGAAACTAAAAGTGCTACTATTACCGGTATAAACTAAAGTAATTGTTATATAACCTTGAGCATTGTTGTCTACATATTGTAAATAAAGATTCGATGAAGACCCAACTAAATTTACACTACAAGATGTAAAAGCTGTGTTATCATAGAACACTCTAAACTGAGTACCTGTTGTTAAAGTAGTTGTAGTATTTTGTAGGGTTATCAAAGCAACTGTTTGGCCTTGATTAGTAGTACCAACTGTATAGTTAGTATCGATAATAGCCCAAATGCCATTACTTGGCGCAGGTGGTCCACTTTGTGAGTAAAGTGAAACTGGTAATGTAGACAACAATGTCAAGATTACCACCGAAAGGACGGATTTCAGTAGTTTCATAATATAAATATTTTTTTATGACTTATATATTTTCATTTTAAAACAAAAAAGGATTCGCTCTCTAAATTTTAGAAAATAAACCAACTTTTATTTTAAAAAAGTATATAAAGTCAAAATTTAATAAATTTATAATAATGAGTAAAGGTAAAAAAGCCAAAGAGCACCGTAGAAAAGTAATGTTGAGAAACGAAAGAATCAAACATGAAAAAAGAAAAATGCAAAAAGCTCAACAAGAAATGTTGATGAAATTGATCGAACAAGAGAAACAAAAAGGATCATTCGATGCTCCGGTAATGTCTATGCCAGGATTTGAAGGACCAAATCTAGGATTAGATACTAATTCAACTGAGACTGTTACAGGACCACAAATATAAGATCGAGTAGACTTGACTTTTTAGAAGGTGTTAGATTATTTTCTAACGCCTTTTTTATTTTGAGATTCAAATAACTTCTGATCTTATCAGATTTTTCTTTATCGTGTTTACACAGAGTAAGATATTTATCAACAGTTAAGATAGAGTTAATTTGTTTGTTTTTCATTGTATAAACATTTTGTGTAAGTCTATATATAAATAAAAAAATTAAAAAAATTGAATACTAAACTAAATATCAATATTGATAAAGAAGATCATAACTTAAATGATTACTTATACTGTTGGCATATATTCAAAGAAAGACCCAACAGACTAAATATATTTGACAACTTTGACTCAAAGTCATTTACTGAATTCATTAGTAATAAAGAAGTTAAAATTGAATCTTCTTTCTCTGATATTGCTCGTTCTCAATCTGGTGAATTCGTAATAAACGAGAGAAGACTTTTGAAATATGATGATTTCATTTTCATCTCATATGTAGAAGTTGATAAAATGTCAACATTAGAAGAAAGTTTAATAACAGATGTATCAATTATCTACTCAAGTTCAATCGAGATATCTAAGATAAATGATTTGATAAATGAGTTAAACAACTTCTCTGTTGTAGAAGAGTCTGAAGAAGTAGAGGAATCAAAAGTTTCTGCTGTAACATTTACACCAAATGGTTTAGATACTCTTTCTATATCACTAATACAAGCTGACTATGATAATATTGATTTCTACTATAATGATGATACTATTAAAGAATCAGATAAACTAATTAAAATACTAAAGAAAAAATCAAAAAGTTTAAGCTTAGTTTTTGGTGATAGAGGTAACGGTAAGACAACGCTACTTAATTACATAAGTTCAAAGATTAAAAAGAATGTTATTTTTATTCCATTAAATCTGATAGAAAGTACAATCAACAATCCTGACTTCCGAAATTTCATTACAAGTCACTCTAATTCAATTTTAGTAATTGAAGATTTAGATAACTATTTATTGAACTCAAAATCAACTTATTTCACAAACAATCTATTACAACTAGTTGATGGATTTCAGTCAGATGATTTAAAACTTCATATTTTATGTAGTGTTAATGTCGACAACATTGATGAAATAGATGAAAATCTTCTTCAGTGTAATAATATTGGAAAGATAATTGAAATAAAAAGATTAGAGGCCGACAAAGTAGATGAATTATGCAAACATTTAGGTCAAAAAAATAAGTTCAAATCTTCACAAAGAGTTGTGGATGTTTTAAGAAACAATAAAACTAAAGAACCAATTACTGAGATTGGATTCAATTAATATATAGTAATCATGATTAATAATTTGACAGAAGAAGCAATTTTAGAATATTTGATGACATCTGAGTTCAATGAAGGATTGACACCAGAAGAGCTAAAATTTCTATTATTTAAGTTTAGAAACTATTATAGAGTATTAAATAGTAAAAACGATTTTCACAAAGGTCAGATTGATCTAAAGAGTAGGGAAATAAGTCAACTTGAAACTGATAAAGATCGAATCATAAACGAGTTACAGATTTCTAATGTAAAAATTCAAGAAGAACATAGTATTCTTCTAAAAAGAAAGCTTTCTTGGAAAGAAAGAATTCTTGGAAAAATAATTAATGAAGATGAAAATAAGTGAATTTAAAAAACTTGAAGAAAAAATTAAAGAACAAGACTTTAATAAAAGCTTCAAAAATATAAACAAAGTAATGTTTATACTGTCCATATTTGGACATTTTGCCTCAATTTTCTTGGCTTACTTTTTGGTATCTAAAATTCTATCTGGTGCCATAACGGATAATACAATACTCGTTGGTGTGTCTAGTGTTATTTTATTGGGTGGCTTAGAACTTCTAAAAAGAGAAATATTTGACAAATTCAGTCTTCAACAAATAAAAATTAAAAGTTTATTCAGTAAAGATGTTTTGCCATTGGCTATTGTTAGTTTAGTAATTGTTTCTATTTCTTTCTATGCGTCAATTAAAGGTGCTGCCGAATTCTCAAGTAAGTCTAAGGAGATTGAAAAAGAAGTAACAGTAGATATTAAGAATTATGAGGATAGTTTAAAAGCTTTATACTCAACTAAGATTACAGAAGTTGAAAGTCAAATTGCCAATAACAAGACTAAAATTGAAGATAAGGATAAAGAACAAACACAAATTGAAAGTTCTGAGCGATTGACATCACAACAGAAAAATAGAGTTAAAGACTTAAAATCCGAGAAAATTGAATTAAAGGAAGAAATTAAATCCTTCGAAGAAAAGATCTCTTTGTTAAATGGTGAATTAGAGAAAGAAGTTTCTGATTTTGAACAACAGACTAAAACAGAAGGTGAAGAAAAGAAGTCAGAAAATGAAGATAACTCTTTATTCTTTGTTATCATCTCTACTCTTATAGAACTTGTTATCTTAACTGGAGTTTATTTTAATGAATATTATAAGTTCAGATCATATGATGAATTCAAAAAGAAAATTGAAAATGATGTTAACTTTCAAAAGTGGTATAATTACAATAAAGTCTTAGACATAATTTACAACACTGATACTAAAATAAATGACAAACTACCAAGTGGAAAAACTCTTCAAGACTTGTGTAAAGTAAATGGTATTATTTTACTGAACAAAGACATTACTGATTTGAACAAGTTATTCAATTCTCTTGGAATCATTAAGTCATCAGGTAGCACTAAGTATATTTCAAAAAGTAAAGAAAATGCTCAAGAAATTTTGAAGAATCACTTTAATATAGATTAATTTGTGAATTTCGCAATTAATATATAATATCAAAATATAGTATTCAAAATGAAAATAGCAAATTATAACGATTTCTTAATTTTAGAAGCAAGAAAGAGTAAAGCCGAGATCGAAACTGCAGTTATAGAGTTCATTAAAAAAGATTCTAAAGTCGAAACAGGTAAAGGTTGGCCAAATGAAAAAAGTCTATATTCACTTTCGACTATTATCAAGTCACTAAAAGATGACTTTAAGAGTGAGCAAGTAGCAAATGCTATTACATCTTGTAAAGAGATTAAAAGTATTAATGTAAAAGTTCCTAAATATGGAAGTTATCCTTATTATTATATTGGTCTATCAGAGGAAGATGCTAAAGAAATAAAGGAAAATTACGAAAAAGAAGTTGAAGGTGAATCAAAACCGACAAAAAAAGTAGCTACAAAAGAAGTTAAGAAAGCTCCAAAGAAGAGAGTATCACCTTCGAGTAAATCAAAGATTGAAAGAAAAGAAAAATAAGTAAAAGAGAGAGTTTAACTCTCTCTTTTTATTTTAAACTGAGGGAAAATTGAAAAAATCAATATATACTTCAAAAATAAAATAAAATTATGTCTAAAGAGAATATGGAATACTTGGACAAGTATGATTACCTATTGAAAGTTCTAACTGAAGAGATTGATATTGATGGTAAAAAAGTAAGACTAAAGGATGATTTTGAAAAGTTCTTTATCAAAGGAAATAAAACCGCAGGAACTAGAGTAAGAAAGTTTATGCAGATTCTAAGAAGAACGGCTGAAGAAGTCAGAAATGATGTTCAAGATTACAAAGATCGTTTATAAATCACAGAAAGACCTCACATTGTGAGGTTTTCTTTTTTAATATATACTGGAAATATAAAATTTTAATTCAAATGAAAAAATTTAGTAAGGTTTCTGGCTTCGAAGTCAATGAAGAACCAAAAGTTAATAATAAGAAAGACCAACAGATTGTTGCAGTAAAGTCTAAAATTTTCAAATTGATTGATGATTTTTTAACTATTCAATCATATGGTTCAGCTCATAGAGATTTGTTAAATACATCAGTGAAAATTGTCGGAAAAGAAATGTTTGCTGATGCTCTTTTAGATTTCATGGCAGATGAAAACTTGATGAATCAAATAAAGGCTTTAGAATCATTAAAACAAAATAACAAAGATTGGGAAACTATTGACAATAAAATAAATCAACTTGAAACTGAAAAAGAATCTAATAATCTTTTAGTTGAAAAGGTAACAGAAGTCAAAAGTGTTAAAAATTTTATAAATTCTTATTTAGAGAATGATAATTTTAGTGAAATTGCAGAAATGTATTCAGAGAGATTAGTATCTAAGGAGAAAATTCAACTAAAGTCAATCATTTCGGAAAAGCTTTCTGAAAAAGAATTGGATAATGATAAAAAAAGTAAACTATTACTATTGTCTGAAATATTAAATAAAAGGTCAAACGAAATTTAATTTATGTCTAATAAATCAGCTCAGTTAGATTTAATCAGCGAAGTCTGTAATTTAACAATAATCAATCAATTGGTTGAAACACATTGTGTTGAAGAATCTATAGGTCAAATAGAAGTATCAAAGACTATTAAAGACCATGATGCTGTGAGACACATAAATGAAACTATTGATTATAAACTTAAACAACACAGACTCATTATTAAAAAACACAAACATAATTCTGTAGTTATATCAGATCTTCCAATTAGTAACACAATATCGAGTAATAAATCAACTTGTGAGTGTATATCATCTGATATTAATCAAATATTCATAAATGAACTAAAGTCCTTTAAGAACATACAAACTTTTGAATATGATTTTTTCAAACAAAGTTTTTTCAAAAGAATTTTCAATCCGAACACCGACGAAAAACTTACACAACATATCATAGAATTAGGAAAAGATTGTTCTTGGATCATTGTGCCAACATTCTTATATGAAATAATTGTCGACTCAGAATGGTTTCAACCTTCAAACATGAAAGAAGATTCTTTGATATTCAATGTTGGGAAATTAGATGAAATACAAGTCTATTTAAATCCAGATGAAGATGAGTCAGTAGTATATTTTGGAAACTATGACTCAACTACAATTTTGATAAATAAGAATATTCAAGATGAAGATCTAAAAATTTGTTCCTTATTTAAGGAAGGAAGATCATTAATAGTTGAATATTTATTTTTAGAAACAGGAAGAACGAAACTATTAAAGGTTAGTTAAAAGATCATCTAAAAGAGAATTTCTTACTTCTTTAACACTATCAAAGTATCTAAAGTTATACTTTTGAGATCTACCTTTATCATTCATAATAACTACTTTAAGAACGCCATTCTCTAAACTTTTGGAAATTAAATTGTAATATGAATTTATTGTTAACTCACCAAAGTTATTTGGCAATTCAATACACTTGATTTTTTCTCCTGGTTCAATTTCCAACATTTTAGATCTTAGTTCGTTTCCAATTCTTTGAATGAGATTGTCATAATTAATTTTAAGAAAATCAGACTTCGAATCGTTGAGTTGTTGAGTGATGAAAGAAACAATATCTTGTGTTTTTTGTATTTCAAATTTAATTGAGTTATCAGGTTCGGGTAGAGAGCTTATATACCAATTACATATACGATGATATTCTTCGACTTCTATTTCGTTTTGAATAACAAAATTAGCAATAATCGGAGAGCTTAAAACCAAGTTATCACTATAGTGCCATCTACTACGCTTACGAGATCTATTAGTTAAAAGATCCCATCTTTTTGAATTTATTAGATTACCGAAAGATTTTACACTCTTATTCTTTAGCGATTTTTTAGCAAAATCATCTTTAGAGTTCTCAACAAGAACAGATTGAAAGTCTTTAACTTTAATTTTATCAGTGTAGTATACCTGTTGATTTCTTTTCTGTGTATT
>JACCDW011744812.1_pt1 | contig 11179 bp, 9 predicted proteins | sample 7449781 | NCBI WGS metagenome assembly JACCDW01 (sample SAMN15323449, study PRJNA562643) | freshwater metagenome | isolation source: river surface water | place: USA:Blue River Watershed | collected 2017-08-18
GAGTGCAAACTTTGCACTACGTGTGAACTTCATATAGTTCCTCCTTGAGGGTTATAGAAAAGCGTCTGCGGAGAGTCGACCAACCCCGTAGGCGCTTTTGGTGGCGAAAGTCTGCCCTAACCGGTCATACCAAGCAACACGCGAATACTTCGCATGAGCGTGGGTTTATAACGTCTCGATAACCGTTCCTTTAAAAAGGGGTGAGACCGGGGCTACTTGGCGGCTTCTGCAGATGAAGCGGTTGACGCAACACTCAAGAAGAATTTGATTGAACTCAATGCGATGACTGAAGCGATGACTCCCCCAACATACATTGGCAGGCGCAAACTGTAATGAGCAAGCACTCCGCCCAACAGGGATCCGATCGGCATCATTCCCCACACCAAGGTTCGACGGGTTCCATGGATTCGTCCATACAGTTCATTTGGAATAACTGTTTGGTAAGTCGCCATCAACAAAATATTCCATTGAGAAATTGCAAAGCCACCGAAGGTTGCTAGAGCCACGAAGATGTAAATGTTTGGTGAGAAGCCTTGAAGCAACAAGACGACCGAGCTTGAAGTAATTCCTAAAGTCATCATGATGCTCCGGCCAAACTTCTTCGAAGCTTTAGGTGCGACGATCGCACCCAGCAGAGCGCCTAACCCCTGAATCGTTAGGATCACACCGAAGAACTTTGGATCTAGTTCTAGCTCTTTAATAATGAATAACACCATCGTTGCTGTACCCGCTGAATAACAGACACCGATTGATGCGGTAGTAATCACCAAACGACGCAAGACCTTGTGGTTATAAAGGTACTTAATTCCAAACTTAATGTCCTCAATAAAATGAGGCTTCTCTTCCTTTGCACTTTCAGTTCGAACATCTTGTAAATACTGAATAGGAATCGAAAGCGCCAACAGAGTGGCAACGGCATATCCAATGCTATTAATAAAGAAAGGTAGCCAGATTGCGAGCGCGTAAAGGAAGCCACTGAGCGGCGAACCGATAAATCCCTGAATCACCGTCTCTGAAATCTGAAGTCGAGAATTTCCCTTCTCGTAATGCTCTTCATCAAGAATTTGAGGAATCAAGGATTGTGCCGTTGTATCTGTCGCGACTTCACAGACGCCAATAATGAAGGCCGAAAAAATCAACCAATAAATGGTGACATGACCTGTCGCGATGCCAAGGGCCATAACGCCGATTACAGCACTTCTGATTGCGTTGGATCCAGCCAAAATGTAACGGCGATCTACACGGTCAACCATGACTCCGATCGGCATTGCAAAGAGCAACCAGGGCAACATCACCATCGCACCAATAACAGAGATGAGGACGGTGCTATCTGTCAGAGTGATCGCGAGAAGAGGTGCTGCGGCGATTAGAACGCCGTCAGCAAGATTAGAAATAATGCTTCCAGCCCATAAACGATTAAATGCTGGACCCATGGCTGGAACCTTATCAAATCACATTAAATAAGTAGAAGCTTCTTGGCCTTTTCTACTGCTGAATGACGACCATCGACATCTAGTTTTCGATACACATTTCGCAAGTGGGTTTTCATTGTGTTTTGAGAAATGTGTAGCTGCTTCGCGATGGCGCTTAAAGGAACACCAGTTGTTAAGTGCTTAAGGATTTCAAGTTCTCTTGCGGTCAACTTCTCTTCAAGTGCACCCGTATCGCTATTCATCGCCTGGATTCGTTGCGTCATTTCATGAACCACACTTTCTCTAAAGACGGTGGGTTGCGCGGCTGCTGCTTTCACCATGATTGGATACAAACGGTGTTGCCTGACGAAATACTCGTGATAACCAACTTCTGCGCCAATCTCCAACGCCTTATTGAGATGAGCAAGGGCTAAATTTTCATGATCGATATTGATAGTTGCCTGATACAAAAACTTGTTTACACGTTCACGTGGAGTGCTCTCTGGGAAAGCTTCTACAATTGCTGGAATCTTCTTTGGTTCTGCCTGGAATTTCGCATTGATTTCAATCTGGCGAACCATTTCGGTTTTTGGCATACGGCGTAATAGCTCTTCGGCTCGCTCCCAATCATCCAAAGTAAACCGTAAGAAAACTTCAGTCATATCAATTAACCAGCTGAGTTCGTTAGGCGATTTCAATTGTGCAACATGGTCTCTTTGTTGCTTGATGATCTCCATCATCTGTGGGATCTGACCTTTTGTAATGTTGATTCGCGCGCGAGTGCCTTCGGCCATCAGGAACCATGGCCACATTTGAGATGCAGATGCTTTCTCCATAATCACACTGAGGGTTTCGGTGGCCTTATCGATCTGCGAAAGTTCCAGTTGGCATCGAGCTAGCACCATGTACGCATCAAGCGGTGCGCTAATAGATGCATATCCGATCATCTGTGCTTGATTGATTGCAATATCTGCATGCTCTGCAGCTTCAAAAAATCTTCCTTCGGTCCATAGGGCAACCGCGGTAAGGCAGGTCAGGTGATATGGCGCGTTCACTAGGTTGCCTTTACTCATCAATGCACGTGCGGCTTTGAGCGCTGAGGCAACTTCATCAGGTTGGTCATACAAGAAATTAATTGAAGCCTTCAAACGCAGCAAAGCAATCAGATCTGTGTTCTCCAAGGAAGGCGTGGGAGATTTATGGGTTAAAGCCTTTTCAATCATTTCTAGGGATCTAGTGAACTCGCCGCGAGCAAAGTACACGTGCGCAAATACCATTGAAGTCAACTGTGTAAGGAATTCAAGCTCTTTACTTTGAGTTGAAATCAACTCCAGCTCTGTGGCCATAGCTTCTGCCTTAGCAAAATCTAAGTTAACTAAGTGACCAACAACTTTGATGGTCTTTTTCATTACTTCTCCGCGCATTGAAGAATCAGCAGAAAAATCAGCCCACTTGATCAATTGATCACCACGGCCAATTGCCGCCATTTCGCGGATACTTGTTTCCAAAATGCTTTCTAAACGTTGACCGTTCTCTGATTTGAAGATGTGCTCTAGTGCCTTGCTGGAATTTCCCTTTTGTAAGAAATGATCTGCCAGCTTTTCATGTATCCGCTTCTTTTCTTCAGAGATATCAGCGTTAAGCCCTGCCAAGCCTTCGTACACAATTTCGTTAAATCGAAACACTCGATTTAATCCAGAAGATACTGAAACGAACATTCCATCGGTAGCAAGTTTATTGATGTAACTTTCTGAGAAATCTTCGCCCAGGATGATTGCCGCAATTTCAAAGTCGAACTCCTGAACCATCAACAAGCGAGATATCTTTGATCTATTTTCATCGGTTAATGTTGTAAAAGTTTCCATAGCCAAAATCGCAAGTGGATTTGAGGTTGCACCCATTTCAAATTGAGAATGCTGTTGTCCACGAGCAATAGATCGAGTCATCATCTGAACCGCTGCCGGCCAGCCTTCACACCGCGCGATTAACTTGGCCGAGTTTGAGTCAATTTCTTCGATGCCGTTGAGTTCGGCGATTCTCGAAACCTCTTCATCTGAAAACTTAAGATCTTGACTGGTGATCAGGCTGAGATTTCCAAGGCTTGCATAGCGCGCAAGAGAAGTTGTCGGAGTAACTCGACGCACAATAATGAGATGGACATTGTTAGGAAGAAAATCAATTAATGATTGTGCAACGGTTGTTACATCAAGGCTATCGGTTGGACCGTTATCCAAAACAAAGTTAAAGGCCTCTTTGAGCTCCCCTGCTGCTCCCGTCATTTTCTTTACATTATTGAGTGGATTCGCACTCGGCTCATTCTCAAAATCTGACCCAAAATCTGGAAACTTGACCTGGATAGCCGCTAAGACATGGGAAAAAAATGTTTGGGTTGAGTCGGCGGCATCCACGCTCAGCCAAACCGTTGGTAATTTCGAACTTTCAGTCCATTGCGAAACCAGAGAACTCTTTCCATATCCAGCTGGGGCGGCCACCACAGTGACACCGGGCAAGCCAGTCTCAAAGAGATGGAATAGATGCTTTCTAGAGATGAAATTGGCGGGAACCGCGGGTGCAACTATGCGGGAGCGATCTATGGATGGGGTGACAACATCCTTTGGGCTCATTGCTTAAGGGTGATGCCTGGCGCTCGTAGAATCAAGGCAACCTCACCCCATTCGGGGTGAGATGTACAGGCTATTTAATCAATCAAAGGGCGCAATTGTAGGCAAAGGAAATGGCGGCCAGGTCTCCCCGGCCGCCATCTTCTACCCTCGATTACTTAAAGCGTTAGCCGATCTTTGCTACCAGAGCTTGGGCCTTCTTGAGGAAAGCTCCATCCAAGACTGAGAAACCAAGATCTGCACCAGCATCCTTAGCGCACTTTGGGCTCAAGATGTAGGTCGCAAGCTCCTTAACAGCCTTTCCCTTTGCAGCATCTGGATTCTTTGTATCTGCAAGTAGGTAAGAAACGATACCAAGTGGGTAAGCGCCCGCTTCCTTAGTTGCGTAATCAAAGGTCACGATGCCATTTGCATCCATAGCAGCTTCAGCTAAGAACGCTGATACTCCTGCTGAATCTGGTGCAACCGATGCGCCAGCTGGGTTAATTACATTTGCAACCTTTAGCTTGTTTGCTGTTGCGTAGTTAACTTCAGCAAAGGTAATTGAGTAAGGAGTCTTACCTGCAAGCTGTGAAACACCATTAGATGAAGAAGCACCAACGATACGACCAAGGTTTGCTGGATCGTTGATGTTTCCTGGGAATGATGATGTGAATACTGCAGCCTTTGGCTTTGTCCAAATACTTGGTGCTGACTTGTTCAAGTAGTTTGTGAAGTTCTCAGTTGTACCTGAAGAGTCCAAGCGATAAACAACCTTGATTGGCTGATTTGGAAGCGTGTAACGTGAAGTTACATTCTGTGTACGAAGAACAACTGGGTTGCCCTTTGCATCCTTCTTAACATTTCCATTTGCATCTAGACGGTATACAACCTTTGCTGATGAGCGATTGTTGTCAGCTGCGATTGCTGGATCATTCCAACGAGTGATCTTGCCAGAGAAGATTCCTGCAATTGTTGCTGCAGAAAGCTGCAAAGTTGTCTTGGCTGGAAGGTTGTGCAAAATTGCGATTGGTGCAGCTACTGCTGGCACGTGAATAATTGATGCCCGCTTTGTTGCTGCTGTATGCGCTGCATCTGTAAACCAAAAATCACCAATAGAGCGATCTGAGTTAGTACGTCCTGTACCTGAACCTGATGATGCGTAAACGTAAGTATGTGAAGAATCCTTTGCAAAACCTGCCTTGCAAGCATCAATCAAAAGTGCAGGAAATGACGCACCTGAACCTTGAAGATCTGCTGCGTGAGCTGGAACTCCTGTTGCCAAACCGAACGCGAGTGCAAGTGATGCAACCTTCGCGAGCTTTGAAATTCTCATGTACTTCCCCTCATAGATGTTTGAACTACGAGGCAAACCTATGGAGCAAACATGAACGAAGAGCGCTCGGAATCCGAACGCTCTTCGACTATTAGGTGAACAGTAAGTAAACGATTTAGCCGAAACGACCCGTCACATAGTTCTCGGTGCGCTCATCCTTTGGACGAGAGAAGATCTCGCTAGTGGCTGCGTATTCGATCATTTGGCCAGGTCCACCATCAGATAAGAAGAACGCGGTGTAATCAGATACTCGAGCAGCTTGCTGCATGTTGTGAGTCACGATAACGATCGTCATCGTCTCTGAAAGTTCGCGAATTGTGTCTTCAATTCGAAGAGTTGAACCTGGATCTAGTGCAGAACATGGTTCATCCATAAGTAATACCTGAGGGCTTACGGCAAGTGAACGTGCAATACATAGACGTTGCTGCTGTCCACCTGACAAAGAACCACCATGTGCGGACAAACGATCTTTAACTTCATTCCAAAGTCCGGCACGTACTAAGCACTCTTCAAGTAGCTCTTCTTTATTACTTACCTTGGTTTGCGAAAGCTTTAAACCTGATAAAACATTTTCGCCAATACTCATCGATGGGAATGGATTTGGCTTCTGGAAAACCATTCCGATTTGCAGACGAATCTTTGTTACATCTGTACCTGGTTGGTAAACATCTTTACCATCAAGTAAAACCTGGCCAGCCATTGCTGCACCCGGAATGAACTCGTGCATTCTGTTGATTGTTCTAATGAAGGTTGACTTACCGCAACCTGATGGGCCAATCAATGCAGTAACTGTTCCTGCGCCAAAGTTTAAGTTGATATCTGAAAGCACATGGTTCTTACCAAACCAAGCATGCACTCCGCGAGTTTCAAGTCCTGTGCCAAGTGAAGCGCTGCCAGGTGATTTCACCTTAGCCGCAGCTACCTCTGCCAATGAAGATGGGCGGACGCCTGCATCCATTTTTGTCTCGCTTTCTGCTGAGTTAATCATTTCGAACTTTTCTTAGAACCTAAATAACGTGCAACGGTAAATAGAACTAGTACTAAACCAACCAATACGAGCAAGCCCGCCCAAGCACGTGTTAGCGCTTCAGGAGATCCTGCATTAAATGACTTCCAGATGTAATACGGCAAAGAACCCAATGGACCGTTGAACGCATTTGGATTTACCTTGTCGCCACCACCGGTGAGTAGAAGCAATGGAGCGGTCTCGCCAGCGATACGGGCTACGCCAAGAATTACAGCGGTGACTAAACCGCTCTTAGCCGCTGGCAGAACAATCATCGCAACTGTGCGCCACTGGGTTCCACCTAGTGCGACTCCTGCTTCACGCAGATCATTGGGAATCAGATTAAGAACCTCTTCAGAAGTTCTCGCAATCGTTGGAATCATCAAAATTGTTAAAGCTAAAGAACCCATAAATCCCGAGAAGGATTTAGTGATCGGATACAAGATTGCAGAAAGAATAAAAAGACCTGCAACGATTGATGGAACACCGCTCATCGCCTGAACTAGGAAACGAATTGGAGCGGTAAAGCGTCCCTTGATTTCAGTCAGATACAAGGCGGTCAAGATTCCAATCGGAACACTCATAACCAACGCAAGCGCTACTAGTGCAAGAGTTCCGGTAATTGCGTGTAACAAACCACCGTTATAAAGCGGATCTGTTGGAGTCGCCATCGACATATCTGAAGTGAAAAGGTTTAGGGATATTCCTGGCAAACCCTTTTGAACAACAGTAAACAAAATACTTGCGATTGGGATCACTGTGACGATCGCACCAAATGCAACGAGTGAATTAACCAACGCATCTTTTGCAGCAGCACTACCGAGCTGGAAACCCTTAATTGATGCGGTGAGCGCCATGTAAACAAGGAAAAACATTACAAATAGCGCCAGCTTTCCCTTCATCGCTGTTACTGCAACGATTAAGTAAGAAGAAAGCAGTGACAAAACAAAGATGCCCACATCTTTTGCGCGCTCTTGCTTGGTGGCTTTCCAAGGCTTAATTGGAGTAGGAATACTTGTCATCGCCCTGACTTTCCTGTCTTCTTTACAATCACATTAGCGACCGCATTAACGAGCAAGGTCAACATAAACAGAACTAATCCTGCCGCCATCAAAGCCTTGATCTCGTATGGGTTGGCTTCACCAAACTTTAAAATGATTAATGATGCAACATTTCCACCAGCACCTAGAAGCACCTGCCAATTGACTTGGAAGACGATGTTCAAAACTGTAAACACTGCAACGGTTTCGCCCATTGCTCGACCTAAGCCAAGCATCGCGCCACCGATAACGCCATTTCTTCCGTGAGGAATCACGACAGCTTTGATCATTGCCCAACGAGTTGCACCAAGAGCATATGCAGCTTGGATTCGATCAAGTGGTGCTTGCGAAAAGACTTCACGAGAGACCGAGGTAATAATCGGGATAATCATGATTGCTAGAACCACACCTGCAACAAATGGTGAACGTGTGTAGACCGGAACCTGAAGTTCAAAAAGCGGGATCCAGCCTAGGTACTTATGAATCAACTTTGCCCAATATTCAGCGCTCGGCATCAATACCAAGAATCCCCAAATACCAAAGAGAATCGAAGGAAACGCCGCCATCATGTCGATGATTGCAACAAGGAACTTCTTCAACTTGTCAGGGGCGTAGAAATTTAAGAACAACGCTGTAAATACTGAGATTGGAAGGGCAATAACAACCGCAACAATTGCACAAAGAATTGTGCCCACTAACATCGCGGCTAAGCCAAAATTACTCTCAATTACATTTGCGTTCTCATCAACCGTTACAGACCAATCCGAATTGGTTATAAATCCGAAACCCTCTTGAACAATTACTTCAAAACCACGATAACCCAGAAAAACAGCGATAAGTCCCAAAATCACAAGAGAAGAGAGGCCGCCAGCTGTAACTAGGCCGCGGAAAACCTTGTCCGAACGTCGTGGTTCAGTAGTGATTTCGCGAGGCGTTGGTGGAGCAAAAATGGTCAATTTACTTACGCAAACTTTCCTGTTACCAAGTAATACACGCGACGTGAAACAGAAACCGCATGGTCTGCAAAACGCTCGTAGTAGCGACCAAGAAGTGTCAGGTCGATTGCACTTTCAACGCCATGCTTCCAGTTTGGATCAACAAGAGTTCCAATGAGTTGACGGTGAAGCTTGTCCATCTCGTCATCATCTTTTTCAACCTGAAGCGCAACCTCGGTATCGCGAGATGCGATTACTGAACCAGTCTTACGTGCAATCTTTTCTGCTGCTTCTCCCATTTGCTTAAAGCTTGCAATTAATTCGGCAGGGATCGCTGCATCTGGATGGCGAAGGCGGGTAATTTTCGCAACGTGGTGGGACATGTCCCCCATGCGCTCTAAATCTGCGCTCATACGCAACGCGGTTACCAAGGCACGTAAATCAGATGCCACTGGTTGTTGACGGGCGATGATGTCGATGATGCGTGCATCTAATGCATGCTGAAAATCATCGATGGTGTCATCGGATGCGATTACCTCTTCAGCGAGCTTAAGGTCGCAATTAAGGATTGACTCTGTTGCCTTAGCAATTGAAACCGCAACCATGTCGGTGAGGTCAACGAGTGATTGGGAGACGCCATCGAGTTCATCTTGGAATACTGATCTAATAAGTGCCATGGGCCGAACCTAGAGCGCACGCATGAATGGACTCTGTCGAGAAAGTGAACGCAAGGTTAACTGGGGCAGACAGGCTATACAGTTGGGGCGTGAAGTTCCTTCGCAAGGATGTAGAGGCGCAAGATCAGCGTTTGCTGCCTGCGATGCTGGTTAACACCCTCTCTCAGATCGATGGCGAGGCCATTGTGCTTGCCCATGGTGAGGTTCCGATCTTTGTGACTCCGGGAATTGAGCAGATCGGGCTACTGAAGGATGGCAAGGTTCAAAGCGCCGAGCTGCTTGCAACGGTTCGCGTTGTACGACGTACGCATTCACGCCAAATGGGCCAGATTGAAATTCCCCGTGGTCCGATCGGCGAAGGTCGCCATGAGCTAACGGTCAACGTTATTCCGCTTACAGAAGATGATTTAGTTCTAGTTTTATTGAGTGATGAGAGCGAAGCGCAACGTGTCCACGAAGTTCGACGTGATTTTGTCGCAAACATTTCACATGAATTAAAAACACCAATTGGCGCTCTTTCACTTCTGAGCGAAGCGGTCTTAGGTGCCAAGAATGATCCAGAAGCAGTTGAAAAGTTTGCGACCCGAATGCAAACCGAGTCAAAGCGATTGACAGATTTGGTGCAAGAAATTATCAATCTTTCACGGCTTCAGGATTCCGATCCACTATCGGTTCCTAGCGAGCTTCATGTTCAGGATCTAATTAATGAAGCGATTGATCAAACACAAGTCACCGCTGACAGCCGCCACATTTGGGTTTCAAACTCTGATCCAGTTGATGGTTTGATTTTGGGAGACCGTGAACAATTAATCATGGCGATTCAAAATCTGATCGAAAATGCAATCAATTACTCGCCTGAAGGCACCAAGGTAACTGTGACCTCAAAGGTTGAAGATGGAATCATTGATATCTCCATTACCGATCAAGGAATCGGAATCCCAGATGCAGATCTGGACCGAATCTTTGAACGTTTCTACCGAGTCGACCCTGCAAGATCTCGTTTAACTGGCGGAACTGGCTTGGGGCTCTCTATCGTTAAGCACGTAGCCTTAAAACATGGTGGAGAAGTAAAGGTATGGAGTTCAGAAAATGTTGGCAGTACCTTTTCCTTGAGACTTCCAATTTATTCGCCGACTGAAGAGAGCGTTCAATGACAAAGATTCTGATTGTTGAAGATGAGGTTTCTTTCTCAGAAGCTCTCGCTTTCTTGCTTGGTAAAGAGGGATTTGAGGTCTCAGTTGCTGAAGATGGTCAACAAGCCGTAGATAAGTTCAATAAAGAAGGCGCTGACTTAATTTTGTTGGATCTCATGATTCCTGTGATTTCTGGTATCGAAGTTTGCCGAACAATTAGAACTACTTCGCAGGTTCCAATCATTATGTTGACCGCGAAAGATGCCGAAATCGACAAGGTGGTTGGCCTCGAACTTGGTGCAGATGATTATGTAACTAAGCCTTATTCATCACGCGAGCTCATTGCCAGAATTAAGGCTGTGTTGCGTCGCGGTGTCGTAGATGACTCCATTGAAGGCGAAAGTGGTGTTCATTCAGTTGCTGGAATCAAATTGGATATCGGCAAGCACCAGGTGACTATTAATGGCGAAGTTGTTGCACTGCCACTGAAAGAGTTTGAGCTACTTGAATTCCTCATGCGTAATGCTGGCCGAGTTCTTACACGTTCACAGTTAATTGATCGTGTGTGGGGCGGGGATTACTACGGCGATACCAAGACTTTAGATGTACACATCAAGCGCTTACGTGCAAAGGTGGAGGCAGATCCGGCAAACCCTGTTTTGATTCAAACTATTCGTGGCCTTGGTTACAAGTTGGAAAGTGCTTAAGCAACACTCTTTCGAATCATTCGCTGATAGAACTTTCCAGGTTGGCGAGAACTAGCGGTGTCTTCGCCCATCTTTACAAACCCAAGTTTTTCATAAGCCGCAATAGCGTTGTAGTTATCGGTCCACACACCTAATCCTTGGACCTTCCAATCTTTGTCTTGTTGATCAATAAATCTGAACATTGAACTTAGTAACCCCTTGCCACGAAACTCTGGATTGCTCCAACATCCGCCAATCCAACATGTGGCACCAAAATCGCCATCGAGAACTTCTATGAACATCATGGCAACATCCACACCATCAATGGATGCAATCAGAAAATCATTCTTTTCA
>JACCDW012106618.1_pt1 | contig 11178 bp, 7 predicted proteins | sample 7449781 | NCBI WGS metagenome assembly JACCDW01 (sample SAMN15323449, study PRJNA562643) | freshwater metagenome | isolation source: river surface water | place: USA:Blue River Watershed | collected 2017-08-18
TGTTGTTATAAAGGTCAACAGCAGCACCCACTAGCCCCCCCGCCAACACATTTCCAGCCATGCCCCAACTGGGCAGCGGAGGCGCTTGAACGGTAAAGCTGTTCATGTAGTTGGCTTTACAGGTGAGCGATAAGTCGCTCATGTCGTTCTTCACATCCACCTGACCTGGGGCTTGAAACTTCCATAAACCTTGTTTGTTTTCTGCGACGCAAGTTGCCCTGACAGGGCGAGTACCACACAGCACTTGAACCTTCAACTCTTGCGTATCATTGCTCACAATGCTTGCACAACCCGTCAAAAATGTGGCACAGACCAAGGCCAAATGCCTGACTTGGAGAGTTTGCTTCAGTAGTTTCATGGCTGGTCTTGCGCTTAAATTGAGGTCTGTATAGGTACTTGAATACTTTGGCTTCATGGGTTGACTCGGCACGAATGACCAATACTTAAGCCTTTAAAGGCGAATGAACTGCTTTAAATACTAAAATTTAGTCCTATGAAAGTACTTCTGACCGGTGGCACAGGCTATATAGGGTCTCACACAGCACTGGTTTTGCATCAAGCAGGCCATGAAGTGGTGTTGCTAGACAATTTGAGCAACAGCCAAATCAACGTGCTGGATAGGCTCTACGAAATTGCCGGCCACCATTTTCCATTGATGCAAGGCGATGTTAGGGACGAGGCCTTCCTCAACAAGGTATTTTCAGATCAAGTCTTTGACGCAGTCATTCATTTTGCAGGGCTTAAGGCCGTAGGTGAATCCAATATTCAACCTTTGCTTTACTACAGCAACAATGTCAATGGCAGCCTCACTCTGTTGTCTGTTATGCAGCGGCATGACGTACACAAGTTTGTTTTCAGTAGCAGTGCCACCGTCTATGGCGACCCTGTTTATCTTCCTTATGATGAATTGCATCGCACTCATGCCACCCATCCATACGGTAGAACGAAATTACAAGTCGAGCAACTACTGAACGACCTCGCTGAATCAAATCCCAATTGGCAAATCGCGGCCCTTCGATACTTCAATCCTGTGGGAGCGCATCAGTCTGGCTTAATCGGCGAAAATCCTAACGGCATCCCAAACAATTTAATGCCCTACATTGCACAAGTGGCAACAGGCAAATTGAAACATCTGAATATCTTTGGCAATGATTACCCAACGCCAGATGGCACTGGCGTGAGGGACTATATCCATGTCACTGACCTTGCAGAAGGACATTTGGCTGCATTAAATTTTTTAAGACAAAGCCATGGGTTTCATACCTTCAACTTAGGCTCTGGGCAAGGTACAAGTGTGCTCGAAATGCTGGAAGCATTTGAAAGGGTCAATGGCATCAAGATACCATTTGAGTTCGCTCCAAGACGAGAAGGCGACCTTGCAGAATACTATGCCAAGGTAGACAAGGCCGCAGCGCTACTGCATTGGCACACAAAAAAAGGGCTTGATGAAATGTGCGCTAGCCTTTGGAAGTGGCAACAACACATCGGCTAAGCTTTGCTTATTAGTATTAAGAATCAGTTCTGCCGTAAATATCTTCCAAACGAACAATGTCATCCTCGCCCAAATAAGATCCCGATTGCACCTCAATCATTTCTAGAAAAACTTTTCCAGGATTCGACAGACGATGCACTTCCCCAATGGGAATGTATGTTGATTCGTTTTCTGAAAGTAAAAATGTTTCTTCCCCTCGGGTTACCTTCGCAGTCCCTGCCACCACAATCCAATGTTCAGCTCGGTGATGGTGCTTTTGTAAACTCAATGAAGCACCCGGCTTCACACCAATTCGTTTTACCTGAAATCTATCGCCAGAGTCCACACTGTCATACCAACCCCAAGGGCGCGCCACCTTTCGATGCGTTACGGTTTGTGTGGAGTTTTGAGCGTTCAACACACCCACCAAGTCCTTGACTTTTTCCACTTGGCTTGAATGCGCCACCAACAGTGCATCTGGCGTATCGACGCTCAAAAGGTCTTCTACGCCCAAAGCTGCCACCGTTCTGTGAGGTGCATAAATATAAGTGTTTTTTGAATTTAAGAAAACGCCAGAACCCACCGCTTTATTGCCATGAGGGTCTGCTTCACTCAATTCAGCAACTGCGTTCCAACTACCCACATCGCTCCACTGACCATGAAAGGGCAGGACCACCACATTGGTGTGCTTTTCCATCACAGCATAGTCAATGCTGTCTGAACGGCAGTTTTCAAAGGCCTCTTTTTCTGGACGCACAAAATGGTGCGCACCCACTTTTTCAGAACTTGCTTGATGCATCGCTGTTTTGCAAGATTCCAAAATATCTGGTGCATACAAAGCCATGGCATCCAGCAAAGTTTGAGGGCTGACCAAAAATATACCTGCATTCCAAAGCACCCCTCCCCCCAAAACCAATTCTTTGGCTTTGTCTGCATTTGGCTTTTCAATGAACCTTGCCACTTGTCTACCGCCATGCCCAAGGCTCTTACCTTGTTCTATATAGCCATACGCCGTACTTGGAAAACTGGGTGTGACACCAAAGGTCACAATAGCGCCATGGGCTGCTGCTTCTATACCTGCTTCAATGCTGGCTTTGAAGGTAGAGACATCCGGCACGTGGTGATCTGCAGGACAAAAAAGCAATAAGTTTTGCTCAGATTGAGGCTGATTGCCAAGTTCTTTAAGCGCAGCCAATGTCATGGCTGCCGCTGTGTTGCGAGCAACCGGCTCAAGCAGCAATTCGCCGAGCATGCTGGTAGTGTCTAAACATTCTTGCACCATGAATCTGTGAGGCTCAGATGCAACGCAGACCACTTTGTTGCTGAACACCTTCAGACGGTTGATGGTTAGCTCAAGTAAGCTTTGATTACCTAGCAAAGGTACAAACTGCTTAGGAAAACTTTGTCGACTTAATGGCCATAGCCTGGTGCCAGAGCCACCGCACAAAATAACAGGTTGAATGTTTATATTCATTCTAAAAAGTTAACTACTTTTTGCATCAAGTTCTGTCAAAAAAATTTGCCATGGCAATTCATCTGTAGGCAACATTCGCAACACTCTGAGTTGCGATTTGTAATATGACAATTGCGCATTGATGACATCAACAGACCGCCTGGCCACATTCATCTCAGAATTGGATTTTTCAGCCCAAGTTTTTAGGCCATGAAATACTGCGCGCTCGGTTGCTTTTCGCTGTTCAATGGCAGAGTCTCTCAAACTTTCAGCTGCCTTGATACGCTCAATTAAACCTACTTGAGTTGCCCATGCGTTGACAAACTCAATTTCCATGCGTTGCTGCATTGATTCTCTATCAGCGGATGCCGCCTCATAAATAGACAGTGCTTGTCTTTGCGCTGCATTCACACCCCCCCCCGAGAAAATTGGTATGTTGTATTGCACACCCACTTGAGTATTTTGGTATCGATAGCCCTGTGTTGCTGTTGCATCGTTTTGGGCTTTGTTCAAAGAAGCAACAAAATCCAAGGTAGGCAAGTGATCTGCACCCGCCTGCCGAAGCCTCACACTTTGCACCTTTTCCATCATTTTAGCTGCCATCAAATCGGGAGACGTTTCAACAATCAATTGCCAAATCTTGTCACGATTTTCCATTTTCAAGTGGTCTAACTTGAGTGTTGGAAATTGACGTGATTTGAGTGGCTCGGGTGACAACTTTGTAATTAAAGTAAATGCCTGTTGCTTGGCAAGAAAGCCTTGGAATGATTCTGCATAAATAGCTTTGGCATTTTCATGCTGCGCTTGCGCTTCAATCATGGCGTCTTTGGTACTGTCTCCTCGCGTGAATCTGCTTTTTTCTTGTTTGGCAGCTTCCTCTGAAGAATGTAAAAAAACTTGGTTCAATTCCACTTGCTTTTGAGCTGCCAAAAGTTCTAGCCAGGCCGTTGTAGCGCGCACTGCCGCATCTGTCACTTCAGACAAATATTTATTTTCACCATGCTGTGTTTGTGCACGGGCCAAATCTAAGCCCATGACATCCTTGGGACGAATGAGGCCCTGCCGAATAACAAGTTGATCGCTGACAGAGGGGCCCGTGAAAGTTTTAGATTGAGGCCCTAGCAGCAAGGTATCTTGTGTGGTGGTCTGTGTTAATTGCTGCCGCGATCCCTGCAAATTGACTTGCGGAAGGAGTCTAGATTTGGCCAAGTTGAGGTTTTCTTGAGCAGCTTGCCTGTTCTTGTCTGAAGATCGAAGTTCCGGATCGAATTCTTTGGTGGCTTGAACCACCTCTTTCAAAGACTGCGACTGCGCGTTGAAAGACATCAAGGCCATCGCCCCCAAAGCAAGGGTTAGGCTTTTGGAATACATCCATTTGCGTTGCATCAACATCACTCCTCTTTCATGGCAGAGGCAATTCTCTTGGTCAGAGGATTGAGCAGGTACTTCAGCATGCTTCGTTCACCTGTTTTAACTAATACTTCAGCTGGCATACCAGGCTGCATTACATGGCGGCCCAAGGTCTTCATGCCTTCGGGTGTGATTTTGACGCGTGCCAAATAAAAAGTATTTTGTGCTGATATGGCACTCGTTGGATTTGTTTCAGGTACGGCATCGGTAGACAAAGAAATAATCTTGCCTGTTGCTACCAATTGCGGCGCACTTGAGAATGTGCTGAAACGCACATCGGCATCCATACCGACCTTGACCTTGTCAATTAAAAACGGCTGAATATGCGCATCAATGAGCAGTTCTTCCTCCTGCGGCACAATGTCCATGATTTTCTGACCTGGGGTCACAACACCGCCTGTCGATCCCACCGCCAAGCTCACCACCTGGCCCGCCACTGGCGTTCTGATTTGTGTTCGTGACAAATCTTCCGCTGCAGCTTGCATTTTTTCTTGTCCACCTTGAACGTCGCGACCTATATCGGACAGCTGCGTGGTAATTTCTTTGATGTATTCTTGCCTACGCTGAATCAAACGTTGCTCTGCTTCTGCAATGGCTCTAGAAATTTTGACCTGGTTGCTCAACAAGTCTGACATAGATGCTTTTAAATCGGCTTGCGCTTGCTCCATCTGAATCACTTGATTGGTAGGGGCATAGCCTTCGGAGGCCAATTCACGAATAGATTTAAGGTGCTTCTCTTGCAATGAAGCCTGCACAGTTCTACTTTTGATGACTTCGGCAATGCCGGATTGCTGCGCCCTCAGTGCTTCTATACCTTGATTCAAGGCTGACAAATCTGAGGCCATGGCAGTCCGCCTAGACTCAAACAAAGTTCTGTGAGTTTCCATCAGTTGCCTCACTTTGGGATCGCTTTGTGCTTTGATCAAATCCTTGTGAAACGTCACTTCGCTGGCACCTGCCAACTCCGCCCTCAACCTACTTTCAGCAGCCCGCAACGTTAAATAAGTGGGCTTGATGGTCTCAAAGTTGGCTCGGGCATAGGTCTCATCAATTTCAAGTAACACTTCGCCTTCTTTGACCCATTGGCCTTCTTTAACGTGAACCACTTTCACAACACCGCCTGTTTGGTGCTGGATGGTTTTGCGGCGTGTTTCAATTGACACTGTGCCTTGCGAAGGCACACCTTGGTCTAACGGCGCCAAGGCCGCCCAAACCAGAAAGCCGCCAAAGCCCACCAACAATACCCATGCCCCCAGACGAATTGGCTTGCTGGTGTTGGAGAGTTGGTCCATTTGTTCATCCGACACATCTTCAATTTGATCGACGGCAGAAGACATTTTTTTAACTTGATCTCGACTCATGACATTCCTTCTATTTGCTTCTTCACTGTTTGTTAAATCTGATTGGGCTTTAACAAAGAGTCCTGCACAATTCGCCCTTGATTGACCACCACTTGTCGGTCAGCCACACTCAAAATACCTTTTTGATGGACGACCATAAAGACGCTCGCGCCTTGCTGCTTCATGTGCTTAATGGCTCTGGCAAGCGCTACCTCCCCTGCATCGTCCAAGTTGGCATTGGGTTCATCTAAAAACAACATACGCGGGTTGCCATACAGCGCGCGGGCCAATGCCACCCTTTGCCTTTGCCCACCCGACAACAAGCCGCCAGACTCACCAATGGGCGTGTCGTAACCCTGCGGAAAACGCAGCACCATGTCATGAATGCCAACTTGCTTGGCTGCATCAATGACCCACTCTGGTTTGAGCTCACCGAAACGCGAAATATTTTCTGCAATGGTGCCTTCAAACAATTCAATGTCTTGAGGTAAGTAACCAATGTAGGGGCCTAAATCTTCCCTTGACCAGCCGTTAAGAGGCTGACCATCTAACAAGACTTGGCCGGTGTGTTCCTTCCAAATACCCAAAAGACATCGAATGAGCGTTGACTTACCTGCGCCAGATGGCCCCGTGATGGCCACAACCTGACCCGCTGGAAAATTAGCATTGAGGTCGTTCAGAATCACATGCTTTTGCGAAGAAACTGTGGCCGTCAATCCTAGCAATTGCAAGTTGCCTTCAAATTTATAAACCGGCAGTCCTGCTTCTTTGGCTGGGTTCTCTTCCAGCAAAGTCTCTAAGTCAAAATAAGCCTTCTTGGCCAATACAAAACTTCTCCACGCTGCTGAGATGGTGTCGATAGGCTTGAGTGCATTGGCCATCAACATGTTGGCCGCCACCATGGCTGCAGGTGACAAGTTGTCGTGAATGACAAGGTAGGCACCAACAGCCAACACAATGGACTGTTGGCTGTACCTTACAAGCTTGGTTAAGGCTTGGACTTGATGCATGCGTTCTTGGGAGTGGGTGTGCAAGCTCAAGTGCTTTTCGTAGTAATAAAGCCACTTGCGGCGAAGATTGGCCAGCATGCCCAACGATTCCACCACCTCAGCGTTTCTGAGTTTGACACCCAAGAACTCATTGGCTTCTTGACCCGCCAACATGGCTGTTTCTAGAGCTGGTTCGGTTAATTTGCTGCCAAAGAAAGCAAAGGCCAAAAGCAAGACCATGAAAAACACCGAGGTATAACCTAATAGTGGGTGCATCATGAATAGAACAGCCAAATACACAGGGGTCCAGGGCGAGTCAAAGAAAGCGAAAATGCCAACACCTGTTGCAAACTGCCTAATTTGAGTCAGATCAGAAAATGCTTGTGCGCCTTTGGAGCTGCCAGATTTGAGACGAGATTCAAAGCTTGCATTGAAAATCATGTTGCTGACCAACTCGTCAAATCGAACACCTGTTCGAACCAACAACCTAGAGCGCACCCATTCAGAAAATGCCATCACGGCAAAGAACAATAAAACCACTAAGGTTAAAAATAGCAGTGTCGTTTCGCTACGGCTTAGCATCACCCTGTCGAACACTTGCAGCATGTAGAGGGTGGGTGCAATCATGAGCACATTGGCAAACAGACTGAAGACGCCAACCCAAACAAACTCTCGCTTAAACCCCCAGATGGCGCGACCTAAAACACTGCTATTGAAAATAGCGGGAATTTTCATGCGGCATCTCCTAGCGCAGCGGGTCCTGCCAGATTTGGTACAGCCTTATTTTGTGCAGCCAAAGCTCTGGCTTGTTCTGCATGTTTCTTAGCGGCTTCTTGTATGGCCTGCAACACGGTGTCTCTAGGACCAAAAGCTTGCATTTGGCCATCTTGCAAAATCAACATTTTGTCGGCAACGGCCAAGGCATTGGTACGGTGCGTAATCATCACCACCGTTGCACCAGAGGCCTTCAAACTTTGAATAGCGCTTATTAAGGCAGCGTCGCCTGTTTCATCTAAGCTTGAATTGGGTTCATCCAGAACCACCAATTTAGGATTGCCATAAACGGCTCTGGCGAGACCGACTCGCTGACGCTGTCCCCCTGACAAAAATGCACCCTCTTCACCAACAGGGGTGTCGTATCCAAGCTCTAAGCTCAGCACAAATTCATGAAGCCCCACTTTTTTCGCGGCTTCGTAGATACGCTCTAAATCAACGTTACCAAAGCGTGCAATGTTTTCTGCAATGGTGCCTTCAAACAACTCCACGGTTTGAGGCAGATAACCCAAGTGGGGGCCTAACTCAATTTTGTTCCACTGAAACACATCAGCACCATCCAGCCTCACTTTGCCACTGTTGGTGCTCCATATGCCTATGAGCACGCGCGCTAATGTTGTCTTGCCCGAAGCTGATGGGCCTAACACTGCCAAACATTCACCTGGTTGAAGTGCAAAGTTAACGCCCTTCAAAATATGGATGTTGCTACCTGGTGCCGCAGCGTACACATGCTCCAGCTGCAACGCACCAGATGGTGCGGGCAAGGGCATGCTTGGTGGCTTAACAGGTACAGCCGTCAACAATAAATTAAGCCTTTGGTAAGAGTCTCTGGCGCCCACCACCATCTTCCACTGACCAATCAGCATCACCATAGGCGCCATCATTCTGCCGCCCAATACCGATGCCACAATCATGAGCGCAGGGCTAATGGCAGCACCTGCAGCTCCTGGCGTTGGCGAGTTCATGGCCAACACTGCCAGAAAGACTCCTAAGCCCAACATGAGTGAACCCTGCGCCATCAGAATGACTTTGGATGTGGCTGCGCTGGCGCCTGCATGGTCTGATGCGGTTGCTTGTAGTTTTAAAAATCTTCTTTGCATTTTTTGCCAGCGGGAGCGGATACTGCCCAACATGCCCATGGCTTCGATCACTTCTGAGTTTTTCAATGAATTGGCGACATAGTTTTGTGCATCCATGGCAGCGCGGTTGGCTTCCATGAGGGGCTCACCTGTTTCTTTTTCTGTTTTGATGGCCAAGACCACTTGTAAAAACGCCCCAAATAAAGCAAACAAAGCCATGCTGGGGTGAATCATGAACACAATGATCAAGAACAACATGGACACAGGTGCATCCATGAACGCATTGACAGTAGGGGATGCCAAAAAGTCTCGGATTACTCTTAAGTCGTTGAGTACTTGGGGCGTGCCGCCTGGAATCATTTTTCTGCGAGCTTCGTACATCGCATCAAAAGCTCTAGAGCGCATTACCTGGTCTAGTTGTAAACTTGAAGCGTGCATGATTTTGGTTCGCACCAAATCCAAAGCCTCCATGACCAAGTAAATAAATATCACCAGCGCCAACAACATGAGCAATGTGGTGGTGTTGCGACTGTTCACCACCCTTTCATACACCTCCATCATGTACACCGTGGGCGCTAACATCAGCAGGTTAATGACGACACTGAGCCAAGCTGCTTTTTTAAAGAAAGGCAATAAGTCCCACAAAGCCTCTTGTAATTCTGTTTTGATTGGACGCCCATCTGGTCCCATTGGTTTTTTCTGTTTCATTGACTAAGTCCTGTGAGCATTGGCGCATGCAATGTGTTTTGAACGCTGATAAAACTGGGCATCACTTGCAAACTGCCTGCTTGTTTGAGTGCTGATTCATCTTCATTCGTTTGATTTTTTTCTAAAAAAATGAACCTGAGAATCAGCGCGTTTTCTGTGTTGTTCTCTAAACTGATCTCTTTAACCCCAGAATTTTTAAAACGCTCTGCCACCGGTTCTGGAATGGTGAGCTCAAAGCGGATACGCCCTTCCAAGGTATACATGGACAAGTGATTTCTTAAAATGCTGAGCGTGTGCTTGTCAAAATACACCGGCGAATCTGGGCCAAACATCAAGCGCGGCAAAGGTGCATTGTTTGTTTTTTGAATGTTGTAGGGGCTGTCGGGGTGCTGGTACACCAACCTGGCGTTTCTGCAAACCGAGTAAATGACATTGCAGACCATTTGCGATCCCAGCTGTGGGTAGCTTTGGCGTAGCTTTTTGTAAGTCATGTGGTGCAAGGCTACGCGGTTCCAACAACGTGTTTCTTGCACAATGCCGGCCAACTCGTTGCAGGCATCTGCAAACAACTGACGCAAATTTGCCAAGACCATTTGCTGTTGAGGTGACACATTTAAAACGACGGACCAAATATTCATATAGGAGATATTAGCATGTCCTATATGAATATTTCAAGATTTAGCTTTCAAACAACATTTGCAATTTAGAATTGTGTGACTGATCTCACATCAAAACCCTAAATGTCATCAACACCCCTAGAATTTGCCATCTACTATGCCGGAGATGCCTATTCCACGGCGCAAAAAATCATGGGGCGGCAAAGTGCTGGAAAGTCCTTTATCAAAGGCTTGGCTAAAAACTACCCCGACAGAGCCATTCATGCCCTAGGCACACACAAGCAGTCTGCTCAAAATTTGTTCAATCAGCTAAGAGGTGATGGCCACCTAGGACCGGTGGTTTGGAGCTCTCTGCCCAGTTTTACCAGTGCTGAACAAGTAGGCACCCTTTACTACCCTGCGCCCCCCTTGAGCGAATTGGCCCATGCGAGAAACCAAAATAATCCTGGTTCTTTTTCGATCATGGGTGTTACACACACTTTATCCTCTCATGGTGCAATTGACCAGATTGGTAGCTTAGTTCTTCCGCCTTTTCAACCTTGGGATGCATTAATTTGCACTTCTTCGGCGGCTCAGACCACGATAAAGCAACTTCATGAGGAGACCCGTGAGTATTGGGCTAAAACCACGGGCGCCCATAAGTTTGTGGATATTCAACTACCGGTGATTCCCCTGGGAATTAATACTGATGACTTTGGCTGTACGGATACGCAAAAAATGGCAGCACGTCAAAGCCTAGGCATTGCACCGGATGAAGTAGTATTTTTGTTTGCAGGAAGACTAACTTTTCATGCCAAGGCAAACCCTGCGCCTATGTACCAAGCCCTCCAAAAGATCAGCGGACAACACAAGGTTGTCTGCTTGGAAGCTGGCATTTTCCCAAATGACGGCGTGCAAAACGCATATAAAACCGCACAAAAGCAACTTGCACCAAAGGTTAAGTTTATTTGGGCAGACGGTAACCAAGAAGACAAATATAAAAAGGCTTGGCAAGCAGCCGATGTATTTGTTTCTCTTGCAGATAACATTCAAGAGACATTTGGAATAACACCTTTAGAAGCTATGGCTTCGGGTTTGCCTGTTGTTGTGTCAGACTGGGATGGTTACAAAGACACCGTACCCCATGGAGAAGTTGGATTTAGAATTCCAACATATATGGCACCACCGGGTAGTGGTATTGAATTGGCCAAACGGTACGATTTAGGGATTGACAACTATGATTTGTACATTGGGCGGACTAGCTTGTCTACATTTATTGATCCCGAACAGCTGCAAATTACATTTGCAACGTTAGCTAGTCAGAAAACGCTTCGCATCGAGATGGGTCTGAATGCAAA
>JACCDW010678969.1_pt1 | contig 11177 bp, 6 predicted proteins | sample 7449781 | NCBI WGS metagenome assembly JACCDW01 (sample SAMN15323449, study PRJNA562643) | freshwater metagenome | isolation source: river surface water | place: USA:Blue River Watershed | collected 2017-08-18
GACGGACATCCTGGAGATGCTCGATCGTCATGTTGGCGTCCAGGCCGATGATGCCCTTGTTCTGGGTGATCGTCGGTCCGACGAGGTGGGGCGTGAGCACCAATGTCGAATCCGCCGTGAAAGTGGCCTTCAGGTTGTCTTCCGGAAGGTCGACCCGGTAGCCCTTCACGCGCGGGAACTTGATCTCCAAGGCATCACGGTCGGGCGAGATCGCCTTCACCTGGATGATCGGCTTCGGAGGCGTGACGGGCGCGATGACCGGCTTGGCCGTGAAATTGAACGGGATGCCGAAGACGTCGGCGTATTCCACGTCGTAGAGACCTTCGCTGTTCAGGTCGTAGGACTGACGGCGCAAGGCACGTCCGATGACCTGCTCGCAGAGCAGCTGGGTGCCGAAGGCGCGGATACCCAGGACGTGCGTGACCGTATTGGCATCCCAGCCCTCGGTGAGCATGGAGACCGAGACCACGCAGCGGATACCGGAGCCGAGCTGCCCGCGTTTGCCGACGGTATTCATCACCTCGCGCAGCAACTCTTCATCCGTGATGGACTCGGCCGCCCGCGGGTTGCCCGTGCGCTCCACGATGTCGCGGCGGAAGCGCTCGATCTCGCCCGAGAACATCTTGCGGAAATCCGGGTCGATAGCCTCACCGGAATCGAGCTGCTCGCTATCGATGAGGAGCGTGTTGAGGCGCGGCAGCGGGTTGCCCGTGTTTTCGTCGAAGTTGTTGAAGAGCGCCAGACGGCCGTGCTCGAGGGTCTCCGTGCCGTCGGCGTTCTTGCGGTAATGGCCCGAGACGAAATCGTAGACCAACTTCGAGATCGCCGTGTTCTGGCAGACGATGATGAAGCACGGCGGGACGCCGATCTTGCGTTCTTCCCAGAGGCGGAAGGTCTTCTCGTAGTGACCGTAGAGCGACTGCATGGCCGTCTGGAGCATCGCCGGCAGCTTGAGCGGGTCGAGTCCCTCGGCGTCGCCGCGGTTCTTCTTCGGCATGTCCTTACGAATGTTCAGCCAGAGATCGCGGTACTTCGGCATCTCTTCATTGGCAATGTTCTCGGCGACCGGCACGCGGGGGAGTTTCACGATACCGCACTCGATGGCGTCCATCAGCGAGAAGTCGCTCATCGTCCAGGGGAACAGCGTACCCTCGGCGTAACCCGAGCCGCTGATGAAGAACGGCGTCGCGGAAAGGTCGTAGACCGCGCGGAGTCCCAACTTGCGCTTCACGGACTCGAGGCCGGCAGCCCATAGGCGAGCGGCCTTATTCTGCTTCTCGGCCTCCTTGGCCTGCTCGGCGTCGAGCTCCGCATCATCTTCTTCGGCCGGCTTCTCACGGTAGCAGTGGTGGGCTTCGTCGTTGATGACCACGATGTTCTTGAGGCCCATCAGGTCAGGCATCACGCGTTGGATCATCTGGCCCTCGGTCTCGAGGGTGTTGAGATCTTCGCCGTTGCGGCCCTTCAGCAGGGCACGCCCGCCGGCGGAGAGCTCGACACGTTCACGCAGCTTGAAGGCGTGGTAATTCGTGATGACGATCTTGGCCCGCTTGACGTCCCCCATCAGGTCCTGCGGGACAATTTCACGGCGCTCGTAGTAATTGTCCGGGTCGCTGGGCTGCAGGACGCGGAGACGGTCACGGATGGTCAGGCCCGGGGCGACCAGCAGGAAGCCGCGGGTGAAGTGCTCGCTGGTCGGGCGGCGGGCGGCGTTGATCGCCTGCCAGGCGATGAGCATCGCCATCACCGTCGTCTTGCCGGCGCCAGTGGCCAGCTTGAAGCAGACGCGCGGCAGAATGGTGGCGAGATCCGTGCCGTCCTCGTAGGCGTCGCGATTGGCCGCGGCCAGGAAGCCAAGGATGCGCTTGCCGCCTTCGGTCATCCGGGCGACTTCCGTAAGCCAGATGGCGACCTCGACGGCCTCGATCTGACAGAAGAACGGACGCTGGTTACTGAACGGGAAAGTGCGCCAGTGGCGGAGGAGCTGGGCGGTCTCCGGGGTGACATTCCAAGAAGCCTCCGGCAGGGAGCGCCAAGTGTCGACGTGGCTGCGGATCTCGTTGATCAGGGAGGTCTGATCGTACTGCTGAGCCTTATCGGCTCCGCCGGTGAGGGTCGGGTTAAGCTTCAGCTCAGCCTGCTGACCCTTGGACGACTTCGCCGCCTTCTTCGGCTTGGGGATCGGGGTGACGAAAGACGCCGGGCGACGCTTCGCGATGATCTGCAGGGTCGGCTGGCCGGAGTCGTCGAGTTCCCAATGCTGGGTCGGTTGGACGTAGGGGGAATTGAGGATCGGTTGGGTGAAGAACCGGTCGGCGGACGCAGGAGAATCGGGCATGGACAAAAGGGACGGCGAAAACTTCGGCCAGCATCCCCAAGAAGGGGCGAGACGCAACCCATTCCCGGCCCGCCGCGGAAGAATCCGGGCGGCGAACGACCCCCGCCCGCAGGGCCACTTGGTCTTATAAATAATACTGCAACCAGCGGCCTGAAGGGTTTGCCTCATCCCATGTCCCTCCCCCTCTGCGGCGACCCCAAAGGCCAGGCCGACCTGGAACGTTTTCTCGCACGCTGGCCGGTCGCCCGGCTGCACGCCCTGACCCTGCCGGAATACGCGACCTATGGCAGCAAGGACTGCTTCATCTACTGGCTGGAGCAGATCGCCCCGGGCGGCATCGGGGGAGGCTCGGCCTTCAAGTTCGGCGTCTTCGCCCGCGACCCTTCCCTCGAAAAGACGTCCGACGACGTCTACAGTTACGATGCGCAATACGGCTGGTACTCCAGCCTCGGGACCTCGGCCGCGGAAGCCTTCCAGAAGGTGAAGGCCAGTCTCCTCGCCTTGGTCGAGGGGGCGTCCAAGGGAGACCTCCGCGCCCTCGAGGAGGCGCCCTTCTTCGGAACGGTCTCGTGGAAGTTGATCTTTTGCTACCAAGACCCGGCCCGGCCCGTGGCGGCGGCCTGTTTCAGCGAAAAATCACTGCGAGACTATTGTAAGAGTAACGGCATCAATACTTTAGGAGTAAGCGCCGCCGAACTGCACCGCACCCTCATCGAACGCAATGCGGGCAAGCAGCCCATGCGAGAACTCGGCATGGAAATCTGGCGGAACAACGCCGGCAACGAGCGCGGTTTCTGGAACTACACCTATGATTTCGAGGGCGAAACCGACGACGGCATCAACGACCTCCCCACCCTACTGGCCGCCGGCGAGATTCGCTGCGACTGGGACACCGGCGCAAGCTTGGCCGGGTTAAGCCCGGAGGAAGACGAGGGGAAGCGCCAGGCCGCCGCCCTACTCATGGCGGCGAGCGAAGAAAGCGCGGCCGGGGGCACGCAAGCCGCGGAAGAGGAACTCAAGAAACGGCCGCCGCTCAATTTCCTGAAGATGGGCCTGCAGCTCGGCGATGAAATCGCCTTCATCGCCGATCCGACGAAGCAAGCCGTGATCACGGGCGAGCGCACCGTCCGTTATGACGGACTGGAGACCTCCCTCAGCGACGCCACCCGCCAATTGCTCGATCTTTCGTACAACGTCGCCCCGGCCAGCCGCTGGAGTCACCGCGGACGCAAGCTGAGCGAGCTCTACGAAGCCGCCTATCCGCGCAAAGTCCCGACGCAGACCGCGCTGATGTGCTGGCTCCTCGCGAAGCACATGCGCCCCGGCGATGTCGTCTTCGCCCGTAAAGCGAAGACCCAGGACTACATCGCGGGCTTGGTCGCCAGCGACTACCGCTACGAACCGACCCGCGAACGCTTCCAGCACGTGCGCAGCGTACGCTGGCTGACCCGCACGCCTGTGTCCGTCCCGGAAGTAAGCTACCTCATCACCAAGGCGCTCACGGACATCACGAAGTTCCCGAATGAGACCGCGATCCTCGTCAACGCCCTTAACATCGACATGAGCAAACTCCCCGACCCAACGACGCCGGCGCCCCCGGCGGCGAAGCCTGGCACGCCCACCAACGTGATCTTCTACGGACCGCCCGGCACCGGCAAGACCTACAAGACCAAGGAGCACGCCATCCGGACCTGCCTCGGCCCGGACCGCTACGCCGAAACCCAGGCCGAAGGCGACTTCAAGCGCCTGCTCGCCAAAGGCCAGGTCGAGTTCACGACCTTCCACCAATCTTACGACTACGCGGACTTCGTCGTCGGCTTCAAGCCGGAGACCGTGGGCGAAACCATGGTCTTCAAGCCCAAGCCCGGCCTGCTGCTCCGGATCGCCCAGCGAGCCCGGGAGAATCCGACGCAACCGTACCTCCTGATCATGGATGAGGTGAACCGCGGTAACATCAGCAAGATTTTCGGCGAACTCATCACGCTCATCGAAAAGGACAAACGGGCCGGCGGCGATTTCCCGCTGAGCGTCACGCTGCCCTGCGCCTGCCCGGGCTACCTGGAAGGCGAAAACCACGACCAGTTCAGCCTGCCGTCGAACGTGCATTTCTTGGGCACCATGAATACGGCGGACCGGTCCATCGCCTTGCTGGACACCGCCCTGCGCCGCCGCTTCCGCTTCAAGGAAATGGCGCCCGACCCGACGTTGCTGCCGACCAATCTGAGCGGCATCAACCTCATGGCCCTTCTCGAGAAACTGAATAAGACCCTCCGCGAGAAACTGACGCGCGACCACCAGATCGGACACGCCTGGCTACCGATGGTCACCGCCCAATACGATAGCCTCAACCCGGCGCCGAGCGCCGAAGCCATCGCGCAGGAGATCAACGAGAAGATCATGCCGCTGATCGACGAGTGGTTCTACGAGAACCTGGACGACAAGAAGGCCGTGCTCCAGGGGCTGGCCGAGCCGAGCAAGCAGGACAAGGCCAAGTTCGTCGTGACGGCCGCCACCCTGAAGAGCTACGCCGGCGCCTAATCCCCTGAGCGAACGCGTCCAGCTGACCGCCTCGGAATTCGAGGCCATCCCCGTGACGGAGCATGGGGGCGAGAAGGCGCTGTCCCGGGCGGAGGCGGACCAGCTCATCGCTTTGCGGGCGCACTTCGGCTGCAAGAACAGCCGCGAGTGGTTCCGCTTCCATAACAGCCAAACCTTCAAGTCGGGCGGCTGGGTCGGGGTCATCGATCTCGGCCGCGTACAGGTGACGGTGACGCCGAAGATCGACCGGGAGGGGCAGTCCGGCCAGGTCGACCTCATCAAGATGCTGATCGGCGCCGGCTGGGTGGAAGACGAAACCTACGGTCCGGCCAACCTGGAGAAGCATGCCTTCCTGGAAATCTTCGCCCAGTGGTTCGCCCAACGACTTCACCGCGAGGCAACCCGCGGCCTGCCGCACAACTACGTGGCCCGCGAGGAGGCCCTCGGTACCCTACGCGGGCGACTCCACATCGGTCGCCAAATCATGGCCATCGCCGCCGGCCAAGCGACCCTGGCGTGCGACTATGATGCGTTCGAAGCCGACACGCCGTTGAACCAGACCCTGAAGGCGGGCCTGCGGGCCGCGCTGAGCCTGAGCCGGGCGACCTCCGTCCGCGCCCGCCTGCGGGATACGCTCGCCTTGTTGGACCACGTCAGCGACCGCTGGGTCACCCCCGAAATGGCCGGCCGGGTGCAGCTGCGACGCAACGAACGGGCGTTCCGGCCGCTCTTGGCCCTGGCGCGGCTGTTCCTCCAGAAGAAGTCGCCGAAGATCCAGGGCGACGCCGCGGGGGCCCGCGCGTTTGGCCTGATGTTCAGCATGTGGAAGCTCTACGAGGATTACGCGCTCAACCGACTGAATGCCGCGCTGGCGGACATCGAAGATCCCAGCGGAGCGACCTACTTCGCCAAGGGCCAGGAAAGCCTGCGCCATCTCGCCAAGTACCTGAAGGAAAACAAAGTCGAAGCCGCCTTCCAGGTGAAACCGGACATCATCCTCTACCGGCGCGCCCATGCCGGCGCCGAGCCGGTGCCCGTGCTCATCGCCGACACCAAATGGAAGGACTTGGAAGAAGACCAAGCGGCGGCGACGCTCGGCGTGGACCAAGGGGACGCCTACCAGTTGTTTGCGTATTCGCATCTCTACACGGCGAAGGGCGAGCCGGCGCTCCCCCTGGCCCTGCTTTATCCGATGGTCGGCGACAGCGCGGGAACGTTAAGCCAGCAGGCCACCCCAGGGAATTTGCTCGGCATGCTCGGGGAACCCCAGCGCACCTTCTACCTGGATAACGAGAACGACGACGCCAAGGAGCCCAAGGAATTCGATGGCGTGCCGCTGCGCATCTTCGACTTCCCCTTGCCGGCGCTGAGCTGAATGGAGCGGTGCTTGCCAGCCAAAGGCAGGGGACTATACCTCATTCATCCATGAGTGAGATTAGCCAGTTAATCGCCCTAGTCCGGCAATTCCGGGATGAGCGCGACTGGGCGCAGTTCCATAACGCCAAGGATCTGGCAGCTGGGCTGAGCATCGAAGCCGGCGAACTGCTCGAACAGTTTCTGTGGAAGCAACCCCAGGATGCGGATCCCGCCAAGGTCCGGGCCGAATTGGCCGATGTCCTGATCTTCGCCCTGCTGCTGGCCCATGAGCAGAAAATCGACCTCGGCGAGGCCGTCCGGGAAAAGCTGGCCGAAAATGCCGCCAAGTATCCCGTCGAGAAGGCCAAGGGACGGTCGACGAAGTACGACCAACTCTGACCCATGCGGCTGAGCGCCCTCCAGGATACTAAGTCGATCTACCGGGTAACGGGCACCCCGGAGAACTACCTAACAGCACTAAAGTCCAGTACTTGGGGGTTTCGTGATAACCCCAAGCTCCTCAGCCAATGGAAGAAACTGCAGCCTGGAGATGTCATCTTCTTCCATTCCTCCCAATCCGAGAGCCGGTTTCTGCCGACCAAGGAACTTTCCTCGCGGGTGGTCGGCTTCGGGGTGGTCGGTAACCACTTCTTTACCGGGACGACGCCGCTCTGGATTGAGGAGTTTGCGGAAGGTCGGGTCATCTACCCGCACCGCTTCCACTTCAGCGAAATCTACCTCTTCGCCGACATCCCTCTCGCGGGGGACTGGGATAGCCAGTCTTTGGCCAAACAGGCCAATACGGCGGAACTCCTCCGCCGCCTCCTTGCCGCCGGCATCCCGCTCAAGGAACTGCCGAATTTCCCGAAGATGGGCTCCTATTCGAGCATTCAGGACGTCGCTACCAAGGAAGCGCTGCTCGCCGGGACCCGTGGGCTCTATGCCTACCGAACCCGGGAAGAGCAAGATGATGCCCTACCGACCCGGCTCACCGCCCTCGCGGAAGTGCGCGGAGAGAAGGACCTCCTTCGGCATACGACCGGCCTGACCCAGTTCGAAGACGTCGGTGGTCGGATCCTCCGAGTGGATGACGGCCATCGCCAGGTCGACCTGCGGAAGCTCCAGCGGGCCGAGAGCGCCCATGCGGACATCCTCTCGCTGCTCTACCGCAAATTGCGCGAGCGTGGCTACGAGTGCTTCAAGAACAACCACATCGACCTGCTGGCGGTGAAGGCGACCGAGGGTCGCTCGCTGCTGATCGAGGCCAAGAGCAACGAGGGCGATAACTTCCGGGCCCAAGCCCGTAAAGGCATCGCGCAGCTCTTCGAGTATAACTACTTCGAAATGGAACGCTTTAAGGCCAACCGCGGCCTGGCGCTCAAGCAGGAGCATCAGGTGCTCGCCTTCTCGCAGACGCCGGCGGACGCCGATTACCTCGGCTTCCTCAACACCCTGCGAATCCGCACGCTGGTGGCCCGGGCCGAGACCATCACCCCGGTGGGTGACATGCGCGACTTCGCAGAACTCGCCGGGTGACAAAAAGGGGGCCACTGCGTGGCCCCCTTGGATCCGTCGCTCTTCGTGGAGCTTACCTGCGCGGACCGTTGCCGCGACCGCCGCCGGACGAGTTGCCGGTGGTGCTCGGGTAGTTGCCGCCGTTGCCTTGGTTGGACATGTTTTGCTCCTTTCTATGGTTGAGGGTGAGAGGTGACCTCACGCGCCGCGGCCGTGCCGGCCGAAGCGGGCGAGGATGAGTTTCTGGGCCACGGGGTCCCAGTCGAAGTAGATGGACATGCAAGCGCGTGGGTTGAGACCAGCGCCCAGAGTGACATGCATGGGGAACAAGCGGGGGGCGCCCTTGTACATCGCCCGGTAATCGCGGGCGTAACGTTGTTTCGCCTGTTCGCCAAGATCGCCGCCGAAATGCCCGAGTCCGGCCTTTTTACCGAGGAACTCATCGGGCCTGAGCGCATTCATCGGGTCAGCCTTGAGTTGGGCGAAGGCCAGTAAACCGGTGAGATAACGATCCAAAGTGCCGTCGTGCTCAAAGACACAAGCCGGCGCTTCGGCTAAAGCTTCCGGCAAGACGACAATGTGGTCGGCGAAACCCGTTTTGCGCATATGTTCGGCCAGCACGACATGCGCGGGACGGTGCGGCTTGCCTCCCCGGGCCGGCGCCGAGGGTTTAGCATGTATCGGCTTGAGGACCTGACGTCCGACGAGCTGCCGGCAAAGGTCATGGGCCTCGCGAGCGCGGCGCGCGGAAGCCCGCACGGTCAGATGCCGATCCGAGGCAAGGTGGAAGTTGATGGTCGATTGATCGCCCAGAAAGGTGATGGTGGCCACGGCGGACTCCAAGGTCGTTCCGACCATCTGGAATGATGTTTTGGCGGCATGTTTGATGATTTCCAACAAACGGCGACCTGGGAGCTCATAGTGGTAACTAAGGCTGACGGTGGGGGTAGTCATAGGCAGATCACCAGTCATGCCCAGCATCGCAGGGCTGGCTAGCGCGACGGAGCGAACCAGGCGGAGACCGCCTCGCACCAATGGTGCCAAAAACTCATCATACCCAATAAAATCAGACATGTAAGCCGTCACGGCGTTTCGGCTCATTGGCTGCACCCTGATGCCGCCTTATCGCTTTACGGGGTTCTGCTGGAGTCTTAGTAACATCAGACCCCCATGCCGGACGATCCTCAGGAGTTCCACTACATGACGGTCCTGCGTGAACTGGAGAAATCAGTGACCTCCCTACACCCTGATCGTCCTAGAGTCGCGGACGCCCAGCTAGCCGACCTCGTTGGCAAGCTCTACGACAACATCGTTAAAAACTTGCCCCTGAAACTGGCATCAATCGACCAGAAGATCGTCCTAGAACTCGGTGCCCAGCAGGAGCGGCAAGTCAAAATCGAGACCCAAATCGTCGAACATATTGGACGCCTCACCGACGATGGCCATCACACACGACAGGTACATAGGTTAACCGGCAACTGGCCCCCCATGATTCCCGTGGCCAGAATGGTCGAACACTTTACCGCCCTAACGATTGGCCTCCACTCCGAGAACCCCGGGGTCCACTTGCCGCACCACGTGACTGCGGCTTTCCGTGAGGCCATCTTGCCGGGCCTGGCGTGGGGCCTGATGATCCGGTTATACTCCCTACCCAAGTCCTCGCGACCAGCCATACAGGAGGCCTTGGGGCAATGGCTTCGCGGGAGGGATAGCCAAGACCACCATCTGCAGGTCAAGCAAAGCAAAGTTCGTTTCGACCACCTCCTACTTGTCGAAGCCTGGTTTCACCTCCTCGGGAAAAAAGTGTTAGGTCAGATTAGCCCCGAAGTCATCGCAGGGCTTCGGAATGAACTGGCAACGCTGATGGAGAAGCCCCTAGGTGACCTAGATACGGAACTCTGGGAACGGCTCGGTGAGCAATACCTCGGCACGATCAACGGTTCGGAGCGCGCTCTGGTCGTAGCCCGGGCGCAGAAGCATTCCGCTGGCAGTGGCGGCTTCCTGCGGGATCGCCTAGCCCTTTTCGAGGCCGCTCGACACCCCGAAAGGCAACCTTTCCGTCATCAAACCGAAGTCGAGCTGGCTCAGGCGATCAACCATGACTTCAAGGTCTTCAAAGCAATGCCCGGGAATGTCGAGGCGGGCGTCGAAGCCTGCGGCGAGGCCTTCTGGTTGGCACGCGCCGCCTTTGGCCGACATGATAGCAAACCCATCTTATTGCGAGAGGAGGCTTCCACAAAAGCGCTGACTCTCCTGACCCAGGCCGCCAAGATGTTCACGCACCAGGCCCGAACCTCCGAACGGCTGCTTACCTGCCTGCGCTACGCGGCTGGCTTCGCGACAAATCCGCGCTATGTTCGTTCTCGCTGCGTAATGCACCTGCAAGAACTCCTTGTCGACCTTTACGCCGAGCATCCACTGCACCGACAGTCGCTTGTGGAAATTTTCCGGGGCCGTATTGCTTGGCAACAGTGGAAGGCCAGCGACGATGAAGCCTGGAAGAAGCTCGCACTGCTGCATTATTGCAAAGCCTTGGAGCTTCATCAACATGCGCGGGACGGATTCGATGCGGAAGCCCCTGTGCATTTCTTTCCGGAACTGACGGTGTTTCTGCGCCAAGTCGGTCAACGGCAGACCAAAGAGCTGAAAACCTTGGAGGCGGTCGACTTTATCACCCAACGAAATTATGGCATCTATTTCGACATCGAACGCGAGAAGGAGATGATTGAAGGCGGGCTCGAGTCCTACGGAGCTTACGCTCTACTCAAAAAAAACACCGATCGCACGATGGGGTCTATGGCCGGCTCGGATGATCGGGAAAACGCCCAGTTTATCGAGGAGACCACGTCGTCGTCAGCCTCCCGGATCAAGGAAAATATAGAGTACATCCGGCGCACCTTGGGCTACAACACCTGATGCAACTTCTTCCGTTGATCGTCGAACTGACTTTTCACGGGGTGCATCTCGGGTCGATCGTTCCTAGCAGGGCGTAATCTTGCCCCTAACTCATCGTGGCCCTGAACATCATTTTCACGACTTTACGGGAAGAGTGAAGGCGGACTTGGGAGAGGGGTGGCATTCTAGTGGAATGGGCGGTTTTTTGCTGTTGCTCGAGGCACTCAAGCCGCTCGTCGGAGATCCTCGCCAAAGTCAGTTGACCTGACATCGGCCAAGGCCTCGTAAATCTCGATCAACTGGAGCGGCGAAAGCTGATGCTTGCGGCCCATGGCGACTTCGAGGGCGACGTGGAACTTCCGGCAACCCAGCTCTCCCAAGTGACGCCAAAGCACGGTTTCGTGACGGACCTCATCCGAGACCGCATCGAGCCAAGTCAAAGAGGGAGGCGGGCCGACGATGTCCGCGGCGCGGTAGACTTCCTCGACGATCTCGAGAAGTCTGGCGTGGATTCGTCGCAAATGCCCCCAGGATC
>JACCDW010131489.1_pt1 | contig 11176 bp, 9 predicted proteins | sample 7449781 | NCBI WGS metagenome assembly JACCDW01 (sample SAMN15323449, study PRJNA562643) | freshwater metagenome | isolation source: river surface water | place: USA:Blue River Watershed | collected 2017-08-18
AAAAAGTATGGAGCCGATAGGACGGGTGTTCACCTCTTCCCATCTCGAACAGAGAAGTTAAGCCCCGCACCGCTGATGATACTGGGATCAAACCCGGGAAAGTAAGTAAGCTCCAAGTTATTATAGAAAGACCGCCTCCTAGGAGAGCGGTTTTTTTTTGCATAATAGTCGCTAGTCGTCAGTGGTCAGTCGCTAGTCCCTAGTCGTCAGTCCGGAGTCTATAGTATGAAGGAAAGTACAAGTACCAGACCTCTTACATCTTACCTCTTACTTCTCACCTCATATCTCTCCTCCGGACTCATTCCCTTCGGACTAGTGACTAGCGACTAGCGACTATTTTTATTATCTTTAACTAATGATCCGACTTTACTTTACTATCCTGTGTTGTCTTTTGTCCACCCTAGTGTACGGTGGACCCTTTGCCCATTTCCTCAATCCCATTACAAAACAGGCAAACCGAATTGATTTCGGTTCATTATCGGTGCAGACGTTGGTTGATGGCCAACATTGGGTCACTCAAGGCCCATTGAAAATAGACTCCTTATCACTTTTGGAAATTCGTAAGGATACTGAATTTAAAACAGTTGCCACCACCAGCCCTAACCAGTTCACCTTTTTTCAAGAATGTACCAACCAAGTTTTCAGCTTTAATTTATCCACCAGATTTATTACTCGACTTGATCGTACCTACTTTAAAGGCGATAATTGTGGATCGCATATCTTTTTTCGCAATGGAAAATACCATCAAGTAGGTGGTTATGGTTTTTGGGAAGGAAATAATCACATTACCTATTTCGATCCCACGCTCAAAGAATGGGAAGGAATTAGCGTAAGTGGAGATGTACCTTTAAGTATTTACCGCGGGTATTGCGCCTACCTCCCTGAGCAGGACAAATTAATTACCCTCTCCAATTTCACCAATGATATTAGCCGAGATTTTGGTAGCCTTAATCATGTAAATACAATCTATGAATTTTCGTTTAAAACACGAAAATGGATCAATTTGGGAGATATAACACATCCTTATCTACGCGATATTTTAGATAAAATTCCCATCAATCACCGCGAACGAACCATATTTACAGGTAAGTATTTCGTTGTATTTCCAATGGGTAATGCCGGCCGCGTAACGATTATTTTCATCGACCCTCGAACATTAGCAATCTATGAATTTCAGGATGTTGACATGGAATATGCGCGCTTCCCGGTTTTCAGTATGTCTATCGCTAACCCAAATACCTTTCATCATAATGAATTTTTACTCGGTACCGTCCATTCAAATACTGCACACCTTAAGAATGTTTCTCAATTAATTAACCTGCATAATCTTGCCAATAAAGCAAAATTCATCGGATATCTCACAGATAAGCCCTGGTACCAAAGCAATTGGTTCTATGCTGCACTAGCCTTGTTGTTAATTAGTAGTGTTTATGCCTTACTACGTAAGTACACGCGTAATTCTGATCCTTCTAAACCAGATATTCCGACGATTACGCCGCAGGTTGGAAGTCATTTTGATGAACTTCAACGCCAATTGTTAACCCAATTCTATCATCACAGTACGCAGGAAGGCCTAGATGTGGTTCAAGTCAATGAAATTCTTGGGATTAATCAGCTCGGTCCCGACACGCAGCGTTTCCGACGCTCACTTGCCATCAAAGAACTGAATTCGAAATTAGCGCTATTGACTGGAGAGAAAAATGCAATCATACGTGTTAGCTCACCGTTAGATAAACGTCAGAAACGGTATCAACTCCACGATCATATTAAGGATTTTGTCAAAAAAGAACTATCCCTGTAAACTACAAGGCTTACAGATACCTTGAATCAATAAATTGCTCTCCTGTTTGATAAAGTGTTCCGGTAATGGAATATTTGGGATGTGCACTGTTTCCAAACATGTAGTCTGCCCGCATTGGATACATTTGAAATGTACATGATCATGCTGATGCCCCTCATGCTGACAAACTGTTTTGCACAAAGCATATTTGATACCACCCACATCATCTAAAACTTTATGGATCATTCCTGATATCAAGAAGGTCTTTAATGTCCTATAAATGGTAACCCGATCAAAATGTGATAACAAGCGTTGCTCAATATCTCCCTGACTTAAGGCATACCCAGCTTCCTCAAATGCGCCTAGCACAGCCTCTCGGCAAGGAGTATTTCGTAACGAAAAGGCAGTTAATTTTGTCATCCTAAATGTTCAGTTTGTAACGAAACCATTTTACGGTAAACACTTTGCTTTTTGGCAAGCAATTCCTCATGCGTTCCAGCCTCTACTATTTTGCCCGACTCCATCACGATAATTTGATCCGCTGAACGGATTGTCGACAACCGATGGGCAATGATTAAACTTGTCCTGTTTTTCATTAATTCCTCTAAGGCCGACTGCACCCATTTTTCGGATTCAGAGTCCAAAGCACTTGTAGCTTCATCCAACAGTAAAAATTTAGGATCCTTTAAGATGGCACGCGCAATGGCGATCCGCTGGCGCTGGCCACCAGATAATTTGACGCCTCGCTCACCCACCAACGTATCCCACTTCTCCGGAAACGATTCAATAAATTCGCGCGCATACGCCTGCTCTGCCGCATGTTCAATCTCAGCTTGGGTAGCACCCGGTTTGCCATAGGCAATATTTTCACGGATACTCCCCCCAAATAATAATACTTCCTGAGGGACAAGAGCCAACATCTTTCGCCACGCATTTACTGAATATGCATTGATATTCGTGCCATTTAATTCAATTTCCCCTGAATTAGGCTCATAGAAGCGCATCATTAATTGTGCCAGTGTCGATTTCCCCGTCCCAGAAGTACCCACAATGGCTACCTTTTGACCTGGTTCAATACGAATCGAAATTCCTTTCAAAATTTCCACTGAAGGCCTACTCGGATACGAAAAGTGTATGTTTTTGAGCTCTATAGTGCCAAATTCAATCGAAGCCTCTTTAGCTTCATCCGCTAAATGTACCTCAGAAGGATCCTCTAATATTTCCAATATACGATCCGATGCACCTATCGTTTTTTGTAATTGCGCATAAATATCGCCTAAGCCACCTACAGACCCACCAATAAACGCCGTGTAAAATATAAAAGTTAACAAATCCGCTAAGATCATATCCCCCTGTGCAACCAATTGAGCGCCATACCAAACAACCCCAACAATCCCTCCAAACAAAGCAAAAATTACAAAACTCACAAAAGCTCCACGCATCGTGGCCGCCTTTAATGCCGCTTCAATAACCTTATTAAGTGATTGCGTATATCGATTAACTTCATACGATTCATTCGTGAAGGACTTAACCGCTTGAATGGATTGAAACGTTTCTTCCACAATGATGTTAGTTTCTGCTAATTCATCTTGCGACTTTTTCGAAATCTTGCGAATAAACTTGCCAAAAACGATAGCAGCAATCACCAAGATAGGGAAGGTGGCCAACATGAATAGAGTCAACTTCCATGATAAATACGTGATCAAGGCAATACCGCCAATTAACGTGAATATCTGACGAAAAAATTCTGCCAATGTAATCGATAACACATCCTGTAATTGCGTGATATCCGATGTGATTCGACTCATCAATTCTCCCACTCGCCTTTTTTCAAAATGAAAAATAGGCATGGTGATGATTTTCGCATACAACGTTTGACGCACATCACGCATCGATTTTTCCGAAACTTGAGCGAATGTGTAAATACGTATAAACGATAAAATAGCCTGCACGATCAAAATCGCAAAGAAGAAGATAGTCACTTCATTAATCAAGTACTTGGATTTTCCTTCTATGACCTTGGTCATTTCCCCAATTAATAAAGGGAAACTCATCGTCGTTAAATTTGAAAGCAACAAGAACATCATCCCGAATCCAAATGTCCATTTGTATGGAATGACAAAGCGGAATATTTTCAGGGCCTTTTGTAAGCCCTTCTTGTCAACCTTCACTTTGTCTTTGGGATCAACTCCCGTACCCATTTTTTCGTGTCGTTTTGCCATGCCTAGTTACTCGTTAATGGCTCACCTCGGTAGGCCGACTTTAAAAATATGCGATTAAAATCCTGATCTGCCATAATTTTTGATATACTGAGCTTTGGATTAGCCGCCCAATAATGCTGTACAATCGTATAGCCTACCCAGCGCCCAATCGAACCTGGACATGCTGGACCAATTTCTGGTGTTTTAGGCCGCTCACCTAAATACTTACTTTTGATTAATTCCTCTTTATTGAACATTAACTTCTTATCAATAAAATGTTCCCAAACCTGTTTCTGAAAGGCATTTGTCTCCAGCAACTCTTGCGTCGTATAGCCAAACAGCAGGCTGTCGGCAACTTCAGGTACAATCGTTTTGGTAAACGCGTAGCCCTTTCCATACCAAATCATGTCACTCAGCAAGGTGTGATCTTCCTCATTTTGCTTATTTAAAAAGGCAGAATATTGAAGCATCACTTGACCCACTAATGCGCGAGGCTCCAGTCGGCGTAATTGATAATCATACACATTGGGAGGTAGATATAACCCCTTTTTCCCCATGAAAAAATCCAAGCCGATTACGATCAGTGAGTCCGTTACTTGTAGATGTTGGGCTGTAAATTCACCGCCCAATCCTCCAAAGCCCGAAAAGACTGTTCTGATTTTTGGCGTCTTCATCCCAGGAAACTCTTTTTGTACACGCTGAAAAGCAGTTTTCAACTCTTTCTCTAGGCGATCACCTCCAAAGAAACTACTATCTTGGCTCTGATCGTAAAATTTACGTAACGCAGGATTTTTGAATAATTGGAATAAGTCGCGCGCCAACAAAGGTGTTTTTTCAGGAGGGCAACTGAAATAGCCAATCCCCAATTCCGGGTGTTTTTTAAGGATCGAATCTACCGCAAACTCGGATGGGGCATTCGCAAGTGCTCGATCTAGGCGTTGCATGTCCCATTTGATATCAGGCAATGAGGTGACCATTTCCTCCTTTTTGGAAGAACAGGACGCTAAGCATAAACTGATAAAAAGACCGATCCAACGTTTCATTATCCCAAACGTGCTAAAAGTTCTTGCAACGATTTGATTTTATTCTCCGCATCAGACAGCTTTTGGCGCTCACGCTCCACTAAATCCGCTTTTGCATTTTGAACGAATTTTTCATTCGCCAATTTCGCTTCAACTGATTTTTTGAAACCCACTAGATAAGCCAATTCCTTTTCAGATTCAGCTTTTAACTCTGCAGGATCCTCATCGTTCGCCATCGGGACAAAGAATTGATCCGACTTGACCACAAACGTTTGTGCATCCACAATTGGTTCAGATACAAATGTGATTGATTCTAAGTTGGCCAATTTCTGAAGAATTGCTTCCACAGCTGCGTAGGCCGCAGGTTGGTCCGATTTAATGCAAAGTGCTAAGGCCAATTTAGGTGACAATTGTTTCGAATTACGAATCTCTCGCACCTTCGTTACGACCTCAAACAAGACGTCAAATTGGGCGACCAATGCTTCATCAACCTTACCTGCTGTAGGGTACTCAGCGGTACAAATGGTGCCTTTTTCGCTTCTTGAAGCAATAGCTTGCCAGATTTCCTCCGTGATGAATGGCATGTATGGATGCATTAAGCGCATCAACGAATCAAATAATCCCAATGCCGCATGCAAGGTGTCTGCATGAATTGGGCTCTGATAAGCAGGCTTAATGATCTCCAAATACTTGCCACAGAAATCATCCCAGACCAAGTTGTAAATACTTAGCAATGCATCCGAAATACGAAATTTACTGAAGTGGTCTTGAACGTCAATAATCGTTTGGCTTAACTTCGACTCAAACCATGCGGTCGCTAACGCATGCTCTGGTAAAGATGCTCCAGGTACAACCTCCAAACCTTTTAACAGGCGGAATGCATTCCATATTTTATTCGAGAAGTTTCTTCCTTGCTCACATAATTTATCATCGAACAACAAGTCATTGCCAGCTGGAGCCGAAAACAGTAAACCGGAACGTACTCCATCCGCACCAAAACGCTCAATTAATTCTAAAGGGTCAGGTGAATTTCCGAGTGATTTGGACATTTTGCGTCCTTGTTTATCCCGAACGATACCGGTTAAATACACATTTTTGAATGGTAATTCATCCCGCCATTCATATCCCGCCATAATCATACGAGCTACCCAAAAGAATAAAATATCGGGTCCCGTGACTAAATCATTGGTCGGGTAGTAGTAATTGATCTCCTCATTATTCGGGTTTTCAATTCCATCAAATACCGAAATGGGCCATAACCACGACGAAAACCACGTATCCAAAACATCTGGATCTTGCGTCAAATCATCTTCGACCAAAGCGAATAATTGGTATTTATCACGCGCAATTCGTAAGGCTTCTTTTTTGTCTTTGGCCACAATCACGGTGCCATCCTCCATGTAAAACGCAGGGATTTGTTGCCCCCACCACAACTGTCTTGAAATACACCAATCACGCACATTTTCCATCCAAGAACGGTATGTGTTTTTGAATTTGGCCGGGTGTAATTGGATGTTATCATTCATGACATTATCCAATGCTGGCTTCGACAGTTCCTCCATTTTCATGAACCATTGTAGGGATAATTTCGGTTCGATGACAGCACCTGTACGCTCGGAAGTCCCTACGGTGGATTTGTACTCATCTGTTTGTACTAAATATCCTTCTTCTGTTAATTGCTTTACGATACGTTTGCGTGCCTCGAAACGATCAACGCCCACAAATAATATAGCTTTTTCATTTAATGTACCGTCGTCATTCAAGATGTCGATGACAGGTAATTTGTGTTTTAGGCCTAATTCGTAGTCATTTAAATCGTGCGCAGGAGTTACTTTTAAGCAACCTGTACCAAAATCAAGCGTTACATATTCATCTGGAATGATGCTGATTTCACGATCGATTAGTGGAATACGTACCTTTTTTCCATGTAAATGAACATAACGTTCGTCCGCTGGATTAACGCAAATTGCGGCATCGGCCATGATTGTTTCTGGTCGGGTGGTGGCAATCGTCACAAATCCAGAGCCGTCCACTAAAGGATATTGGATATGGTATAATTTGGCCTGAACATCTTTGTAAATCACCTCTTCGTCCGACAAAGCTGTTTTTCCTTGTGGATCCCAATTGACCATACGGACGCCACGGTAGATTAGTCCTTTATTATAAAGACGAACGAATGTATCGATAACTGCCTCATAAAGAGATGGTTCCATGGTAAATCGGGTGCGATCCCAGTCACATGAAGCACCTAGTTTTTTCAATTGGTCAAGGATAATTCCGCCGTATTTATCCTTCCATTCGAAGGCATGTTTCAAGAATTCTTCGCGGGTAATATCTTTTTTCTCAATGCCTTTTTCTTTCAGCATGGCTACAACCTTTGCTTCGGTGGCGATGGAGGCGTGGTCGGTTCCAGGGACCCAACAAGCCTCTTTGCCTTCCATACGTGCTTTTCTGATTAAAACATCTTGAATGGTATTATTCAACATGTGCCCCATGTGCAACACCCCGGTGACATTGGGTGGCGGAATGACGATGGAATACGCTTCCTTTGCTGGGTTAGGTTTCGAAGCGAAGACCTTATTCTCCAACCAATAAGCGTACCATTTTTGTTCGATTTCCTGGGGGGCGTAATTTTTATCAATCATAAAAGCAATGCGGTCATATATAGCCTACAAAGATAATTGAATTATGCCAAAGGAGGCGGCCGATTTTTAAAACAATTCCGTGTAAATTTGGGTTAAAATTGAAAAAGTTTCAAATGGGAATTCTCTTGTGGTTGGTTACTTTTATCGGAATGGAAGGTGTAGCGTGGTTGACGCATAAGTACATCATGCATGGATTTATGTGGCGCTGGCATCAGTCACATCACGTACATCATAACGATAAGGTTGAGAAGAACGATTTGTTTTCGGTCGTATTCGGAATTTCATCCACGCTTACGATCATCGCAGGAGCTGAAATTCCAGCACTTTGGCCGCTATTTTATATCGGTTTGGGTATTGCGACTTACGGTATTTTCTATTTTATATTTCACGACATCATCGTTCATCGCCGGGTCAAAATAAAATACAAAGCGACGAGTAGGTACATGAAGCGCATCATGAAAGCGCATTACGTGCACCATGAGGTGCATACGAAAGAAGGCGCACAAGCTTTTGGTTTCTTGTACGCCCCCAAGAAATTTCAATAGGATTTATTGAACAAACCCTACGCCAACCGTTGAATTTGAAAATTCATCGATTAAGATAAAAGCTCCATTCGAAGGGTTATTTGCATATACATCCGCACTAATTGGTTGTGCCGTGCGTAACGCAATGCGACCAATTTCATTCAATTTCAAGGAATCTACCCCTTCGGTTGCGGTTTGAGCAACAACGTCTAAGCGCTCAGAGATTTGAGATATCTTAGCTTTGGTGATATTAATGCCATGTTGCAATAAATAGGTTTTGCCTGGAGTGAGTGCTTGGTGATCAAGCCAACAAACCTGTGCCGAGAAATCTTTCAATTGCGGGGCAGCTGAATCGTTGGCCAAAACAATGGTATTCCCCCGAGAAATATCAATGTCGGTAGATAAGGTAATCACCACCGAATCGCCCGCAATCGCACTCGATAATTTTGTGTCAAATTTTTCGATCGTAGCGATGCTACTCTCTTGGCCCGTAGGTAATACACGAATGGCATCGCCCACCTTGAACGTGCCTGAACTTATTTTACCTGCATAACCACGGAAATCGTGGTAGGCTTCGGTCATGGGTCTGACCACAAACTGTACCGGAAAACGAGCTGGTGCATGTGCCAACGTCTCCGCATATTCAAAAGCCTCCAATTCGCCTAATAACGTATTGCCTGTAAACCAAGGCATGTGCTCAGCTTTGGACGTAATATTTTGTCCGTATAATGAGGAGATAGGAAGGAAACTAACCTCCTGTCCTTCGAATGTCGTTTGTGCTACTAGGTCAGTTAAACTGGCTTTTATTTCCTCAAAAGTGGATTCTTGGTATTGAACCAAGTCCATTTTATTAACACAAATAATCACTTTAGGAATGCGCAGCATGGCCGCGATCGACAAGTGGCGTGCCGTTTGTTCCACAAGTCCTTGTCGGGCATCCACCAAAATTAGGGAAACCTTTGCGTTGGATGCTCCAGTCACCATGTTGCGGGTATATTCTACGTGTCCGGGGGTATCGGCAATGATGTATTTGCGGGTTGGAGTAGAAAAATAAATGTGCGCTACATCGATGGTGATTCCTTGCTCGCGTTCTGCGATTAGTCCGTCTGTCAACAGCGAAAGATCTAAAAAATCAAGCCCTTTGCGTTTCGAAGCGGTTTCGAGTGCTTCAATTTTATCTTTAGTGATTGAGTTGGTCTCATATAATAAACGACCGATCAAGGTGCTTTTCCCGTCATCAACAGAACCGGCAGTTGCTATGCGTAATATATCCATGGTCATTCTTCGCTTGATTAAAAATACCCCTGTTGTTTCCTTTTTTCCATCGCTGCCTCCGAACGTTTATCGTCGATGCGGGCGCCACGTTCTGAAATTTCTGCAGAAAGTATCTCCTCGATAATGACGTCGATTTCAGTAGCATCCGAAGCTACGGCAGCGGTGCAGGTCATGTCGCCAACGGTCCTAAATCGGACAGTTGCCTCAAATGGAATCTCGTCTGCTTCCTTGTTTAGGTGGTCTGAGTCAGCCCAAAGCATTCCATCACGCTCAATTACTTGACGTTTGTGAGAAAAGTAAATGGAAGGGATTTCCATTTTTTCTTCCTTAATGTAGTTCCAAACGTCCAATTCAGTCCAGTTGGATATCGGGAAAACACGCACATTTTCACCTATGGCAATGCGGCCGTTTAACATGTCAAATAATTCGGGGCGTTGGCGTTTCGCATCCCATTGACCGAAGTCGTCGCGAACAGAAAAAATACGTTCTTTGGCGCGGGCTTTTTCTTCGTCACGGCGTGCGCCGCCAATACATGCATCAAACTTAAATTCTTCAATCGTATCTAAAAGCGTGACCGTTTGCAAGACATTGCGCGAGGCATACTTGCCAGATTCTTCTTTGGCTTTACCTTGGTCGATCGAATCTTGCACGTACCGTACAATTAATTCAGCCCCTGTTTCTTTGGCTAACCAATCCCGAAATTCGATCGTTTCTGGAAAGTTGTGGCCTGTATCAATGTGCACGAGTGGGAAGGGAATTTTGCCTGGAAAGAATGCTTTTTGGGCTAGGCGAACCAGGGTAATGGAATCTTTTCCACCAGAAAAAAGCAAGGCAGGGCGCTCAAATTGTGCCGCAACCTCGCGCATAATGTAGATGGACTCATCTTCAAGCTGTCGCGGGAAATGGCCGATTTTATCTTGGTACGTATTCATAAACAACTATTAGGCGTGTAAACCACATTCTTTTTGTGAATTTTCCCACCACCAGCGACCTGCGCGGGGATGCTCACCTTCACTAATCGCACGTGTGCATGGTGCACATCCAATCGATACAAACCCTTTTTTATGTAGCGGGTTTTGGGGTATTTTATGTTCAGTTAAGTATTTTTCAAGCGTTTCAAAAGACCAATCTATGAGTGGATTGATTTTATATAGGTGCTTCTGAGCATCCCACTCAATCATGGGCATCTCGGCCCGATTCTCTGATTGTTCTGCGCGCAATCCAGTAATCCACACATGTGCACCTTGAAGGGCTCGGTTTAAGGGTTCTATTTTGCGGATGTAACAACATTCCTTACGGTTTTCCACTGATGTGTAGAACGAGTTAAACCCTTTTTTAGCTACGAGTTCTTCCACGGCAGCTGTTTGCGGGAAAAAGGTAGTTAGGTTGAATCCTAATTTTTTGACCGTTAGGTCGATGAGTTCATAGGACTCTTGAAATTGCCGACCGGTATCTAATGTAAAAATTTCAATGGCTAATTTTTGCGAAGCGATTGCGGAGGTAATCGCTTGGTCTTCTTGTCCAAATGAGGTGGAAAATACCAATTTTTGACCTTGAAAAAGAAGAGCGATTTGGGCAAGTCTTTCGTCAAGAGATAAAGGTAGAAGTGATTTTTCGAAATTTTCCGGGATCATTTACTAAAATTTTGACAAAGATATACAAAGTCTATTGAATTGCTATACTAAGTAAAATAAAATGTGAATGTTTTAAAACTTTGTTAAATTGAAAT
>JACCDW011234275.1_pt1 | contig 11176 bp, 13 predicted proteins | sample 7449781 | NCBI WGS metagenome assembly JACCDW01 (sample SAMN15323449, study PRJNA562643) | freshwater metagenome | isolation source: river surface water | place: USA:Blue River Watershed | collected 2017-08-18
ATACTTCTCAGATGTTAAGAGAGTTACAACCAGATGTTCGACTAATTGAAGTTCTCAGAAAGTTGAGACAAAAGTATCAAAGTGCGGTGGCTAGTAATAGCATTCGTGACAGTGTTAAGATTACGCTTTTGAAACTGGGACTACTGGAGTATGTTGATTTTTACTTATCAAACGAGGATGTAAAATATCCAAAGCCACGCCCTGAGATTTATTTGAGGGCGATGATTGAGTCTGGTGTTACGCCCAAAGAAACACTGATCGTTGAAGACAGTGTTATTGGACGTAATGCTGCAAACAACAGTGGTGCGTATTTACTTGGAGTCAACAATCCGCATGATGTAACCTATGAAAGAATCATGGAACATATTGACTGTATCAACAAAAATGTTAAACGGCCCAAATGGCAAGGAGGAACAATGAATGTTTTAATACCGATGGCAGGAGCAGGCAGTAGATTTGAAAAGGCTGGATATACATTTCCAAAGCCTTTGATTGATGTTCGTGGAAAGCCGATGATTCAGTGGGTAGTGGATAACTTGAATGTAGAAGCCAAGTATATCTTTATCGTTCAAAAAAGTCATTTTGAAAAGTACAACCTCAAAGATACCCTCAACAACTTTTGTCCAAACAACGAAATTGTTCAGGTGGAAGGAATCACTGAAGGTGCTGCTTGTACCACATTATTGGCTAAACAATACATTGACAAAGATGAACCGTTGATTATTGCCAACAGTGATCAGTTTGTTGAATGGAACAATGAGGAGTTTATTTATACCTCGACAACCTCTGATTTGGATGGTAACATTCTTACGTTCAAGTCTACGCATCCCAAGTGGAGTTACGCAAAACTCGACCAACTTGGATATGTGACCGAAGTTGCAGAAAAGCGTCCTATAAGTGACGTGGCAACCGTAGGCATATACTATTGGAGACGTGGTAGTGACTATGTAAAGTATGCTGAACAGATGATTGCTAAGAACATCCGAGTCAACAATGAATTTTATGTGTGTCCAGTGTTCAATGAAGCAATTGCTGATGGTAAACGTATTCGTACATTCAACATTGAAAAGATGTGGGGACTTGGAACTCCCGAAGACTTGGAACATTTTTTGAAACATTATGAAGTTAATAGCACACCGAGGTAATTTAACAGGGGTTATTCCTGAAAAGGAAAACCATCCAGATTATATCAACATTGCCGAAAAGGCTGGCTACGATGTTGAAATTGATGTTTGGTACATTAGAAATAAGTGGTATCTTGGACACGACGGACCATTGTATGAAGTTAAGTATGATTTTCTTACCAATCGTAAGTTTTGGCTTCATGCAAAAAATGGAGACGCATTTGATATTTTGTTTCGGGATTATTCGGTTAACGTATTTTGGCATACAACTGAAGATTGGGTATTGACTAGCAAACGGTACATTTGGACTTATCCGGGCAGACAATTGTATCCCGAAAGTGTGTGTGTTTTGCCAGAAAAGGGGTGGATGGGAGATCTGACAAAATGCCACGCAGTTTGTACGGACTTCGTAATAGAATTTCCCGAACAGTTTGAAAACGAATATTGGATAAATTAAATGGACATATCAACAAAGTTGGACTATAGTGTAAGGAACAAATAAAAAAGTTATGACAAAGACAAATCTACAGAAATTCATTAGTAAGTACTCTCTCAATGGAGAGGTCACCGCAGTCAAGTGGGTTGTTTCTCCCAAGGATAAGCAACTTCAAGTGAGTGCTATCACAAACGACAAGACACTTGTGTATGACGTGTTTTGGAAGGATTTTTCAGATCTTACCACCAATCTGGAAATTGGTGTGTATGATACTGACAAACTCCAGAAGATGTTGAAGGCTCTTGGCGATGACATTACAGTTGGTATCAACGAGAATGATGGTCGTGTAACATCTTTGGCGTTTTCTGATGGAACGTCCGAGATTCAGTTTATGACTGCTGAGTTGACGGTTATTCCTAAGTCTTCTCGACTCAAGACTGAACCGCCATATCATTTTGAGATTGATCTTACTGAGGATTTCATTGAGAAGTACCGTAGTGCTAAGGATGCTCTCTCTGATGAGAAGAAGTTTACTCTTCTGATGAACAAGAAGACCAAGAAGGTTCAGTTGGTGATTGGATATGCTTCCATTAACAGTAATCGTGTTACGTTGGATGTTCCTATCAAGAGTGGCACTCCCAAGTTGGATAAGCCGTTGCATTTCAATGCTGACTTTTTCAAGTCTGTATTGGATGCTAATAGTGAGTGTGAGAATGCTGTGTTGAAGGTTTCTGAGGCGGGACTTGCTTCTGTTTCGTTTACCACTGACACGTTTAGTTCGACGTATCACTTTGGTCAGGTTCAGACTAACGACTAATATTTGTTATGGATGCCTTTTTTGAAGAGGTGAGTCACAAAACAGACGAGAAAGTCCACAGTTTGTGGGTGGAGAAGTATCGTCCTTCTACTCTTGATGGCTATATCGGAAATGAAAATCTCCGTGAAACCATCAAGAGGTTTATCAGTGATCAGAACATTCCTCATTTGATGTTCTATGGTGGTGCTGGAACAGGTAAGACAACACTTGCTAAGTTGATCACCAAGAATATCAATTGTGACGTGTTGTATATCAACGCTTCAGATGAAAACCGAGTTGACGATGTTCGTACCAAGATCAAGAGTTTTGCTTCTTGTGTTGGTTTCAAACCGTTGAAGGTTATCATTCTGGATGAGAGTGATTACATGTCCAGAGAAGCACAAGCTGCTCTTCGTAACCTGATGGAGACGTTTAGTTTGACTACCAAGTTTATTCTAACGTGTAACTATCATGAGAAGATCATTGAACCGATTGTGTCACGGTGTCATGTCTATGAGATTAGTCCTATGTCCAAAACGGATGTGGCTGTCCATCTTACCAAGATTCTGAACGCTGAGAATGTATCTTATACTAAGGATGACATAGCCTATATTGTTCATACTTATTATCCCGACATTCGTAAGGTTGTGAATTTCTCACAACAGTCTTGTAAGGATGGTAAACTGTTTATTGTCAAGGATTCTGTCTTGAAGACGGACATTCATCAAAAGTTCATTGAGATGCTTAAGAATGGAATTGGAAAACCCACAGCTTTCAATGAGATTCGTCAGTTTGTTGCTGATCAGAAGATTAAAACGTATGATGATTATTTTGCTGTAATGTATCAGAAGGTGGATGAATACTCTAATGGCAAACAGGCAATCGCTACAATTATCATTGCTGAATATATGTATCAATGTAGTTTGTTGATTCAACCGTTGAAGGAAATCGCTTTGATGGCTTGTATCAGTAAATTGCTTACTGATCTACGCAAATGAAACTTGTTAAACTGATTGAAGACAAATTTGGTAAACGTCCTTGGTATAACCGGATAGAAAATGGCTTTAATAAACGTGAATTCATAATTTACGCCAATTACTATCCATATACCGAGGACGGTAAAGTTATGACCTTTGCTAAAGAGAACAAAATTAAAATAAGTATACGACCCATAGGAAGTTGATATGTATATCAACGAAATATGGTTACGATTAGCGTAGATGAGGGTTATGCATTCGATATCTTGAGTATTTTTGAAGTCAAGATGACGCAATGTATCGATCCTAATAAAAAACGACGTAGTGAACATGGATACAACGTGTTGTATACTGAATTGGTACAACAAATTGGTGTAGATCGTGTTCATACGATATTAAACTCTACTGAATACCATCAATTGTTGAGGGAAAATGTAAAAACCTTTCAATTGGTGGATATTATTCGTGCAAGTAACGAGGTTTCCGTTGGTAAAGAAATTGATTTGACCAATTTAAGTCGATTTGAAGCTAAATGTAAGTTACAATCCAAGTTTTTTAACACCTCAATGGTAGAAACCAAGACACAATATGACAAATAAAATGCAGATTTTGAAAGAAGTTTGGGATAATTGGGCTATGAAAGAGTGGTTCAAGTACGCAAACTATGAAAATGAGAATTCCAACAAGATTATTGTTCAAGCGAACTATTATCCTACATTGGAGATGCCTCAATTTCGTATGTTTATGGGAAAGTATCCTCAAGTTCAGTATGAGATGAAGTATCCACAGGGTTAAAATTATGGGGATGTTTGATACAATATATTGTAAGATTGCTCTTCCTATGCCAGATGATCCGAAAGGATATTCTGGATCTTCTTCCTTTCAAACAAAGGATTTTGACTGTGCATTGGACAATTATATCATTGATGAAAACAATAATTTACTGATTGTTCAAACAGAGTTGAAACATGTTGAAGGTGATTCAAACGATAAATCTTTTTTTGGAAGATTCGGACGTATGGAAAAGGTCAAAGAATGGACTGAACCTACAAACATCACCAGATGTATTGAAATGTATGATTACATGCAATCAAATGATACCGATTATGACTATGCAATCAGTTATAATGTGTATTTAAGTTCAGGCCGAGTTGAACGTATAGTGCTAAATAGGTTTAACGCTTATGATAATGTTCAAAGAAAAAAGGATGATGTAGAATTTATAGAAAGACTTAAAAAACTAAAGAAGTTTCATGATAGTTTTTTATATAAACACTTTTACACACATATTAATAGTGTCACACGTCTTGTATGTTCATTGATTTATAAGTTTGGTGTTGGTCTGACACACTTTGCCAGTAAAATGGACGTGAAATTCAGAATATGAATAAAGATAAGTTCAATATTTTGCCTACAACTGTAAAAAGCATTAAAATGACCGAGATTAAAAATAATGTGATTGATTATATATGTAACTTTGATTACAGAATTTCTAATAAAAATGACTGGTTAATATTTTTTCCAGAAAAGTATGATCTTGAGCCAGACGGATTGTTTTGGTCAAAACCAACGTTTACATTCAAACCAATTTTTCCAGTCAATAAAAAATTCAAATCGTTAAAGCTCAGAATATCACTAAGTCCTACAAAAAATGTTTTGAAAGTTATATCACATAATGCAGTGATTTTTACAACTGACGTTTATAATCAACATATAGACATAACGTTGCCTTATAGTGACAAATATACATTCGAAACGAATCCATATATTTCTCCTGATAGAGAGTTGGGGATCTATATTAGTAAAATTAGTATTGTTGAGTTGGATGGGTCTGTAAGCATTTTACACTACAATAATCTTACATCACACGATATTTCAGAAATAAAATGTGTAAATTATGAATAAAGTTAATTCTGTTTTGTTTATTACTCATGATTGTTCTAAAACAGGTGCGCCTATTGTTTTAGAAATGGTTATCGATTCTTTTATCAAAAACAATCCAACCACAAAAGTATATGTTGCGTGTATTGATGAACCACACATTAAAAATTATGATAGGTGGAATAAAAAGTATAACTGTTTTCTGATTAAAGTTATAAACTCCAAACACAATGTTAACTTTGATTATTATAATGCTTTAAACAAAGTCCTTGATCTGGATGTTGTATATGGTAATACTATTTTGACGTTACCATATTTGACGATGCTTAAAAAAGTAAATCCCGAAATTAAAACGGTATTGCATCTTCACGAAAATGCTACGTCTATTGAATATTATGAATCAAACGTTGGTAAGTTGATTTGTGCATATAAGTATATTGATAAGTTTATCGTTGTATCTCAATGGCAAACAAAAATGTTGTTAGACTCTGGAGTATATGACAAAAACATCTTTTATACACCCGAATGCATCAATACTGATGTATTCGATCCATTGTTGAATACACCAAAACTTCCGAGAAGCAAAACTCGTATTATTGGTATTGGAACGCCATGTGTAAGAAAAGGATTGGATCGTTTTATTCAAGTTTCCAGATCATTTGATCGTAACAAATATGAGTTTGTGTGGATCGGACAAAAGCCTGATTATTACAAAGGATTTCTTAGAATTGCAGGATACGGATCATATGAAGATCTGTACGCCGAGGAGTCAAACGTTATATTCCTAGGAGAGACCAACGATATTTCACAAGAGTTGTTATCTGCTGACATTTTCTTATTGTTGTCCCGAGAAGATCCATGTCCTCTGGTCATGTTAGAATCATTGTATTTTGGTTTGGGAACGGTTACAATAAAATCATCTGGGGATTCGTATTTGTTTGCCACACACCACGATGTGGTATTGTCCGAATACAATTCAGATGATGTTGTTCAATCGATCTATACGTTGGAAAACAAACTGAAAGATTCTCATGTAAAATATTTCAAGACGAATCATCATAAACATTTGAAGCGTAATATATCAAATGAAGTTGTATGTAAGTCTATTATGGATGAAATTGCATCCATGTTTATTGAGTCTGATTTAAATCAAAAGATAACATACGTTTTTGTGGATGACATGTATCCGGAGAAGTGTATAAAGATCATTGACTCATATGTCAAACATGGTATTACAAACATTAAGTTGTTGACATCCAAAAATATTCAATCACCATACGTAGTGAAGATCAATCCGATTACTTCAAAAACAGAATATAGTGAGTTCATTTTGAAAAAATTGGTAAATTATGTTCATACAGAATTTTGTTTGATAAGTCAGTGGGATGGATTTATTGTTGATTTTGATAAATGGAATCCTGAATTTTTTAATTATGATTACATCGGTGCTCCTTGGTTTTGGAAGACCACTAAAACTCTAGGTGGAAATGGTGGTTTTTCGTTTCGTTCTAAACGAATGATGGAATTCGTTAAAAACATATCATACGACCCTAAATACGCCGAAGATGAATTTATTTGTGAAGTTCATGGTCAATATTTGACAGATCATGGATTTAGATTTCCCCCAGATGAATTAGCAAAAACATTTTCTATTGAGTGTGGAAATTATGATGGTTCATATGGATTTCATAATTTTACCACATCAAACGTTCCAAACCTCAAAGATGTGTGTGGAACAAAGTTTCATCATTCCGGTGACTTAGGTGATATTATTTATTCACTACCGTTTGTTCGATACAAGGGTGGGGGTACATTAATACTTTCAAGTGACTATAGAGCAATGTCTGTAAGATGTCCTATGACGTGGGAAACCTGTATGCAACTCAATGAATTGTTAGTAGGGCAATCGTACATTACAGATGTACAATGTGCTTTGAAAAAGCCAGAGGATATTGACATTGATCTAAACGATTTTAGAAAAACATTTATTGAATGGGGACTTGGAAAGTTTACAAAAGAAGAAGAAAATGATATACGGCAAATTCCGTTAACACAACTGTATCGAATCAATATTGATACAGAGACTCCGGTTGGTATTGATCAAGAAAAGTGGATACATCTTGATTCAAAAATTCAATTTGACAGTAAACCTATAGTAGTCAATAGAACTGCACGATATCATCGTAACGGATTTCCATGGCAGAAATTAGTAAACGATTATGGTGATAAAATGTTGTTTGTAGGAACAAAAGCTGAATTTGATTTATTTGTAGAAGAATTTGGCTATATCAAATATTATCCAACTCAACGAATCTTACAACTAGCACAAATATTGAATGGTGCAAAACTATTTATTGGCAATCAGAGTTTTCCATATTCGTTAGTTGAAGCAATGAAAATATCAGCAATACAGGAAACAAACTCACATTTAGTTCCAAACTGTATGTATCATCGTGATAATGTGTACTTGACATTCACAGATGAATCATTGAATTATTCCAAAATAAAGAATTTTATAACTCAGTATATATGAATATAGACATTAGCCAAATTGTTCACACCGATATTGTACAACACCCTGAGACTATACCCCGTCGTCATTTAACCGTACCATATTGTATGGGTAATGGTGTCGATCTTGGATCTGGGGGATGTCCAGTGGTTCCTTGGGCTATTCAGGTCGAATATCACCAAGCACCTCACTTTGGTCAACGTATCAATTATATTGGAGACGCAACACAATTGCCGTTTAAAGATGAAACGTTAGATTTTGTATACGCAAGTCATTTGTTGGAAGACTTTCTTGATTGGAAGCCAATACTAGATGAATGGAATCGTGTCATCAAGGTTGGTGGTAATATTGTAATTATGGTTCCTTATCACAAAACGTTTCGTCAGTGTGTATTAAATGGACAAGATGATAATCTAGCACATCAACATGAAAGTTATCCAGGCGAATTGACAGAATTTTATAAAGTAAATTATCCAAACTTTGAGGTTATTTCAGATTATATCACGGATTCCTATAACATTTTGTTTATTGCTAAAAAAATAAATGTATGATTGCAAACGTAATAAAACACATTTCCGAAGAATACACACATGTCAAGTTTGATTTGTCGTTGACAGAAACAATTGATTTTATCAAACAAAACAAACTTGAAAATGAAATATTGGTATTTACGGTCAAACAGAAAACTGTAAGAGTCACTGATGTATATGATAATGATACTACGGATTTTGGTCCACATGGTTATTCAATTGCACATTTAACTCTTCCATTGGTTTTGGAAAAGTACCCAGATATTGATACGAAGTTTTTGTTTTGGAAACAGGATAATTTACATCCATTGGTGTACAACTATCCAATATTTTCAGTATCTAATATGCCTTATGATGGTGTTTATAATCCACAGTTGTTTCATGATTATTTGTGCGCCATTCCACGTATGATCGAAATGTCAAATGCACAATCGACGTTTAGAGATAAAAGAAAAACCGCATATGCTAGATCTGGCGTAACTGGTATTTTTTTGGATATCATCAATGGAATTGATTGGTTTGATACTTACAAGTTTAGATTTTGTTTGTTTTCATCAATCTTCAATGATGTATGTGATATAAAATTATTTGAACCATCATATGATTCATATCTTGGTCCTAAATTGACCTCTGAACAAAAGAGTCTAATAAATAAATTGCCACTATTTGACAAAATGACATCAATTGAACAGATGTGGGAATCACAGTTAAATGTACAAATCAACGTATTATCAGAAGGTAATGCGTCTATGTCACATGGACGTTGTTTAATGTCATTGTATAATAATGGACATATTATTCGCATCGGTCCTACAAAATACATGGGTATTATAGATACTATGATAAAATCGTGTGATTATAACTTAATTAACCACGTATGTCCAAACGCAGACTCTACTTTCTATCGAAGTATAACGTCATTGATAGATCATGAAATTGATTTTGAAGAAAGGCGTAAAGTAGTTCTTTCAAACTTTTCTCATGATGCTGTTATTGATATGATATACCAAATGATTGGATTGTATAACCAGAATGTGAAACATTAAATTGAATACTTTGTCAGTAATGGCTTAAAAATATTCGGATTTCTATCATATTGATGTAATATGCTTACGGGATTGTTGTTTACATACACAATTCCGTCTTTGAATTCATATTGTCCTTCTTGAACCTGTGATATGATCAGATTATTACAATGTGGAAGAATCGAAACGTAGTTGAGTTTGTTATAAATGAATAGTTTATTCATCATAACTTGATCACATATTGGTGTATGTGGATACGTTCTTGTTGTTCGAATGTAATTTACATCTTTGGTTATATCATTAACTAACCGTTTGAAGTGTTTTATTTTACCAATACAATTTGAATTGATGGAGTTTCCTTTATAATCATTTATACAATTTGAAACATCTGAATCAAAAGAATAGATTTGAAATTGTTTCAATGACCACGAATTTACCATAGAAACTGGCTCTTCTGAAAATGTAAGATAATCTGGATTTTTTAGATAAGTGAACGGGTCACACTGAAATATTGTATCCCTACTATCCAAAAATAAAATGATATCTTCATCGTTAATATTGTTTTCTTCAAAATAACGTTTATACACATATAGTCGTTGAAAAGATACGTCATCCAAATAATCCCCGAGAGGATGTGTTGGATCTTCAGTGCATCTTTTATATATTGGTTCAACCAATTCGAGCGTTACATCCAGTCCATGAACATATTGTTTCATACGTTCTATGGATTCGGTGAACATAATCACTTTTCCATCATAATTAATACGTCGTAACGATTCACAAAACGCACCAACATAATTCATTGATTCAAACTCTTTGAAATGACTCAAAAAAACATTATATGATACTATGTACTTCATTAAAAATATATATTCATCAAAATGAGAATCGTAGGAATATGTGTTTGTTATAACGAAGAACGGTTGTTGCCGTTCTTTTTAGATTACTATACCAGTTTTTGTGATGAACTTGTAATCTTTGATGGCAATTCAACGGACAACAGCATCAATATTATACGAAGTTACATTGGTACTACAAACTGCAATATTGAACTAAGAATCAATCATTCTGTCGGTACCATAGATTATTTTGACTATGGTCATTTGATGGATTATTGGAACGGCAATTGGAACTTATCATTGGATTACATTAGAAGTTATGCGTGGAAAAATCTGTTTTCTAAAGCAGATAATGATTGGATACTGGTGGTAGACGTTGATGAATTTTTATACCACCCACTCGGAATACGTAACAAACTATCTCGGTTGAAAGAACAAAACGTTACTTTACCAGTCATTCAAGGATTTGATATGATATCCGATACGTATCCAAATTACGATAAATCCAAGTTTTTACCCGATATTGTTAAAAGTGGATGGTGGACTGTAGTTCAAAACAAACAATTAATTTTTGATGCTCAGAATATATCAGATATCAACTATAACGTAGGATGTCACAGTCATAGAGCAGAGGGATTGATTACAATAGATACAAATACTCCATTTATAGATCAAATCAAGAATCTACATTACAAATATCTTGGATACGACAATTTTATTGAACGAGAACGACGCAAGTATCATAATGTATCGGTTTATAACAAAAATAGAGGGTTGAGTTGGCATTATGAAAAACATATGAATATGACGATTGAAGATTTCAATCATCTTAAAACTCAAAATACATACCACGAAGATGTTTTAACTGCTATATCATCTAAAAAACCAAAGAGTTAACGTTTTTCCATATATTTATAGGACATGACCTATAAAGACTTCTTCAAAGAATATAACATGAGTCAGATTCCCGTGGGTGGACAACCATCAATCTCGGGTCAATCTGGCACTTATGCATCACCAGATGTGACCCAGAACCCCGGATCGTTTCCTGCCGAC
>JACCDW011453041.1_pt1 | contig 11174 bp, 3 predicted proteins | sample 7449781 | NCBI WGS metagenome assembly JACCDW01 (sample SAMN15323449, study PRJNA562643) | freshwater metagenome | isolation source: river surface water | place: USA:Blue River Watershed | collected 2017-08-18
AACAGGTTTTGGATATTACAAAATAAACACAAGAGGATACAATTTTAAAGATCAATAAATATGGGAATAGGTGTATATGGTGTTAAAAGACCAGCGGATGTAGACCCTTCGGATATCGAGGTTGTTGTTTTATATAGCAAAAACAGAAACTCAACCGAAACACAAAAAGTTACAAAATTAAACGGTACTGACGTCATTAGACCAGTATTTGACCCAACAAACTCTTTAGAGGTTTTGGGTGGTATGTATAACCTTGAATTACCTAAGAGTGTTTTTAACGCTAAAGGTTTTTACACCGTTTACATAAGACCAGCCCAAATAAGAGTTCAAATCGAAGATTGTGCTGAGTTGGCAACATTCCCAGATATCAAGGGCCTTGTTTTGAATATTGACTCAGCCCCAGATGGGTTTAAGAGTAAGTTTAGTAATAACGGGTTGGATGGATACCGAGTTGAGTATCTTAATGATAACGGTAGTAAGGTACAAAATTTATATAGGGTTATCACATCTTCATTTATTGTTGAACCAGTCCAAGTTGATACACCAAATAGTTCAGTTAAAACCATAAAATATACATATAATAACGTTGGTACTTTATTGTTTTGTACGGTAACACCGAATGCGGCACCTAGTTTTAAACCTACAGCAACACCATTTATTGGTTTTAAAGGCCAGAATATTATATTAACAAATACAAGTTTTACCCCGCAAATACTTGAAGTTGAATTAGTTAACTACGATGCTGAAAGTTTGGCCATTGCTTTATATTCAGATCAAACAAAATCTATGGAAGATGGTATTTATACACTTTATGATTTTGACGGTAATATATATGCACAATACGACTTATATGAAATTAAGGATGCCACAAATAAAAAATTATTTGAGGTTAGAACAAGAAGAAATAATATAGATTCAACAAAGACACTAAATAACATCGTAGGAAATGGCTAATCTTAGTTATACAAACACACCTTTAATAGCACACTTATATGACACAGCCGATGCCGCTATGGCGGCCGCTGCCGATCTTGGTTGTTCTGGTTATAGAACTTATAACATTAATGGTGAGAATAAATATGTACCTTGTTCATCTTTTTTAGCTTATGAGCAAGCTCTAAGGTATTATAAAAGCCAGGGTAGTACAAATCAAATATCTGGTTTTGGTAATATTGGTGATAAAGCCGTTGGTTTACAATTCGCTAACGCAAAAGATGAGATATCTGGTGACCCGTTTTTCACATTAGGTAATTTTTCGTTATCAACATCGGTAACAAAAAAAGGGGTCAAAGGTAAAAATATTACCTTATCTGGTGAAAACAAGTCATACACAGCTGAAAGTATAAACAATTTAAACCCAGCTAAAAACGGCGGACAAAACGCTGTTGACCAAATTAATAAGAAAATTGAGGACAATATAACCGTTAGAGTACTTTTCGATAAAAAGAAGTTACAAAATTATGTTCTGTATGCTCCAATGAAGGAGACGGTTAAAAACACGATTATTGAGATAACGCAAAAATACCCAGCTGGTCTTAGGTTGAACGTAATAGGTTTGGCATCACCAACCGTATCTGACTATAATTACTCAAGTAGTAAGGACACCGCACAGTTTAAAGTTAACCTTAGCAATATTAGCAACCCATTTGGTATAGAATACACAGCAACTGGTAGCACTGTAACTGATGATGTTAATATAACACCGCTTAGAAATTTTTCAAAAACTTATACTGATTATGTTGTGTATTACAACCAGGTTGAGTATAAAATATTAAATGCAACCCTACCTAGTTCATATGGTGACTCAGAAAACGGTATATATTTAACCGTTGAGGGTAACCCATTTGTTAATGATGTAAATCTTAACAAAACTGTTAACAAAACGTTTTGGGTTAAACCCAAAATGCAAAAATATGATGATTTTCAGAAAAATTTATCTGACATGGGTCAATTTTTACTGAATTATAATTACGAAAAAAATAAATATATCAGCGTAATTAGATATAAAAAACTTACAGATCTAGGGGTTGAGTTAAACATGAATGAGACCCTTACCTTCCCACAATATGATGAGGTTAATATTGATTTATTTAGTAATGAATTTGATAAATATTTAACAAAATTAAATACGATATCAGATGATTTCGACTCAACAAAAACTAATTTAATATCCAGATTCCTTACAACAGATTCATTAAAAGAATTTGATACCGATGATAGAAGGGTTAACTTAATGTTTGGGCTTATCGGTAAGAATTTTGATACCATTAAAAAATATGTTGATGGTATAACATTCATGACCAATTTAAGTTATGATAAAATAGAAAACATACCCGATTTATTAGTTAAAAACTACGGTAACATGTTAGGTTTTGAAACCTATAGTATTGAGGATGAGAACACACTTATTGAATCTTTATTTGACATTAAAGACTTACGCATTGAACCAGGTTTAAAACCAGTTGATATTGATATTGAACTTTGGCGCAGGATTTTTATAAACTCATACCATCTTTGGAAGTCAAAAGGTACCAGAAAATCTATTGAATTTATTTTAAACCTAGTTGGCTTACCCGATTCAATTTTTGAGGTTAACGAATATGTTTATGTTGCGAGAAATAAAGTTGATTATGTTAACAAGTCTTACGAAATATACGGATCAACATATAGTGATAATATTTTATTAACCTTATTACCTTTTGACAAAGATGGTTACCCAACCGTACCATCAAGAATTAGATACCAAGAAGCTGGGTTTAGTGTTGCAAATGATGGTAAAAATTTCGGCCCATATGATTTTGGATCCATCTACATAAAAGCTTATGAAAAAGATGGTAATGTACCAATCTTTAACATGGACAGGTTTGCTGATAACGTAAAGTCATGGGTTTATTCCGAATCACAAGTACTTAGATTATCGGAAGATAGTATCGGTTATACCGAGTATTATGAGGATGATTCTAGATTGGTTGTTAACTCTAAAGAATTAGAGGTTTACATATCATCTGATAAAATTTTTGATTTCACACTATACAGGTATCTTAATAGAAATTCTATTGAATTAAATTCGGATTTAACTTTTAGAACTGTACCAGAGATAAATGCTGGTGATTTAACATTTAACCAGTTCTTACAGAAATCGATGGACAACTACATCAAACCAGACAATAGAAAAACAATTAAAACATACCCAACACTAACTAAAATTTATTATGATTATTTGGCGTTAACGAATAACCCAGTAACAAACACAAAAAGTTTAGAATTTTTAAATAAATTTGATTCTTCATGGGTTAAATTAGTACAACAGTTTACACCAGCAACAACAATATTAAATGCTGGTAAAAAAATACAAAATAGTAAGTTCTTAGATAATAAATTTGTATATAAACACGGTTTAAATAACAAAGTTAATTGGTTAGGTACTGATGGATCGGAATTCCAGGACAAGGCAAAAAGGCCAGTTAATCAAGGTACAACTAACCCTATTGACACAAGAGGTTTCAAAAAAGACCCTTTTATGGGGGAATCATCTAGTTTTACACTTGTTGGTAATAAAGGTAAAAACTATACTGGATACGACCCAACTATAAACGAGTATTTCGGTTTTTATTATAACATCGAAGACGCTTGTAGTGGTGTTGAGATATACAGATGGGATGAAGATGAGAACTATGGTGATGACGGGGTATATGGTGGTAACGTAAATACTGGATCTGGTGATAGAAAAGGTGTATTTGTTGTTTACGATAATAATCTCTATCGATTAAACACCAACCAAATGTATGGGTTCGGAACGACATATGTAATCAGCACCGACCCAACACCATACACTGACAGCACGCTTGTTTTAGATAGTGGTTATGACACCGAAACAATAACATTACCAAATGGGCCAGGTAAATACTTGGTTGAATTTACCGTTTCTGGCCAGGATGATATAAAAATTTATGATGGTTTAGTTTCTGGTACTGAATTAGATGGTATTAGCGGCCCAGCAACTGGTACGGTAACGTATTCAGAAGTTTTAACATTCTCAACTGATAAGATATCAATTTGGAATATGTTAAACTACCCTAATGATATCACGATAACAAATTTAAGTGTTGGTATATTGAGTAATAGACCCAACGCGTTTGAGGTTTATGAGTTAATACCACTAACAACAGACGCTAGTTCAATAACATTTAAAGACACACTAGCTAGTATCTTACTTGATTCCGAAAAAACTCATTATCTTGAGGGTGTATCACTTGGCCATGCTTATTTAGCAGCAAACATTGATTATATCTGTCCAGTACCAAAACCACATACTTGTTATTACAATTACAGTGGTTTAACTATTAATATGTCAACAGCTGGAATAACAGATTATTATGACGAAACAAATGAATACTTAACAATTGAACAATCAAAATACTACGGTTATTCAAAAAACACAGCAACTACCGAACCAGATGATGCCGTATATGGTGCTTCTGGTAATTGGGTTGTCCCATACAGAAAACCAACGACTTGGACAAATGGTGTTGTTTATTATTCTGGTGATGTTGTGACAAAATCTTCGGTTCACTACTTGGTGACAGGTGCAACCGTTACTGGTACAAGCGGTACACCAACTGGTACAACAACAACCACAATTGTACCAGGTTTATATCAATCGTATACAGACAGAACTAAAACTGATCCGTATATGCACATTGATTCGGCATATATTAAAAGGTTAAGAGTAAATCCTTTTAGTGATATCGTATCTATTAATTTAAGTAAGAATCTATACTTATATCAGGTTTTCAGTGGTGCAACACCTACTGAGACATACAAAGTTGTAAATAACGTATTAAACGATGAACTCTATATTAGCGAATCATCTACAGTAACTTTTGATGGGTTCTACTCGTTGGATGAGACTAAAATAGGGCCATTCTATTCACCACAAAGTGATGAGGTGGTTGTCAACACATTAATCGAAGAGTTAGAATTAGAAGCGGATAAAGATAACTATATTGACATTAAATCATTAAATGAAAACTTTAATGTAAATAATTCAAACATTGGTTTATCTGACGGTTATTATCTAGTAAAACAAAACGCATTTTTAAAATTTGAAGCTGATTTATATTTCGAAACCGAATTATCAATCGACCAGATAGTAATCATTAAATTAGTGGACCAATTTGGTAAAGTTTACCATGATGAAACCTTTACACTAAATGGGTCCGATAGTGCACAAGATAGGGTTAGTAGCATAAGCTACCAAGGTATATTCCCTGTCGATACGAGACTTTATTTAGTGGTTAATCCAGAGGTATATGGTTGTACTTTAAAAAGATATCAAGAATTAGATTACGATTACATAGAACCAACAAATTATTCTGATATAGACGACCCAAGATTCAGGGTTTATTTTAACGGGGGTAGGTCGGTCGCTGATGGTCACTATTTTGATGACGTAATATCAATTGAGCCAGTTGGTGTCAATAATAATTTCCAGGTTGATCATAACATGTTTAAAACAGACAACGTGTTAGACACCTATAAATTTAGACCTAAACCAGTGATAACACAATCATATGATGAGGCGAATAATTTTGGGTTAATTTTCGGTAAATTCTACGAAAAATTCAAATCAAGTAGTGTCATTGGTAATGTTTCTGTTTATGAAAAGGGTTTTAATAATGACAAACTTAGTTTTGAGGTTACGGTTAGATCCAAAGACGCGGCGTCATTATTACCGCCCGACCAATCACAAACTGGAATTAAAAAGTCTTACACAATAACTTCAACAAATAATTACATTGGGAATACACCCCAAGAGGTTGAGGATATTGGTTTAACAAAAAACATAATAATCGGTAAAACCCCAAAACCTAAAGTTAAAAAACTAAGTAAATTAGACTTTCCTTTCTTGAGATATGTAAAAAATGAGGCTGTTAACACTAGTTTAGGTACCTCAATCGATTTCATTGGTTATGATGATGGTTTTACTGATTATGATTTAATCGATTATGGTGCTAATATTGACAATAGTATTATCGCCAAAACTAGATATAAAACCGCAACTGGTTATTGGAAAAAAGAAAACGCTGTTTATAACACACAACTATATCAAGACATTTTAGCGGTTGTTCCATATTTTAGCGCTAACATTAACAATTATAATATTAACGATATAGTTAAAGTTAAATTAACAGATTATGATGTTGTTGTTGAAACCGCAACGGGTACAACAATTGAAACAAAAACAGTTGAAAGACTTTATGTTTGTATTGAAGATATCACACCAAACCACTTAAGAAAACAAACGGGTGTCGCATATTCAATGGATATACACCCTATATACCGACCAAATGGTGCCAGAGCGTCATTTATTCCAATAGAAAAATATGACCTAAAATCTTTCACACCGTTGGGTTACAACAAATTTGACAGGTATTCGGCTGTGAAAACAAACATTAGACCTTATAAATATGTTGAACCAGTAATATTAAGCGGGTTACCAACAGAAAAACTTAATTTAGGTGATATCATTAAAGTACCAGGATCTGGGTCAGCTTTCACATATTATGAGTACGTCTATAATAAATCAGTAACATATGACTCCAGTAACACTTACCCAGCTGGTTCATTTGTTTATTATGTATCATCGGCGGATCCCACATCATTTAGTTATTGGCTTAAAAAAACTAACACAGGTACAGGTGCCCCAACAACTGGTTCACTTTGGCATGAATTAAGATTAACGGGTGCAACTGACAGTAATTTATTTTACAATAAAAACGATGTTGGCGGCTTTGTACCAATCACCTCATCAGGGGAACCTTTTTCATACGCACCAACAACCTTTAGATTTAAAAATCTAATACCAACACAAACCGACTCAACTGGTAATAGATATTATATACAATTAACTGGGTTTACTAGTGTGGTAATTGCAGATATGGCACCAAATTATTTACCAACAACTGAAACAGCTGGGCAATTAGATGGTGTTGATATGATCGCCTATTATGTTATGACAGGGGCAACTGGTAGTTTACAATATTCTGGTACAACTGGTGGTTTATACACGGGTTACACATTGGATACGAATTTAATACAAAATAACTATACAGCTGTTATTAATAAAATAATACCAGGGATAACCTTAACGGACACAAATATCTCAAGCAATATTAAACCATTATTTGAGAGGTTGTGTACAAATAGTGACGATGATAGTATCTATGATTTTGATGCTGATTACCCTTATAACATAGCGTATGCTTATAATAGTAGGAAATACACGATACATAGAAACACATTATATAGAGCATTGGGTAATTATAGTAGTATACTCGTTACAGCGCCAACCCCACATATTTCTGGTTGGGAAGAAGTAGATTTTATGTTAGTTAAAAAATTCACTTACCATAAAGATAGAACAAGGGTTAAAATATATGAAGGTACTGTCGAATCTTTGGACACAGCGACAAAAAACAGTTTATATTTCTTTAATAGTAACCTAGTTTTAAAAAGTGGTTTTGCTGAAAATTCTTTTAGCGGTTCAACCAAGAATAATAAATTATTAACTGGTGTTAATAAGTTGTTTGACGCTAAAAATTCTAACATTAGAGATGTTGTTGAATATGGTAATGTTGGGTTTAGAAAATCGGGTTCGGATATAATAATGGATTATTACTACGAAAGAGATGATAATAACTTACCGTTAACGGGTGAATTTATAGGTGGTTTAACTGTGACAAATCCATGTGGGCATCACGCTAAAGTAATATTCGGTGTGTTATTCGATGCGGATTTAACATCGTTATCACAATTGTACCCTAGGAAGCAAACCGATTTCGCTTTACCAGTATTAGCAAGCGCAACTTATAACCCTAATGTTAGGTTAATAGTTAATCAGTTTGGGGCCACTAAGATGACAGTTAAAATATCGGGCCCTAATATGTCAACAATAACAAAAGTTTTAAATAAAAACCAAACTATCGATGATATAATCTCAGTTGTTAAAGGTGATTCTATAACAATAGATGTTACTTATGACACAAATAAAAACTTAACTAAGTTTAAATCTGGTAATGTTGATGGTTATACTTTATATAACGCGAGTGACGTTGGTATTGACACCACTTATATCACAGCAACTAAGACATCGGTTAGTAAGATGATCACAAGAACAATTAAACTTAAAGATCTTTACGAGGATAGAGTGGTTAAATTAGATTTCGAGGGTGCTAATTTCATAGAATTAGGTACAGTTGATCCATTAGATTACATAAAATTATAAAATAACGATATTTATATAAAAACAAAAAATGAGCTATATAATTAAGAAAAACGAACCATTGGTTAATGTAAAATTAACCAATAATGGTAGAAGAAATTTAGCTGAAGGTACATTAAATTTTACATATTTTGGTTTGGGTGATTCTGAGATGAATTACACAACAGATGATACACCTAGTGTTAACATATTGAGGCCGTCTGATAACGCAACCGCTATGAATTACCCTGTAAGCCCTGACGGGTTGAATGAGGTAACACCAATAACTATTGTTAACGCAATACCTAATGAAATTTACACATCCGCTATTGAGAGAGGTTTTTTTGATTATACGGGTACGACAACGCACCCAACAATTGATTTAGCTAGTTTATATAATATTGTGGGCACAACAATAGGGTCAACAAATTCGGTAACATTTGAATATACAACGGGTAGCTCAAAAAACATTGACTATGTTGATTTAAAACCAGGGGATTATCTGTTTGTTAAATACGAAAATAACGATTATGTTACTGGGGCAACCTACTCACAATCGGTTGAAATAACGGAACCAGTACAGTATTTTTGGTATGTAATTGAAACTGTTACAACAGCGGATTCTGGTGATAACCAAACTTTAACTGGTATAACAAATGGGACAAACATAACTGTTGTGATCGATAGAAATTTACCAATTGGTAGTGCTAATTTAACAGCTTTTGTTTATCCAGGTAAGGATACAATAAAAGAATATTATGATAACCCAACACCGTTAGCTTATTGGCAAAATGGTTTGTTAGATTTTTCTAATAACAACACACAATCTGAATTAGATGTACCTGTTTGGAACATGAATATCATTAACATTGAGGATGTTATTGGTTTAGATCCGACTAGTGATAAATCTAAATACGATTCTGTTTCTAGTTCTTATTTAGGTGCGGCAATAAAATTTAACCAGTATGACGAAAGAGCCAAGATTGGTGTGATTCATTATACAAATAATACGGTATCTAATTTTTACGGTGAGGGTTTCTATAGATCAACGCTAAAGTTGAAGATACCTTACATAATGTGGCATAAACAGCAATTTACAACAACACCAACAACGCTTGGTTACACGTTTGTTGCCGACACAGAATTAAAAACCATGACAGCTAACGCTGAGTTAGGTATTGGGTCAACAATTGCCCAATATTACGACCTAGTTGATCAGGAAGTTGATAAAAATGTTGTTGGTAAGGTCTTTATAGATGAGAAAATTATTGTGATTGAAGACCCAGAATTATTATCTGTTTTGTCATACAAAGCTAACAGAAACTGGACATTACCAAAACCAATCCTAACATTAACTGAGCCAGGTATTTGCGGAAACACAAGCACAATTGGTTCTGTACAACCTGGTGAATATTTCTTTGCGACATACTTATTTGCTGACACAAACGGTGTTACAGGTATGCATTGTGAAGATTATACAATGATCTATAATAACACGGATAAACCTAAAGATGTTTTATTTGAGTTTAATAAAAAGACATCGGATCCGAATTATAGTGAGTTTAATTTCTTAAAAAACTACAATGACGCAAGTGGTACTGGTTTTAAAACAAACCAAATATTTCTTTTATGGCAAAAAGCTGAAACGTCTATAAAACCAGACTCAACAAACTGGTCTTATGTCGAAGTTAGTGAATATTTGGGTACAAACGGTTGTGTAACAGGTGTTATGAAGATAAATGGTACTGAGTTTGAGTTACACGCTGACATTTATGATTACATAACCAACGTATTAACAACACACCCAACAGTTAACCTGGCAACGTTTGATGCTTTTGAGTTGGGTGATAAACAAGTTGGTGAGGTTATCGTTATTTTTAACGGAACAGTCCAAAAGCAAGCATCCGATGATACTTTATCTGATGGCGACTACTTCTTATACCCAGATTCAACAGGCGTTGTTGGACCGAATGGTAGAAGTGTTATAGTTTTTGCACATGGTCATGGGGTTAGCCCAGATTTATTACAGATTTACTATTTAATTGGTACTAGCGTAACAGCTAAAACGATTAAACAGGTTGTTACTGTACCATCTTTAGCAACTATTAATGCTAATACAAACGCCGACCCAATCTATAGATCAACCATCGCACCAAATAGGATTTCACTTAAATTAAATAAACAACCTAATAATTCTACCGTTTGGTTGTTCTATAAAGGTATGTTACTATCATCAGCAACATATGGCGTATTTGTAACAAACGAAACTATTGATGATAGACGAGTTGAATTAAATTTTACACCCGCACAAGGTAGTGAAATAACAATGTTTTATTTAGATAATTCAGGTGCTGGGCAAGTTGTGTCAACAAACGTTTTAACAAAAGATACTATTGCCGCATTACGTGTAAATATTGATCAATATATCCTTGACAATAGTGAGACCGATCTTTATCTTTTAACAGACTACATTGATTTACCTTCGATAACCGAAACTGATAGATTTACATTTGGTGATGAGGTGTTTTTTTACGGTAATGTTGAGACTGATATAAAAGCCACCATATACAAGACACAGTTAACATGTAACGTATTACCTAATCAGTTTACGGCATCTCAAAACCCAACTTTTAACCCAGACCAGGATAAAGTTGCGTTCACTGAGATAGCTATTTACGATAGTAATAGAACTGTTGTCGCAACTGGTAAGTTTTCAGAGCCAGTAACAAGAAAATATAATTCTGATATGTTAGTATTACAAGCAACAATTGATTTCTAATGGGTTTTATAAAACGAAATAAGTATACTTTTGAAATATACCTCACAAATAAGGGTAGAGAAGCTTTTGTTAACAAAGGTTTCAAAAATACTGTTACACATTTTTCACTTATTGATAACACAAACTACCAAC
>JACCDW010549959.1_pt1 | contig 11173 bp, 11 predicted proteins | sample 7449781 | NCBI WGS metagenome assembly JACCDW01 (sample SAMN15323449, study PRJNA562643) | freshwater metagenome | isolation source: river surface water | place: USA:Blue River Watershed | collected 2017-08-18
CAGCTACCTGCGCTGGGAGCGCATCCTCGAGGCCGCGCGCGCCACGGGCGCGCAGGCCATCCACCCGGGCTACGGGTTCCTGAGCGAGAACGAGGACTTCGCCCAGGCCTGCGCCGATGCCGGCCTGGTCTTCATCGGCCCGCCGCCCTCGGCCATCCAGGCCATGGGCCTGAAGGCCGAGTCCAAGCAGCTGATGGAAAAGGCGGGCGTGCCCCTGGTGCCGGGTTATCACGGCAGCAACCAGGACGCCGCCTTCCTCAAGGCGCAGGCCGAGAAGATCGGCTACCCCGTGTTGATCAAGGCCAGCGCCGGCGGCGGCGGCAAAGGGATGCGCGCGGTGGACAAGGCCGCCGACTTCGACGCCGCCCTGGCTTCCTGCAAGCGCGAGGCCGCCAACAGCTTCGGCGACGACGCGGTCCTGATCGAGAAATACGTGCAGCGCCCGCGTCACATCGAGATCCAGGTCTTCGGCGACACGCAGGGCCACTACGTCTGGCTGTTCGAGCGCGATTGCTCGGTGCAGCGGCGCCACCAGAAAGTGCTGGAGGAGGCGCCCGCCCCCGGCCTCTCGCCCGCCCTGCGCCGCCAGATGGGGGAGGCCGCGGTGGCCGCTGCCCGCGCCGTGAACTACGTGGGCGCGGGCACGGTGGAATTCATCGTCGAACAGAAACCCTCGGGCGAGATGGCCTTCTTCTTCATGGAGATGAACACCCGCCTGCAGGTGGAGCACCCCGTCACCGAAGCCATCACCGGCCTGGACCTGGTGGAGTGGCAACTGCGCGTGGCCAGCGGCGAGCCGCTGCCGCTCACGCAGGACCAGCTGCGCATCGACGGCCATGCCATCGAGGCCCGGATCTGCGCCGAGAACCCCGATAACCAGTTCCTGCCGGCCACCGGCACGCTGCAGGTCTATCGCAAGCCCGCGTGCAGCAGCTTCTCGCGCTCGCCGGTGCGGGTGGACGACGGCGTGCGCGAAGGTGATGCGATCTCCCCGTTCTACGACTCCATGATCGCCAAGCTGATCGTGCATGGCGCGACCCGCGAGGAGGCGCTGGCGCGCCTGGACGAGGCGCTGGCGCAGACGCAGATCGTGGGGCTGGCCACCAACGTGCAGTTCCTGCGTCATGTGGTGCGCAGCGATTCCTTCGCCCGGGCCAACCTGGACACGGCCCTGATCCCTCGGGAAGCGGCGGTCCTGTTCCACCAGCAGACCGTCCCGCTGGCGGTGGCTGCCGCGGCCGCCGTGGCGCGCACGCTGATCGATGAACAGTCGCAGGCGGGGCATGACCCCTACAGCCGCCGCGACGGCTGGCGCTCGCACGGCGAGGCCCAGCGCCGTTTCGAGTTCGAATTCGGTGGCGAGCGCGCAGGCGCGCAACTGACCTATGGCCACGACGGCAGCCTGTCCCTCGGGGTGGGCGACACCTGCGGCCCCCTGTCGTTCGAGCCGGATGGCGCCGGCCGCATCGACCTGCGCTTTGCCGGCCTGCGCGAGCGCGTCACCGTGCATGCCCAGGGCGAGACCGACCATGTGTTCACCGCGCGCGGCGCCGCATCCATCGTGTCCCTGGACCTGCTGGCCCATGCCGGCGAAGGCGAGGCCGAGGGCGGCCGCCTGACCGCGCCCATGCCGGGCAAGGTGGTGTCCATTGCGGTGAAGGCGGGCGACCGCGTCACCAAGGGCCAGGCCCTGGCCGTGATGGAGGCCATGAAGATGGAGCACACCATCGCCGCGCCCGCCGACGGCACGGTGGCCGAGGTGCTCTACGCGCCCGGTGACCAGGTGACCGAAGGCGCGGAGCTTCTCAAGCTCGAGGCCGCGGCCTGAGGGCCAAAGACCGCGGCGTGCGAGGGCCGCGGTCTTCTGGGGAACAATCGCAGGATGCGTATCGCCGTCTGCCTCACCGACCAACGCGTCGAGCCCTGGCTCGAGGGCTTGCAGGCGGCCCTGCCGGGGGCCCACGTGTATGCCTGGACGCCTGGCGCACCCCCCGCCGACCACGCCGTGGTCTGGGCGCCGCCGCAGGCCTTCATCGACGGACAGCCGGGACTGCGCACCCTGTTCAACATCGGCGCGGGCGTCGATGCGCTCATGAAGCTGCGCCTGCCCGCTACCTTGCGGGTGGTGCGCCTGGACGATGCCGGGATGGCGGTGCAGATGGCCGAATACGTCTGTCACGCCCTGATCCGGCATTTCCGCGAGTTCGACGGCTATGAGGCCGACACCGCGCAGGGGCAGTGGTCGTTTCGCAAGCCGCGCACGCGCAGCGAGTTCCCCGTGGGCGTCCTGGGCCTGGGCGTGCTGGGCGCCCGCGTGGCGCAGGCCGTTGCCAGTTTCGAATTCCCGGTGCATGGCTGGAGCCGTACCCCGCGCGCGCTGCCGGGCGTGACCTGCCATGCCGGCGACGCGCAGCTGCCCGCCTTCCTGGCGGCCACCCGGGTGCTGGTCTGCCTGCTGCCCCTGACGCCAGCCACCACGGGCCTGCTGCGTCATGAGACCCTCTCGCAGTTGCGGCCTGGTGCCTATGTGATCAACGTCGCACGCGGCGCGCACCTGGTGGACGACGACCTGCTTGCCCTCCTGGACAGCGGTCACCTCGTGGGCGCGACACTGGACGTGTTCCGCACCGAGCCCCTGCCGCCGGACCATCCGTTCTGGCGGCACCCGAAAATCACCATCACCCCCCACACCTCGGCGCGCACCCTGCGCGCCGAGAGCATCGCGCAGATCGCTGGCAAGATCCGGGCCCTGCAGCGCGGCGAACCCGTCGCCGGGGTGGTGGACCCCCTTCGCGGATACTGAGGACCTCATGAAACTGCCATCACGCGTCGTGCTCGTCGACGTCGGCCCGCGCGACGGGCTGCAGAACGAGAAGCAACCTGTCCCCGCCGAGGTCAAGATCGGCCTGGTGCACCGCCTGCAGGACGCCGGCCTCAAGGAGATCGAGGTCACGAGTTTCGTCAGCCCCAAGTGGGTGCCGCAGATGGCGGACAACGCGCAGGTCATGGCCGGCATCGCCCGCCGCCCTGGCGTGCGCTACTCCGTACTCACGCCCAACATGCAGGGCCTGGAGGGCGCGCTGGCCAGCCAGGCCGACGAGGTGGTCGTGTTCGGCGCGGCCAGCGAGGCCTTCAGCCGCAAGAACATCAACTGCAGCATTTCAGAGAGCATCGAGCGCTTCGCGCCCGTGGTCGAGGCCGCCAAGGCCCGGGGCCTGGCGGTGCGCGGCGCGATCTCCTGCGCGGTGGGCTGCCCTTACGAGGGCGAGATCGCGCCCGAGCGGGTCGAACTGGTGGCACGCCTGATGAAGCAGATCGGCGTGGAGCACGTGGGCGTGGCCGACACCATCGGTGTGGGCACGCCCCTGAAGGTGCAGCGCGCGATTGAGGCGGCCCTCCAGCATTACGGCGTGGATGAAGTTTCCGGCCACTTCCACGACACCTACGGCCAGGCGCTGGGCAACACCCTGGCCGCCCTGGAGATGGGCGTGTGGCACTACGACACCTCCGTCGCCGGCCTGGGCGGCTGTCCCTATGCCAAGGGCGCCACGGGCAACGTGGCCACCGAGGACGTGGTCTTCATGCTGCATGGCATGGGCATCGAGACCGGGGTCGACCTGGACAAGCTGGTCGATGCCGGCCAGTACATCAGCGAGTTCCTCCAGCGCAAGCCGAACTCGCGCGCCGCCACGGCCATCCTGAACAAGCGCGCGGGGTAAGGACGATGTGCGGCGCTGAACTTCACTCCCTGCCCGAAGGCGTGCAGCGCGTCGCGCGCGTGTTGCAGGCCCAGGGCCATCCGCACGCCCCGGTGATGCTCGATGACGCCGCGCGCACCGCGCAGGAAGCTGCCGATGCCCTGGGCATCGCGCTGGGGCAGATCGCCAAGAGCATCATCTTCCGGCGCAAGTCCGATGACGTGGCGGTGCTGGTGATCACCTCGGGCGACCGGCGGGTCGACGAGAAGAAGGTCGACGCCCTGGTGGGCAAGACCGGCCGCGCCGATGCCGACTTCGTGAAGGCGCGCACCGGCTTCTCCATCGGTGGCGTGTCCCCGGTGGGGCACGCGCAGGCGCCGGTGACGCTGATCGACCGCGAGCTGTTCCGCTTCGAAGAGATCTGGGCGGCGGCGGGGCATCCCCACGCCGTGTTCAGGCTGCGGCCCCAGGACCTGGAGCGCCTGGCCGGTGCGCCGGTGGCCGACGTGGTTCAGGCCGCATGACATATTGGATCCAGATATGACCGATTACCGCGCGCAGCTGCTGGAACAGGCCCGCACCCTCCTGGAGGCGGCCCGGGTGTCGCCCGGCCCCGTGCGCTCGCCCTGCCTGTCGGTGTGCCGCATGGATCCCGCCAGCGGCCTGTGCGAGGGCTGCCTGCGCACCCTCAGCGAGATCGGCGACTGGTCCGACCTGGACACCCGCGAGCGCCTGGCCGTCTGGGCGCGGATCGAGCAGCGCGCCCAGTCGCCGGATGCCCCCGGCGGACACGGAGCTCCCGCATGAAGCGCATCACCTGCTACTTGGATGTCATCTCCCCGTATGCCTACCTCGCCTTCGAGCACCTGCCGCAGGCCCTGGAGGGACTGAGCTACGAGATGGACTACGTGCCCGTGCTGTTCGCGGGCATCCTGCAGCACCACGGCCAGCTGGGCCCCGCCGAGATCGCGCCCAAGCGCGAATGGACCTACCGCCAGGTGCTCTGGGCCGCGCGCCAGCACGGCATCCCCATGGATCTGCCGGCGTCACACCCCTTCAATCCGCTGGCGCTGCTGCGGCTGGCGCTGGCCTGCATGCCCGAATCGTCGCAGGCCGGTCCGCGCGCCGGGCGCGTGAACCGCCAGGTGTGCGAGACCCTGCTGCGGCATGTGTGGCGCGGCGGTGCCGAGGCGGCCGACGCCTCCCGCCTCCAGGCCCTGGCCGCCTCGCTGCCACCCGCACGCGATCCCGCCAGCGAGGCGGTGAAGTCGCAGCTGAAGTCCAACACCCAGGAAGCCATTGCCCGCGGGGTGTTCGGCGTGCCCACCTTCGAGGTCGACGGCAGGTTGTTCTGGGGCTTCGACGCGCTGCCGATGCTGCGGGCCTGGCTCGAGGGCGACGCCTGGTTCGAAGGACCCGGCTGGGAGGCCCCGAGCCAGCTGCCAGTGGGCACTGCCCGCCGCGTCAACGGCGCCTGAAGGTCGCCCTTGGCCCGGGAAACGGGTAAATTGCGATCTCTTCAGCAGTCCCTTCCTTCCGACCCCAACATGTTGACGGCGCTGGTCCTGGTCAAGCTCGTGGCGGAAATCGCGCTCATGGCCTTGGTGGGCCGGTGGGTGCTGGGCCTGCTCGCCGGCGCGGGCCGGGAGCGCAACGTCTTCTACCTGGTGCTGGACATGGCGGTGCGCCCCTTCGTGTGGTCGGCACGCCGCCTCGCGCCCAGGGTGGTGCTGGACCGGCATGTGCCGCTGGTGGCCTTCTGCCTGCTGGCCCTGCTCTGGCTGCTCGTGACCGCCTGGCGCATCCGACTGTGCCTGGAGATCGGCGTGCACCTGTGCCGCTGATATTTCCCCGAGAACGCGACCCCGCACATGTCCTCTCCCGATAACCGTCACCGCTACTGGCACCGCAACCTGCGCCTCACCGCGGTACTTCTGGCGGTCTGGTTTGCCGTGACGTTCGTCGTGAGCTTCTATGCCCGTGAACTGAGTTTCAGTTTCTTCGGCTGGCCCTTCAGTTTCTGGATGGCGGCCCAGGGCTCCCTGATCGTGTACTGCCTGATCGTCGTGGTGTACGCCCGTGCGATGGCCCGCCTGGACCAGGCCCACGATGTCGCCGAGGAGCCCTGAGGCGTGAGCGAAGCCGCCACCCGCAGGGCCTTCCGGCGCAGCCTGGACAAGGCCTACGCCTGGTACTTCGTCGGCTTCGTGGTGTTCGTGCTCGCCCTGGCGCTGTTCGAGCGCATGGGGCTGCCGCGCACCTGGATCGGGTACATATTCCTGCTGGCGACCATCGGCCTGTATGCCGGCATCGGCTTCATGAGCCGCACCAGTGACGCCGCCGAGTACTACGTCGCAGGCCGTCGGGTGCCCGCCCTGTACAACGGCATGGCCACCGCGGCGGACTGGATGTCCGCGGCCTCCTTCATCGGCTTGGCGGGCACCCTGTACCTCTCCGGTTATTCGGGCCTGGCCTTCATCATGGGATGGACCGGCGGCTACTGCCTGATGGCCCTGTTCCTGGCGCCCTACATGCGCAAGTTCGGCCAGTTCACGATCCCGGACTTCCTGGGGGAGCGCTATGGCGGAAACCTGCCCCGCTTCCTCGGGGTCGTGGCCGCGATCCTGTGTTCCTTCACCTATGTCGTGGCGCAGATCTACGGCATCGGCCTGATCACCTCGCGCCTCACGGGCGTGGCGTTCGAGCTGGGCATCTTCCTGGGGCTGGGCGGAATCCTCGTGTGCTCTTTCCTGGGGGGCATGCGTGCCGTGACCTGGACGCAGGTGGCCCAGTACATCGTGCTCGTAGTCGCCTACCTCGTGCCGGTGGTGTGGCTGTCGGTCAAGCAGACCGGGGTGCCGGTGCCGCAGGCCATCTACGGCTACCAGCTGGAGAAAGTCACCGCCGCCGAACAGCGCCTCACGGACGACCCCAAGGAGCAGGAAGTGCGTGCGCTCCACGCGCACCGCGCCGCCGAACTCGCGGTCAAGCTCCAGGATCCGGCAGCGGCCCTGGCGGCCGACCGGCAGGCCGCGCTTCGGCGCATCGACGCGCTGCGCGCCGAGGGGGCGTCTGCCGTGGACATCGCCGCCGCCGAGCGTGCACTGGCCCAGTTGCCCAAGGACCCGGAGGCGGCCCGCAAGGCCTGGACGGCGGCCAAGGCGGCAGCCGAAACCAAGTCCCGTCCCCTGGCCAGCATGCCCGCGCACGCGCAGCAATTTGCCGGTGACCCCCAGGGCGATGCCCAGGACCGGGAGGCCTACGACGTGTCCCGGCGCAACTTCCTCGCGCTGGTCTTCTGCCTCATGGTGGGCACCGCGGCCCTGCCGCACATCCTGGCGCGCTGCTACACCACGCCCACGGTGCGCGAGGCGCGTGAATCGGTGGCCTGGTCGCTGTTCTTCATCTTCCTGCTCTATGTCACCGCGCCGGCGCTGGCGGTGCTGGTGAAGTTCGAGATCTTCCACTCGCTGGTGGGCACGCCCTTCGACCAGTTGCCGGCCTGGGTGGCCGCCTGGACCAAGGTGGACCCGACCCTGGTCAGCGTGCTGGACACCAACAAGGACGGCATCCTGCAGCTGCATGAAATGAGCATCGGCGGCGACATCATCACGCTGGCCACGCCCGAGATCGGCGGCATGCCCTATGTGGTGTCCGGCCTGGTGGCAGCGGGCGGCCTCGCGGCGGCCCTGTCCACGGCGGACGGCCTGCTGCTCACGATCGCCAGCGCGCTCTCCCACGACCTGTACTACAAGATGATCGACCCCAAGGCATCGACGATCCGCCGCGTGACGGTGTCCAAGATGCTGCTGCTGGTGGTCGCTCTGGCCGCGGCCTATGTCGCAGCCCGCAAGCCGGCGGACATCCTGTTCCTGGTGTCGGCGGCCTTCTCGTTCGCCGCGGCGGCCTTCTTTCCTGCGCTGACCCTGGGCATCTTCTGGAAGCGCGCCACCGGCCTGGCCGCCTCCCTGGGCATGGTCGCCGGATTGGGCATCACGTCCTACTACATGATCACCACGCAGCCCTGGCTGCGGGGGCTGTTCGGGGTGACCTCTCCGGTTCAATTGTGGTGGGGCATCCAGCCGATCTCGGCGGGCGTCTTCGGCGTGCCCCTGGGCTTTGCCGTGATCATCCTCGTCAGCCTCGTCACGCCGCGACCCGGGGCGCAGGCCGAGGCGCTGGTCGACCGCATACGCTACCCGAACCCCAAGCCCTGAGTCGTTCACGGGCCGCCCAGGGGGCTTGAAGGTGATGCGCCTTCATCATGCGAAAGCCTGCCTGCGGGTTTCCCCTTGGTTTGTCAGTTTCGGTTGGATTCGAGCAAGTCTGGGGTCAGAGGCCATGCGAAGAATGGTTTCGCTTGTCCACACCGGACATGACCTATTTAAGGAGACAGACATATGGCCAATCCCGCCGACCAGCGGCCGATGACGCCCGAGGAAAAGAAGGTCATCTTCGCCTCGTCGCTCGGTACCGTCTTTGAGTGGTACGACTTCTACCTTTACGGATCGCTCGCCGCGATCATCGCCAAGCAGTTCTTCTCGGGCCTGGACCCGAACGCTGCGTTCATCTTCGCGCTGCTCGCGTTCGCTGCTGGCTTCATCGTGCGCCCCTTCGGCGCGCTGGTGTTCGGCCGCCTGGGCGACATGATCGGCCGCAAGTACACCTTCCTGGTGACCATTCTTCTGATGGGCGCGTCCACGTTCGTCGTGGGCATCCTGCCCAATTACGCCAGCATCGGCGTGGCCGCTCCGATCATCCTGATCGCGCTGCGCATGCTGCAGGGCCTGGCCCTTGGCGGTGAGTACGGCGGCGCCGCGACCTATGTCGCGGAACACGCCCCTCACGGCCGCCGTGGCGCCTACACCGCCTGGATCCAGACCACTGCGACGCTGGGCCTGTTCCTGTCGCTGATGGTGATCCTGGGTACCCGCACCGCGATCGGTGAAGCCGCCTTCGCCGACTGGGGCTGGCGCGTTCCCTTCATCCTGTCCATCCTGCTGCTCGCGATCTCCGTCTGGATCCGCTTGTCGATGAATGAATCGCCGGCCTTCCAGAAGATGAAGTCCGAGGGCAAGACCTCCAAGGCGCCCCTGTCCGAGTCCTTCGGCCAGTGGAAGAACCTGAAGATCGTGCTGCTGGCGCTGTTCGGCCTTGTCGCCGGCCAGGCCGTGGTCTGGTACTCGGGCCAGTTCTACGCGCTGTTCTTCCTGACCTCGGTCCTGAAGGTGGACGGTGCCACTGCCAACATCCTGGTGGCCCTGTCGCTGATCATCGGCACCCCGTTCTTCGTGGTGTTCGGCGCGCTGTCCGACAAGATCGGCCGCAAACCCATCATCCTGGCCGGCATGGCGCTGGCGGTAGTGACCTACTTCCCCCTGTTCAACATGCTGACCAACGCGGCCAACCCTGACCTGGCCGCCGCGCAAGCCAAGAACAAGATCGTCGTGACGGCTGCTGCCGGTGACTGTTCCTTCCAGGGCAACCCCGTGGCGCGCGAGATCGACTTCACCAAGTCCTGCGACATCGCCAAGCGTTTCCTGGCGCAGAACTCCGTGAGCTATGACAACGCCGTCGCCACCGAAGCCGGTCCGGCCAAGGTCAAGATCGGCGAGAAGGAGATCGTGGCGCCCGTGGCCAAGGTCGTGAACTCCAAGTTCGACGAGGAGAGCACCAAGGCCATCGCCGCCTTCAAGAAGGAGGTCGCCGACGCCCTGAAGGAAGCGGGTTACCCCGCCAAGGCCGATCCGGCCAAGGTGGACAAGGTCACCATCGTCGTGATCCTGTCGATCCTGGTTCTTTACGTGACCATGGTGTACGGCCCGATCGCCGCGATGCTGGTGGAACTGTTCCCGACCCGCATCCGCTACACCTCGATGAGCCTGCCGTATCACATCGGCAACGGCTGGTTCGGCGGCCTGATGCCCACGATCGCGTTCGCGATGGTGGCGCAGAACGGCAACATGTACTATGGCCTGTGGTACCCGATCGTGATCGCCGCGGCGACCTTCGTGATCGGCCTGCTGTTCGTGCGTGAGACCAAGGACGTGGACATCTACGCCGGGGATTGATCGCCTCGGGGGCCGCGCAAGCGGCCCTTTTTGACTTGAACCTTCTGGAGAAATTGGCATGTGGAAAATCGTCGTGGGCTTTATCGTGTTTGCAGCCCTGGCCATGTTCGTGATCATCAAGGGCGGCAACAGCCTGGACATGAGCGGGGAAAAGCACGACACGGGTCCCGCTGATTCCCACAAGCCGGCGGCTGCTGCCTCGGCTGCGGCTTCCGGGGCCGAGCCTGCGGCTTCTGCTGCGTCTGCTGCCAAGTAATCCAGCGTTTCTTGCTGAAACCGCGTGGCTCCCTTTTGGGGGGCGCGCGGTTTTTTCTTTGGGAGGCGTGGGTGCATGCGGGCCTGCACCCGGGCACGGGACGGGGGCCGGAGCTTCGCGGGCGTCTGCCCGGAGGGCACTACCACCCCTTCGTCAACCCCACCCCCTCACGCCCGCCTGGAGGGCAACCGCGAGTGCACCTGCGCCCGGATACCCCGTCCCCCATCCCTCAACGAACAAGGTGGGAACACCGATAAAAACCGCCTGCAAACCAAAGACCGAACCCCCGATCTCCCCGCGCCTGACTCGGCATGCCCCGATCCCTAGAATGTTTGGCCTTCACACAGAAAGACCGGCTGCATGACCCAGGGAACGATCCGCATCCGCGGCGCCAGGCAACACAACCTCAAGAACCTCGACCTCGACCTGCGCACCGGCGAACTCACCGTCGTCACCGGCCCCAGCGGCTCGGGCAAATCCAGCCTCGTCTTCGACACCCTCTACGCCGAAGGCCAGCGCCGCTACGTGGAGACCTTTTCCGCCTACGCCCGCCAGTTCCTGGACCGCATGGACAAGCCCGCCGTCGACCGCGTCGAGGGCGTGCCCCCGGCCATCGCCATCGACCAGACCAACCCGGTGCGCTCCTCGCGTTCCACCGTGGGCACGATGACGGAGCTCAATGACCACCTCAAGCTCCTGTTCGCCCGCGCGGCCCAGCTTTTCGATCGAAAGACGGCGCAGCCCGTGCGGCACGACTCGCCCGAGACCATCTATGCGCAATTGAAGGAGCGCACGAAGGAGAACGATCCGCGCCTCGTCATCACCTTTCCGGTGGAATTGCCCGCCAGCACCACGCCTGAGGAGGTCGAGCAGTGGCTGGCCGCCAGTGGCTTCACCCGCGTGCAGGCGCAGCGCGAAGTGGCCACGCCCACCGACCCGCGCAAGATGCTTGATGTGGTAGCCGACCGCTTCCGCCTGCAAGGCACCGAGAAGATCCGCGCCATCGAGGCCATCGAGGTGGCCCTCAAGCGCGGCGCGGGCCGCCTGACCGTCTACGCCCAGACGGGTGAAGAGACCTGGGACCTCTGGAAGTTCTCCACCGGCCTGCATTGCCCCGACAGCGACATCCGCTACGCCGACCCGCTGCC
>JACCDW010331189.1_pt1 | contig 11171 bp, 9 predicted proteins | sample 7449781 | NCBI WGS metagenome assembly JACCDW01 (sample SAMN15323449, study PRJNA562643) | freshwater metagenome | isolation source: river surface water | place: USA:Blue River Watershed | collected 2017-08-18
GGATTTTTATTCTAGTGGTTAATAACTTTTGAAATTCATGAAATTGAAGTTAACACCAAGTTTCGTCGCCGTTTTAATTTCTGTTTATTAATTTTGGCTGGCCTTTTTTTACAATGAATATGGAAGTAAGATCGTCGTAGCCTCTATCTACAATTTCGTGGTCATATTCCTCAATAATTTCACCGTCATATAAATAATCGGTAACTATATTAAATTGAGGCCTTCCATACAAATCATGCTCAATAAATTCCGGAAGTTCTATAGGAACAGATACCTCTGAAAATTTGTTGCTAATAAAATCACCGTCATTTGGTTTAAAGGTAAATTCAATAGAAACTTTACTTAACGACAAATAGACAAAGTAAGCACCATCCTCATAATCGCCGCTTTCGTTTTTAAATATTTTTATTGGTCCGTCTTCGTGAATTGAAATAATTCCTTCATTTCCAGAATCTCCTTCATCACCACTATTTATTACTCCCTCGTACTCCCTCATGCTACCGGAACTGTTAAACCTCAAATCCAAAAGATCATCGCTCATTTCTTTATTTTCGTGAGCTTCCTGTAGTAAGCCCATTTCTAAATCGTCTAATTTGCCGAACAATATCCGACCGCCTGGTTCGGTCTTTATATAAATTCTTTTTGAACCTAAATTACTCTCTAATTCATCTTGCTCATCATTTTCGTTGTCTATATTTTTATCTAATGGGCTAGGCCAAGAACCCCTATTATTTTGTTCGTCATCTTCAATATTAGGTAGTTGACTAATGTCAATCCCATTTGTTTGAATAGTGCTAACGGCTACTGGCGAATAACACCTTATTGAAAGTTCTACTTTAGCCGCTTTTAGTGATTTTTCTTTAGTGTACCCATTACCTTGCAATAGACTTATTTCATTTGGCTTCATTTGCTCGTATCCGCCAGCATCACACAGTTCTCTACCAGATTTATCGGCAACATCGGCAATGATTTTTACTTCATGTAATGGTAGATTTGTGAGGTTTTGAATTAATGTTCTGACTTGAACTTGGCAGTCTTTATCACTATCGGGCTCAGTTTTATAGACGCTACCACTTAAAAGTTGCGCAGATTCTCCTATTTTAATAGGTTGAATAGGGACGACTTGAAAGGCCTCTGTAGGAATATCAATAGAGCCAAGTGACACGAACTCAGCTTTGCAGGCGGTAATGGTAGATACGATGATGGACTTTTCTGGGTACTGCCCCAAAAGTTTTAAGTTGGCTGCTCCAAAGTAAACGTCTAGCTCAGTATCGTCGTTCGGTTCTAGGGTTTGTTCAATTGAATCCGTGCTTTGTTCAAGAACTTGGCCGTCGAAGTTGACTAGTTGAGTTGTGACGGCAAAATAGTCCCAATCTTGTTTCGTATTGTTTGTAACTAAATACTTTAATTCAATACGAATATCGCCGTCATCATCGGGTCCTTCGCCTTTTTTTTCTATCAGTTTGAATTGGCAAGGTGGTAAACCTAAGGGGCTTTGAGATGAGCCTACTAAGGTTGGGTAAGAAGTATTACTTTCAGTAATTGAGGTAAGCTGGGATCCACATGAACCGCAAAATTTTGCACCTGGTTTGAATGAGGCTCCGCAATTTGAACATGCCATGAGTAACTCCTAAGGATAGTTTAATTAGTTAGACTTTTCGATTTTAGTTATGTCCGCATTTAAAGCTGATTTTGTAAGCTCATAAGCTGGGCTGTTGAGATTAGTTTTGATTGCAACCAAAAAGGCCCCCTGCTTATTGGATAGCCTACTAGGTAATCCGCAATTGCATGCTACGTTTTGTCTTGTATAGTAGACATGCGGATTCTTGATCTGTAGCATATTAGAGCGTAATCATTTCTTTGGCTTTTGCAGGGTTGCCTGGAAAAAGTAGGGAATAAGCCAAGTTATCAATCTCATCAATATCAGCAGGATTGGCCTCATACGCTTTTTGAAGATGACTAACGTCATCACTAAATGCTTGCGTTTGGATTGCTTCCAACGCAAATAAGTTTAATTTACGATTATATATTCTATCACTGACCTCTAGCTTTTGTTGTTGAAGGCTGTGAACTACTTCTTTAAATTTATCTAAATCTTCTTTTAATTTTTCTGATGATATTGTTTGAAAGAGGCATTGAATATTGTTAATAAAATTAATTAATTAATTGTTATTAATTAAAATATCAATAACTCATGTCATCAATAAAACAATTTTTCGCCAGTGGGCGAAGCTTCGACTACTGCCAAGCTTTCCACGTAAAACTTCCGTTGGTGATTTGATGAGAGGGCTTGCTAGGCTAGGGGTTGATACGACAACGAGGACGATACAAAAAGATTTAAATGTTCTAGCCTTGTCATTTTCACTTTTATCGGATTAGGCTAGGTCGAAGAGATGGTCGTAAGCAGACGATGCGCCCCAACTAAGTTTGCCAAATGATGATCAGTAATCTGCGATGGGTTTTTTATTTGCCAGACATTATCTGAACCAGATTCTTCCTAAATCGGTATCTTTTTACCTAAGGCCTTAGTTTGAAGCAGCAGGCCATACCTTCTCGGCTTTGGGTATGCCAGCGCAGACCTTAGCTAAAAAATACGCGTAGAGAGCAGGACGTTAAGTCTGATGCCTCGTGAAATTAAGGGACATGTACTCGAACTGATTTATGACTCATTAACAAAAAAACGGTGATTGGAGTTGAAGTATTCATCGCGAAGTGCTCAAACGATTAAAAGCTATGTGGTTCATCCTGTCGCACTCGTTTTGGTTGATTCAGTCAGCTATTTGGTTGCTATTTTGACCATCATAGGGACGTTAGCACCTTGCATTGCACCGTGTTGAAAATGCTTTGCCTGTAGATGTTGAAGATCGAATACCTGAGAGATTTGATCTTGACGACTATATTGGAAAAGTTAGCTTTGGCCTCTTGCGTGATCAAGCTAGTTTGGTCTTGCTTTTTCGAATGAAATCGAAGTGGGCTTCTCATTTAACTGAAACACCTTTAGGGGAAGATCAAAAAGAAAAGTATCTGGAAAACGATTAGAGCGAGATATCAGTATCTGTGAACAATAAATCGCAGATACTTTGATGGCTAAGGGGCTTTGGACCTGATGTTGCGGTGAAAGGGCTCGATGGATTGGTTGTTGAGTTAAGGGAAGAGTCCCGCTTAATGGCTGAGCAGTATGCAAAGGAACATTAATTTATTATGCTAGTTAGTATGAAAGGAAATGGCGGCACTTGTTGTAAACGACAAAATCTGTCGGACTCACCAGATAAAAAAAGTCTTGGCAACAAATACCAGTGAACCAATTTTGATTAATTCTTTTTAAAAATATCTTAATAAAATCGAATCTTGCAATTTTATTACTTTTTTATAGTTAGATGTTAATCGACGCCTCAAAAAACCTCCCACAACCCAGAAGAGTTACGCGATGATAAACTAGTCAAATGTCAGATTGATCGCATATTCAAATTAGAGTTCAATAAGAAGCTCCGAGAAAACGAATTTAAATTTCAACACTTAAAAAGTTGCAGACAGTACGCTCACAAAAAAAACTAGAAGCGGTTGTGAATGCCAGTAGTAAGTTTTATTACTTTTAATTTATTTATAAAAATCTGCTAGTTCAGGTTTGAATTTTACTTAATCTAATGATGACTATAGAACAGCCACGAAAACGCTTCGTTCCAACAATTGAAGGTATTAGGGAACTCAGTATAGATGATATAAAAACTCTTCGTATAAATGCATCCAATAAAAAAAATGAAGAAATCGTTGAATTCTGTGACTTTGTTCTTAAAGAAAAGCACGATGAGAAAAAATATAAACTCCCTACCGGTGCAAGAAGGCGTTCAATAAATTTATCCGTAATACGCTTGTTAGAAAAAGAAGTCGAGGCATTACTTGAGGTGTTTGCAAAGGAATTGCTGGCAGAGTTTGATCTTTCTGTTGAAACAGCCATCGCAGGATCAAAAAACACAAAAGGTTTTCGTCCGCAAAAATTGCTTGGTGCAAAAAATAAAGCTAAAACTTGGGGCTGGCGAAAGCGCGGAGAAGTATCAATTGGTACTTACATATCGTATCGCTTGCGGAATATGAGGGTAAGTTTGGCCTATGTGCTAGAGAAGGATTTTCCGTCAGAAGCTGGAAGGTGGTTAGTTAACGGACCTGAAAATTTGATACCTGGCTATAAGCCATTTAGAAGTTTAATTTCTGAAAATTCGCTAATGCCGATTGAAAAATCTGAGCAAGGCGGATTGTCTTTTATTGAATTTGATGAAGCTAAAAATGCTTTTCGCGTGTTACTCAAAAAAGTACTTGAACAAACATAACTTAAATTTAATTTAAAAGAAAATGGTAATTACATAGGAAAGTTTTGATAGCTACCTAAGTGACAATATTGGTAAGGTTTAACTTAAAAAATATTTTAAATCTTTTTAAGAAAAAACTAGATCCAAAAGGAGCTCCATTAATCATTGATTTTAAAGTTTCCTTAACGTCCTATCACAAGCTTGCAAATGCAGAGAATGATTTGGACCGTAAACAATTTCTTATTGTACACATCATATCTATCCGCAATCATATTAAGGGACTATCGTGTAAAAATTATCAATTGATGCATGGGGTTAACTCAATTGATTTTTTATTGATGTTCTTGCCGGTTGAACTTGCATTTATGGCAGCTGTTAGTCAAGAAAAGGGGCTTTTCATTGAGGCTTAAAAAAACGTTATTTTGGTTAGTCAATCTACGTTGTTTTTTTTCTTTCGGACAGTTGTCCATCTTTGGCAGAATAGGAATCAGTTTAGAACGATAAATTTTTATAGTTGCGCTGTAATAATATTGACTTTGAGTTGTGTACTATTTCATCTTTATATTTTTGGAGACCTAAATGCCTAAAAATATTGCCTTTAATGTTGATTACAGCAGAAGTAATTTGGCCTCAGTCATCACATGGGTAGACTCAAAAAATAAAATCGAAGATTGTGAGCCATTCATAGATTTTATTAGATGTGATGACGGGAATGAATATCAGTTTTTGCACGCTGACGAAGGCGAAATAATCAATTCTTCGTTATTTATGTTTGAAGCTATAAAAAATAATGATAAAAAAGATGAGTATTTATTATGCTATTCGGCAGATTTCGAAATTTCAAACTATTCCGATCACATTAATTTTATTAAAGCACTTAAAAATTCAAAAAATCAGATAGAAATAGTACTCGGTTTTAAAGATGCAAAAGGTAACATTCTTCAGGACTGTTTCGAAGAAAATTCAAATAGAACAGCTAAACTTGTTAAGTCTTAAATTTTATCAATTTTAATTTATGAAATATTTCCATTAATTTTTATTGTTGGTTTATTTTAACGTGTCTGTTGACGAAAAATTTATACTTTCAAAGCGCTTTTAATTTTTAAATTGATCTATGCATTTATTATTAATCTATTTTTTTATTTGATATTTTTATAATAAATCTTTTTACATATATTTTTTATTAATAAAAAATTATTGAGATAATATGAAAAAATCGAACAACACTAAAAAAAATATTCAACTTGAATTTGATATCAAAAGAGCCTTGGTAGAGCCCGATGATGATAATTCGTCTGCGTTCATAAAAAATGTTTTGGAATTAAATAAAAAAATACCCAAAGAAGCTGAAGATTTATTGCTGGGGAAAATGGTTTTTGAATGGGACTGGAGTAATGGAGATGCGGACCCAACTGCGTTTTTTAATAATGACGATAGTTTTGATTTTCAGTGCACTCGAAGAAATACGGTCTTAGAAATCGGCGAAGATGATGAAAAGTTGGTTTTTAGCGCGACTGTGAGTTTTGCGCTTGAAGGTAAGCAGGGCATAACTAAGGATGAATTGAGTGAGTGGCTAAGCGATAATTCAATTTATGCCTGTGGATATATAGCTGCAGGGTGGAGTATTCTAGGCTCAGACGGTGAAAACATAAGGGTTAAATCTATCGATGGCTAGACAAGCTATCTTTGGGTAGAAACCCTATGAATTTTATTTCAAACTTAACGACATCCTCCCCAAAATAGCTGCCTTATCTAACTGAGAGATTTCAGCTCCAGTTAGGTCATAGATAATTGCCCTATCAGGGCCGCAGTTAATAACTAAGCCCTCGATAGCGTAGTAATACTTCGCTATATCTTCTTTTTGCCTATTGAGCGCTGCAAAGGCATAGGTTTTGTAGTCAGTGCTGGGCAGGTTATCCGGGAAAGTGATCCGAACAAATCGTCCTGCATTGCAGATTGCGGCAAACGTGATTTGGCGGGGTCTGCCTCTTTCTCCTGTGAGGACGATGGCATGCGGCTTGAAACTCTCGCGCCAGGCTTTATCAGCGTCTGCTGCGAGCTCATTTTTTGAGTTCGTTATTGCGATTTCTATCTCGGGATTCGATAAACTTAGCGCCTCGGGAAGTTTATCTACGAGACTGCGGCTGGATACAAAATCACCATTGAATAATTGTTCCATCCTTCTTAATCCCTTAGAGGTATTAGCCATTCCAGTTCGTGCGATGACTTGGGCTAATGACAGGCCTAATTCACTGGCGCGGGATTTAATCAGAGTTTCTATGGGTAGTGGCGTCATGGTAAATCCTTCTGATTATTAATATACTAAGTTTGTTGCCAGATCATTATGGCCTGTTACTGAGACAATCTCTCTCATAGATTATTTTTACTATAAAAATTCAAAAACGTCGATTAATTTGAAGTGCCGAGGGCATACTTTTTAAAGGTCAAATACCGCACACTAGGTATGTTTTCCTGAAATAAAAAACTCATTAGGCGTCCAGTGCACCTAATTAAATCGCAAACGTTTTTCTCGTCAAGTGACCTAGCTGAGTTTGTCGTCTGTTGACATGCTACGTCGTTAAATCTGATTAATCTTGATACTGAACAGAAAAAAAACTGAAATGGAAAAACGCTTAATATTTTGCAGGATCATGGTGAACTCCATGAAAAAAATTACTTGGCTCGCTTAAAGCAATAGAGCCGGCAAGTGGTTGAAGTCCCTGCCAAACTTACAAAATCAGAACGGCATCGTTTAACCCATGAGATGATTTAATCTGACTAGATTTTTAGTGCCACTTTAAGAGAGGAAATTTATTTACTTATTTTTTCTTTAATTACGATAATCTACTGAGATTCAAATCTTTTAGTTGATGATCATAATAATTCTAAGGTTCAGCGGAATCATCTTTCACAGCAATGGCAAGTCTTTTAATTGACAATTAAATTCGTTATCGCAAGAAATGTGAAATGCCCACCATCCCCAAAAACCTGAGGGTTTATTTTAAGCTATTCGACTTATCAAATTATCTGAAAATTTCTCGTTACTAATAAAGTTCTCACTTCTTTTTTTCGTTCATCTCATCAATCAAGCTTTCAAAACATTCCTCTGTAGTTAAAATATCTTTATAGTCATTTTTATAAATCGCCCGTTCATAATCTTCTTTAAATTTGTCTATTTTCTCAAGCGTAGGTTGATACTCTTTGACTGCTTCTTTCCGCTGTTCTTTTTTTTCTCGTTTATTTACTTTATTCATAAGTATCTTTCAATGAATCGGAGGCAATGCAAGTTGATATTTAGCTTTCTAATCTTGTCACTTAAGCATCCAGCTCCGCCGCCCAACACAAAGGATCTGGCAAAGTAATTTGCTCAGACGTCTTGATCTCCTATCAATTTAGGGCTATGGAATGCGAGAGTCACGAATGATATTTAGGCTCGCTTCTATATTAATAGTGTCGTAGTTTCAGTTATGACTAATAGGTTCAGTCGTAGTTCTGAGTTTTTATTGCTTGGTTGTTTAAGCAAAAACCCCCATTTCTTTAATTAGCTTTGAGAATATCGCTTGTTATTTATATTGTCTAATTGGTAGAAATTCTTCTGATTAACAGCTACACAGGCTCCTTAAAAAACCATTAAAATCAATGACTTATAGTAAAAAAACGATTTTGTGTAATAAACTGTGTAATTGAATCAAAAGTTGCATAATGCAACTTTTCGGTGGTTTGATCCAAATTTGGGTTTGGCGAGAGAGAAAATCGGTTCATTCAAGCAACTAGTATTGAGGATGAAAATAGATTTGATTCACTAATATTTTTGGAACACTAGACGAGATAATAAAATCATAAATCATTTACATATAAAGCGTGACACTGGATGAGTCTTTTTACTACTCTTGTGTTGTAAAAATTGGCGTAGAAGTGTGACGATTTGTTTTGGTTTAAGACGTTGACCTCGGGGCATAAGAAGTACTCCTTTCTAAGACAGATTAACAAAACTACTCTCTTATAAAGTGGTACTAAAAATCAAGTCAGATCAGTTGGCGTTTCATACTCATTAGAATTCTCTTATCTTGTGGTCCTAAACTAACAGCAGATCAAGTTCAGAAAGCAGATACTAAACAATATTGAAAAGTTATATATTCATATATCAACGTTTAGTTGGCTTAAGCGTGATTACACTTCTATCAACAATTGGTTGCCATTCAAGATGTTGTTTTAGGAACTTCCAGGCTTCATCGCTAAGCGTTACCGCCCCACGATTTATGGCCGTATCCATAGCTATCATAAATTCCTCTATCGTTCTCCAGGTTTTTTGCCTTGATCTTTTATTAATATTTGAAAAAAGCACAGAACCTGTCACGCAATCGATAAGTTTTTGCTGAACATTCACAGGAAGACCTACTGCCTCTACACTTCGTAGAAATTCAATTGCATTAACATTTAAATTCTTATCTGATGCCTTTGTAGTAATTGATGGATCGGGCCATGACATATTTGGAAGCTTCGCTGGTTCAGAATATCCATCATTCCAATTTGCAACCGTAAAATGATCCAGTGCTGGATTAACAAATTTTGATACGCTGCCATGATGTGAAACAACTAGCTCGTACTTTGCTCGAGTCATAGCAACGTACAGCTTGCACAAATCTCGGTACGCTTCCTCACTCGGAAGGCCTGGGTGAGGAATAATATTTTCTGTGCAGTTCAAAATGACAACTCGGTCGAATTCAAACCCTTTTGTCTGCTCAAGATCAGAAAGAAAGATCTGCCCGCTATTAAGCGTAGTATCGCCTCTTAAAACAGGCAGATTTAACTGTTCTCCAATCTTCTCAATACCGCGCAGCGTAAATCCAGCGAATGCGATACACAGTTTCGCGCGTGCATCTTCCAAGCAGATTGCATCGCAGTAGCCTTTGGCATGACTCAACTCATCTTCCAGGCTATCTGCAGACAACACTAGAGGTTTCGGTGATGAGAAATTGGCATATTCAGGGTTTATAATTTCAAGATCAACTAAACCTTTTGACTGAGAGTCGTAGTTACTCTGCAAAATATGGTGTGCGGCAGTAAGTATTTGCCGACTGTTTCGATAATTTTGATTTAGTCGCACGTGGCGACTCTCAACTGAAATCTGTGCATCGGTCAGGCTATGAACTTTTGTATAAACACTTTGTGCAACATCCCCGCAAAGAAATAGATCGTTTTCACCTTTTTCTGCAAGTTTACGAATAATCGATAGTTCTAGCGTACCAAAATCTTGTACTTCATCAACTAGAATTGATTTGAATTCGGTCGTTAACTTATCAACATGTTTAATCAGCGCTGCAGCAATACCCATCGCATCGATAGCGCCAACAAATTTCATCTTCTCTTCCCATGCTTGCAGGCCTTTGGTTACTTGAACACGGAAGTTCTCATCGAGCGCCACAATCCGACCCTTCCTCTCCATTGAGAGATACAAATCCCGCTTAACTGGAGGTAATGCGCTACGGATATAGTCAAACTCCTGTTTAACGTAATCCTGAGGAAAGATACCGCGACCGAGGAGCGACTGATGCAGCGGCCAAAATGTCATGGCATCTTGGTTATTGTTCTCGCATCTGTAGTACTCTTCCCAAATCTCTTCAATGTGGTCACTGACCGCGTACGGATTGGTTACAGCCGTGATCTGGTCATATAGCAGATTACTCTCTGGCTCGATACGTATTAGCAACTCCCTGCATATTTCCCAAAACGACGTAATCCTCAAATTTTTTGGGAAATTTCCAGCTTTTGAAGAGCTCACAAGATCATTAATTAATTTTGCAAGCGATTCATTTAGGGTAAGAACAAGAATTTTCTTGTCTGAGTATTTCTCGGCCAGACGAAGTGCCCGGTGAATCAAAACACATGTTTTGCCCGATCCACTGACCCCTGCCATTCTCGTCGGTCCAGGAAAGTCCTGATCCACAAACTTTCTTTGGTCCGGATGAAGATAAAGCATCCATTGTTGGAAATTTGCAGTTTTGACAAAATGCTCAAATAACTCTTGATCTACATCCTCTAGACGAACTACACGGTCACCGGAGACTATGCCATCCTTCTCGTCAGGCTTCAGAGCTGCGATAGATTTGACATCGCCGGTAAACAGGTCAATTCGGTTTTTCGCACCTATGACGTTACCATCTCTTAGAAGTAGTAATACGTCTAGTACTGCCAATTTCTGTAATTCGGCTGGAATACGATCTACCAGCTGCATAACATAGTCGTCATCAGCAAGTGGACCAACGTCAAAAATTTGACTTTTGAACTCGTCTGAAACCCCCTCTAGAAGCTTGTCTACATATTTCCTCGAGAGGCTACCCAATAAATTATCGGGGGCTCCAAGATCCATTCCAGTATGAATGATCAGGTTTTCTTCAGGTTTGGAGATAAAAACAGGCTCAACCACATGCCCATTACCAACTCTCTTCGCAATGAAATCTATACCTCGATTTTTATCAAGCCATTTATCCGCTGAATTGTGATCTCCAGCGAATAAAAACATGCAGATATCTTTATTCACAACTGTAACAAGTCGGGCGCGGCCTACCAAGTCATATTTTCTGCAGTAAGGGATGCGGTTCTCACCTGAATTTGTCATTCCCCTCGAAAAAATTTGGCCAAATTCATACCCGCTCTTGGCCTTGCCCAGCATGGCGAGTACGTCGTCAGCTGCGTTTTTGAAAGGACCTCCCTTGCCGTACAGCGTCTTCAAAGAATGCCCGAACTGGTCATATTCCATGTATTGCATAGACATCTCACCAAAAGTATTTTTTTATCCCATAGATCAGCTAACTACTAACAGCAGAGAGGCTAATTTCTTTGCCTAGTTTATCACCATACACAGCA
>JACCDW011067018.1_pt1 | contig 11171 bp, 8 predicted proteins | sample 7449781 | NCBI WGS metagenome assembly JACCDW01 (sample SAMN15323449, study PRJNA562643) | freshwater metagenome | isolation source: river surface water | place: USA:Blue River Watershed | collected 2017-08-18
AAGATATTTTGAATAATGGGACTCAAAAAAAAGATAGGACAGGCACTGGTACTCTTTCAGTATTTGGTAGACAAATTCGTCATAAAATGTCTGAAGGATTTCCTTTATTAACTACTAAGAAGATGGCTTGGAAAACAATGGTAACTGAATTACTATGGTTTTTAAGAGGTGATACCAACATCAAATATCTTGTTGACAATAATTGCCATATTTGGGATGGTGATGCTTTTATGAGATACTACAATAGCTTTCCTACCCCAGGAAAATTATACGAGTATGAAGGTAACGCTACGGACCTTATAAAAATCACAAAAGAAGAATTCATCAACAAAATCAAAACAGATGATGAGTTTGCTAAGAAGTGGGGTGAGTTAGGTCCGGTGTATGGTAGACAATGGCGAGGATGGACAGGGAAAAACTTATCGGCTAAAGGAAGTTTATCAGCATCAACAACATTTGGGAGCATTGACCAAATCACAAACCTAATCAACGACCTTAAAACAAATCCAGACTCAAGACGCTTAATGGTTAATGCTTGGAATGTAGGTGAGATTGACCAAATGGTACTTCCACCTTGTCATTATGGATTTCAAGTTTATACTACAGAATTAACTTATGAGGAGAGATATAAGATTTGGTTTTCAAATAATTATGAAACTGGTATGGAATATAATGAGGAAATTAAACCAGATTTTGAAAATGAATATTATATACCAACTCCAAGTAGAAAGATTTCTCTTATGTGGAATCAAAGATCTGTAGATTCTTTTTTGGGTTTACCATTCAATATATCCTCTTATGGATTACTACTTGAGATCATTGCAAAACAAGTAAATATGGTTCCTGATGAATTGATTGGTAATTTAGGAGATACGCATTTGTATAGTAATCATATTGAACAGGCTAAAGAACAGATTTATAGAACACCATTTGAATTACCCAAGTTGAAAATTCTATCTACAATAGTAGATGATGTCTCTAACTATGAATTTAGTGATTTTGAATTGGTTAATTATAATTCACATAACTCAATTAAAGCGCCTTTAAGTAATTAAAAAAATATTTATTATATGAAACAAGAAGAAATAGATCCAATTTATGAATTGATAGTATCACAAATTAAAATGATAGATAGAAATGACTTATCAGATCAAATAGATCAAAAACCGCAATTTAAAGAAGTTGAAAAACAAATGGTCTACATTTGGATTAGACTTTATTTAAAAGATGAAGTTTTAGACATAAAGGAGGGTGATGATTTTATCATAAAATATGATTTAACTGGTGAGGTTTTGAAAAGTAAATTTATTTGTTTTGGTAAAAAGAACTCTATAAAAGATTCAGAATTTGAAAATCAAATTCAAATGATGTTAGAAGATGATCCAAAAACTTTATGTTTAATGGTAAGTGAAGATACAATTCAAAATGATGAGAGTATTCCATTTATTAGAAGTTTATTCAAGGTTTCAAAACACTATGCCCCTCAGGTTTATAGTAGAGAAGATTTATTGTTCACAAATGTTAGAACTGGACAATCTTTAGAATATATTGATTGTGATTTCTAAACCTAATTGTTTTTTTTCATACAATAAGTCATGTTAATAGATACTCAATATTTAATTAGTAATAGAAAGCTAATTGTTAGCTATGTTGATAAACTTGGTGATATTAAATTAAAATATTATGACTGGGAAACACCATTGAAATATGTAACTTGTGAGGATAATGATCCTCAGAAGCATATCGATTATAAATCTTGGGATGGTAAGAGTGTTAAACAGGTTGAAGTTAATCATCCAGATAGATATGCTGTATATGAGTTCTTAGATGCTCTTCCAGAAAAAGAAAAGGATGAAATTTTTGAATTCAATTTGCCTAAAATATTTTTTATAGATATTGAAACTGAGATTGTTGATGGATTTCCTGAGGCTGCTGATGTTAAAGACGCATCTGGTAATGTAATTAAGGAAGGGGCTTCTACACAAGTATTATCTATATCAATTGTGTATGATGATAAGATTATACTTCTTGGTCTGAAAGATATGCCTCAAGATATGCAAGACCGTATATCATCTAATACTAATAAATATTTTGAAAAATCTAAAGTTGAGTATAAGTTTAAATACATCAAATATGATGATGAATTTGATATGATGCATAACTTTTTTTATAAAATGGTTCCAAAAATGCCACTTATTACTGGTTGGAACTTTTTGAATTATGACTGGTTATATCTAGTTAACAGATCTAGAAAATTATCTAAATGGGTAAATGGGAAAGAGATAAAAATCGACCCATCTGTCTCATCATTTACTAAGAGAATGAATAAGGTTTGGTCTACCGAATATGAAGTTCCTGCTCATAGAATGATTTTTGACTATATGCAACTTTATGAAATATGTGATACTTCTATTAAGGTTAAAGAGAGTTCATCTTTAGACTTTGTTTCAAATAAATTAGTTGGTGTTGATAAAATTAAATATTCCGGATCATTGCAAAAACTCTATGAGGATGATTTTGAAACTTTTATGTATTACAACGCTGTTGACTCCGTTTTGGTGCAAAAGATACATGAGGCTAGAAACTATATCTCTATTATTTTCGCTATTTCTTCCCTCGCTAGAATTCGTGTTGTAGATATCGTATCTCAAATGAATAATGCTCTTGGATCACTTGCTATCACAGAGGGTGTTCTCAGAAATAGATTCAGAGATATGGAGAATATCATTCTATTTAAAGATGAGAATGCTGTTCGTGGTGGTGAGTCTGGTATTGCAGGTGGTTGGGTAAAAGACCCGGTTGTTGGTATGAATAAATGGTGTGTTATCTATGACTTTGCATCGCTTTATCCAACAACTCAACTACAATTCTTTATTGCTCCTGAAACATTTGTTGGTGTTAAGACTGAGCAAGAAGCAGATTATTGTTTCAATGGTAATCAAAGGATCAAAATCGATTTAGATAAGCACGTTGTTTGTGTAAATGGTGTTGTTTTTGAAAAACGATACTCACCGACTCTTAAAATGTTGGATGATGTTTATGCTGACCGTAAAAAGAATAAGAAAATCATGATGGCTAAAAAAGAAGAGTATAAGGCCGTTATGGATGAAATAAAAAAATTAGAATCTGAATTATAAAATGTCACTAAAAAAAGATTTACTTAAATATCAACCACGTAAAGAGCAACAAGATTGTTTGAACTTCATTGATGAAGAATATAAAAAAAACAAAGAAAATAAGTTCTTTCTTCTTAATCTTCCGGTAGGAACTGGAAAATCACATTTAGCTTTAATGATAGCTGATTGGTATTCTAAAAATGTTAATTCTAACGCTAAAATTGATATTATTACAAACAGTAAAATTTTACAAGATCAGTATGTAGAGACATATGAGTCAATCAATGACTTGAAGGGTAAAGAAAATTATGAATGCTCTCAATATTCTTGCTCTTGTGCACAGGGTAATGAGTTTAATAGACTTAATAAATCTAGTTGTGATTTTTGTCCACATTCATCAGCTAGAGATGGATATGTATCAGGTAGAATTTCCTTAACTAATTTTTACCTTTATATTCTTTTTCAACTGTATATGACAAAAATGATGGATTCTAGAGGTGGTAATGTTTTAATAGTTGATGAGGCACACGATTTTGATGATGTGATGTCTGATTTTATCACAATTAAAATAACAGAAACAGTTATTAAGAGATTAAAGTTTGCTAATGAGGATAAAATAATAAAAGATCTTAAAAAAATTAGCAATATTAGCTCTTATATTGATTTTTTAAAAGAATTACAAGGTGAAATAACCACAACTATATCTGATGTTGAAAAATCTTTAAATGCTGAGAAAAGAAATGTTAAATCAGTTAAGAGGGAGAATGCTGTTAATAAATTACTCGGTGGTAAAAATTCAGATATTAAATTAATGCAGGTTATTACCGATCTTCAACAATATCAATCTAAAATTGAAATATTCTTAAATGAGTATAAATCAAATCCTAATAATTGGGTATTAGAATCAAACTACAATGAAAAAACTAAACAAAAGGAGTTATCATTAGAACCAATATGGGCATTTGATTATCTAGATAAGTATGTATTCTCTAAGTATGATATGGTATTTCTAATGTCTGGAACTATTCTCGATAAGAGCTTATTTTGTCAACTAAATGGACTAGATGTTGAAAAGGCGGTTTATTACTCAATTGAGTCACCCTTTCCTGTTAAAAACAGACCAATATACTATATGCCATTAGGAAAGATGTCATATAAATCAAAAGAAGATACTTTTAAAAACTATGTAACATTTATTCAAAAAATATTAAATAAATATCCTGATAAGAAAGGTATAATTCATAGTAATTCATTTGAGTTAGCAAGTTGGATTGCTAGAGATATTAAAGATCCGAGATTGGTCTATCATGACTCTTCAAATAAAGATGAGGTTTTACAGCAACATTATGCTACTGATAAGCCAAGTGTTATAGTATCTCCAAGTATGGATACTGGTGTTAGTTTTGACGATGATAAGGCAAGATTTCAAGTAATTGCTAAAATTCCTTACCCATCATTAGCATCTCAAAAGAATAAATTAAGACAGAAAAATAATCCAGAGTGGTATACTTGGAAGACTATTTCAGGACTTATTCAGATGACAGGTAGAGCGGTTAGATCAAATGAAGATTACGCTGATACAATTATAATTGATGGATCTTTTTCAGACCTTTTAAAGTATTCTGGTCATTATTTTCCACATTGGTTCCAAGAGGCTATTAAAAAGGTTAGTGTTAAGATTAATGCCTAAATGATTTAAATATCTCTACGCACTTTTCAATAGCTTCTATACCTTTTTGGTCGAATTGAAATTGTTTAGACTTAGCACTTTTTACTAAATCGGGATTTTGATATTTTGATTTTCTATCATCTGGTACAGCCCAGAGATTTACAGCTGACCATTCATCCTGAGACATTACTACTTCTGATAATTCCTTTTTATGTGTAGATATAAAATCATCTAATGTTCCTTTTTCAAAGGTTATTGTGAATCCGGCTGGAATACTTCCCTGTTGTTCTTTATTTACATCTAATTTTAAAATTGTTCTTAAATTTTGATATTCTCTATTATCTTCACAATTAGGTATCATAGATTCAGTGTCCCATTCATAGAATTGAAGACCTAAAACTTTTTCTACATATTCTTTGAATTCTTCAAATGACTTTACATCTTTATTAAGTGATACTTCATTATCTCTAAATTTTAATACAAATTGGCAATAGTGTTTACCATCCACTTTACCCATATAGACGTGCAAACTATCATTTATAGACTCATACCCGATTGATGATATTCTATTATTTAATTCAATAATATCTTTCATGAATTGAATTCTATCTGTTTCAAATATTTTACCTCTTATAGTTAAAAATCCTTGAAATATATCGGAATTCATTTCATATCCAGAATCTTTAAGGTCTAATAAAAGATCATCGATTTCCTGTTTAGAAAGTGACTCATTGAATTTTATAATTCTCATATATTATATATTAAAAGAAAAAACCCACTCAATGAGTGGGTTTTAATTATTTCTTTTTCTTTTCCATTGATTTCTCAATCTTCTTAGCTATTGCCTTTTCCCAACCTTCAATTTTTTTATTCTTATTTCTATCCGCTAAGTCTGGTCTTTTTAAACCTGATTTTTTATATGAAACTGGTTTTGACTTTTTTGCTTCGTCAAATCTTTTTATGAAACTATCTCCCTCTTCTTCTTCGGAAGAATCGTAATTATCTTTTTTATCCCAATCACCTTCTTCCTCATCTGATGAAAAGTTACTTTCACTATCCCAATCACCTTCTTCAGAAGACATTTCATCCGGCATAACATTTGTCAATTCTTCAGAATCATCAGATTCTAACTCATTAGCAGATCTTAATTTTTTTGAGTAGTCAATAAATTCTTGCTCATCAGAATCAACATCTGGTGAAAGATAAAAGTTTTCGAATTTCTTCAAGTGTTTCATATATAAGGTTTTTATTTTAATTATATATTAATGTAATTAATTCAAAATCTTGTTTTTTATATATAATGAGATGAAAATCTTAAACTTTTTTGATTTTATTTTTGAAAACTTTAAAAAAATTGAAGTTCCTTTTCAATTTTGTACAGAATTTGACTATGTTATAAGAGAAATTGATAGTCCTATATCAAACGCATTTTTTGAGTTAAGATTAAAAAAATGTGATATATCACTAATTAATATTGGTGAGGAAACAGATACCGCCACTTTCACAACTTCAACTAAATTATCTCAACATTTTAAGACTGAGAGTGAGAGAGAATTAACTACTTATATACAACCTTTAACTAGAAACACTGAAATTTACTCTAAAAATAGAACAACTATTAAAATAGGAAGACTTATTCGTAAATTATTCGGTACAAAATTTAGTGATGTTGAGATTGAGAAGTTTGTGAACCAATACAAATCAAGTTTAGATTCTAAATTAACACATTTTGATATTTGGGAGGGAAGAAGAATTTCAGAGGGATATAGATCTAAAAATTATACTTATGATGGGGCTAGTTCAAATCCTCTTCTTAACTCATGTATGAATGATGAACTACATTTAGTCGATTTTTATAGTTATGTTCCAGTTAAGCTTCTTGTTATGCTAAATAGTGAAGATCATATTTTTGGAAGAGCTTTGATTTGGAAGACAGATAAAGGACTTTTTATGGATAGAATTTACTGTGCATTTGATTCAGACTATTATAAATTTATTGACTATGCTAAAAAGAATAATATAATTTATAAGGCTGAAAATAAAAGTGGATGTCAGATAAAATATGTAAAGGGTGGTGTTACTTCTTGGTTTCCAATGATTATTAATTTAAAATTTAAAGTTGAAGAGTATAATCTGGATGATTTTACAGGAGACCCGAAAGATTTTCCATACATGGACACTTTTATTTATGGTCAAAAGAATAGATTATCTAATTTTGAACCTGTTAATGATAATTATTATGTCTTGACAGATACTGATGGTGGATTTTTAGAAGTTACTCCTGTTTTTGATATCAATGGTCAAAGAATTGAGACAGATCAATTAGATGACTATGAGTGGTCAAATACTCAAAATGGTTGGATTCATAAACAGAGTGGCATTTATGTTACATCAGTAGCAGATTTTTTATCACTTGACTATTTAAAAGATCCTAAAAATGGATTTAATTGGTCATCAAAAACCGGGTGGATTAAAAATGAAAAATAATATATAAATAATGAGAGTTTTGAGTTTTGAACAATATCAATTAGCAGAAGATTTATCTAATTTTATAGCAAATCCAACTATTAATGAATCTGATAATAAAGATTCACAAATTAATGGTATCTTAAAGAAATTATCTCAAGACTTAAAGTTTAATTATGGTTTAGTTTTTACTTTTGGTGTAGGTGTTAGAGTTATGTATCCTATTGTTGAGGGATTGATATCTAATGGTACATTAAATATTGAACCAACAATGGAGAATATTATACTTGTTTGTATAGCAGCTTTAACTATTACGTATTTAGAGGAGTCTAAAAATAAAGCAGGTGAAAATCAAGTTCCTTGTGATTGTGAAAATAAAACTAAAGATTGTAAAAAGTGTGGTGGTACTGGTATGATTCAAAGTATAGTTAGTAAAAGTGATGCTAGAACAATTCTAGAAGAACTTAAGCTAAGAGGAATAGGAAATGGTATTATTAGAAAAATGGTTGAGTGTTTTATATTTTTAGGATCTGTTTTAAAGTCATTATTTAAAAACACACCATATATAGTAAATGGTCTTATTGATATGCTAGCTTACACATCAATTTTAATACCAGCTATGAATGGTATTAGTGCTATAGTTGGTAAGTATGAACTTAATATGGACACTTTAGTTGGTAATTCAGCAGCTATTGCATTAGGAATTACTACATTCTTATCTAAATACGGATTTGATTGGTTAGTTAAAAAGTTTAAAAATAAATTTGGATTTAATACTAAAAACTTAGATGTGCCAACAGTTGTTAAACCATTTGATGTAGAAACCGACATTGATGATTTAGAAGACAGTAAATTAATTAAAGAACAATGATAAAAAAATATTCTAACTTTAGATACTTTTTTTTATTGGAGTCACTTTTAAAAGTAGATCCAGATTTTTTTACTTTAATAAAAGATACTTCCTCAAAAGATCCTATCGCTAAAATGTTATTGGGATTAATTGATCAAGATATTACTACGAATGTTAATTACTTAAAACCATCTGATAAAAATGATGATGTTAAGTTTGTTAATGATACACAAGTAAAAAGATTTTTAGATGTTGGTCAAGATCCTTTTGATAGAGCAACAAACAGTGCTAAAATTGGTAGAACAGTTAGACAAATATTATCGGCTAATAAAATAGGCTTTACTGACCAACAAATTGAAAAATTTGTTAATACTTATAAAAATTCTTGGGATAAAAAGTATAAGAAAACAGGTGAGGGCCTTCACTTAATATCTGGTGAGGAAATTAAACACTGGTATCTTGAGAGTACCTATGTTCCAGGAGGTGGATCATTGAATAACTCTTGTATGAGATATCAAGAAACTCAAGAATTTTTAGATATTTATACTGAAAATCCAGATGTTTGTCAATTACTAATACTCGTTGATGATAAAAATAGATTATTGGGTAGAGCACTTCTTTGGAAATTAATACCAGGTACTGGTAAATCACCTTATTATTTAGATAGAATCTATACAAGATTTGATAGTGATGCTGAGAAGTTTGCTGATTGGTTTAGAGATTTCTTAAAAGTAAAAGATGATAATTTTAGTGCACATTTTCATGGTATAACACAGGGTTGTAGAGTCAAATTAAAGAAATGGAAATTTAAATTTTACCCATATATGGACACTTTTGCCATATTAGACTATAATGATGGTATTTTACTTACATATGATGGTGAAGATAGAAAAAGACTTCAATATCATATTCAAAATACTGGTGGTCATCCGAATGTCCCTGGACATCAATGGTCTGAAAAACATCAAGCGTGGATACTTGCTATGGAGGCTATTTGGATTAATGATTTAGATGATTATGTCCTAAAATCAGAATGTGTCAAGGATTATAAAAATGAATTTATTTATAAAGAATTCGCTGTCTATTCTGACTTCTATAAAGCTTATGTTAATAAAAACACCGCTGTTGAAGAAGAAGGATTTGGATTGGTCGATAGTGATGATGTCTGTTATGTATATGATGGCATTGAGAATGGAAAACCTACTAAAAAGAGAAAGTTCTTATACTCACTTTTAGGTGACTCAGAATATGGAAAAGTGGAAAGTGGCTATAGCTATTATTGGTTAAATAAGAAGTTTTTAACATATGATTGTTATTCAAATGAGTTCGTAGTTTTAACGGATGATGTATTTGAGGACTATGAAAAATTATACCCTATTAAAAAAGAAGATTTTGATAAAATTAATGAAGAAAGTAAATGGTTTGATAATGTTGATTATTATTATGACTCATTTGGTATAAATGATAAATATACTAGAACACCATTAGTTCTACACTTATATGATGCTACTAAGGAAGAAAGAAGATATCTTGTACCAGAATCATTTATGAGTGCTTTTGTATTTAAGCCAGGTAATGATTTTTTGGTAATAAAAAAATCAACCTTTTTAACAGGATTTAAGCAAATGTGTTATGACTATACTTTAGAGTTTTTAAAGAAGATAGAAGTAAGTAGTCCAGAAATGTTAGAAAAGTTAGAATATATTAATATTGAATTAAATAGTAGATCAGGTGATTATAGAGGTTTGAATAGAAGCTACATAGAGATGAAAAAGTATGGTAGTTACATGGAACTTTTTAATTCTAAAATTGCTGAGTTATTTAAAGAAAATAGAATTTTAGAAAATTTAGAAAGTGAGAGTTCTGTGAATAAGTTTATAGATTTCATAAAAGAACAAAGGCATAGTTTTAGTTTCTTTGTTAACTATCAAGAACCCGATGATGAGTTAATTGAGGTTGAGTATAACGATGAGGATCTTAGAGAGAAGATTCTTAAATTTATTGATGTATTTAAAAAACAAATAATCTTCTCTGCATACTGGTATATACTTATAAATGATATGGATTATGTTGAAGAATTATTGAGTGGATATTGTGCTCAAAATAAATTACAACGATCTTTTAGATTAGTTAAATATTATGTTAGATTTGGGGATGTTGGTGGTGATTTTGCACAAACTGTTGCTTATGCTAGAAGAGAGTTTGATGATAAATATGAGTATAAAAAGATTTGTACAGAGCAAAATATAAGTATTGTTTCTTGGTCTAAAAATAGCGAGGATGTTTTTAATAATTTTTTATCGAAGTTAAAATAAGAAAAAAATCGCAAACAATAAAATATATTTTCACTATAAAATCAAAATATATTAAACTGTATGACCTCGTCATTAGAAAAGGTTTTTTTTAACTACATATTAAAGAATAAGAAGTATTTTGAAATTATAAGACCGTATTTTTTTAGAAATTCTGAAATTCAGCTTGTATTCGGTATAATACGTGAATACATGACTAAGAATTCAGATGCACAAATACCAACACCGAGACAAATTCTCGATATGGTAACTCTCGAAGATAAAGAAGGAATAATAACCAAAGAAATTTTAAAGTCACTACTAACAGATAATCTAAAAGATTATGATGAAAAGAATTTTATTGAGCCTAAATTCAACGCTTGGATTTTATCTAATAGAATTAAAGCCGGTACTGTCGATATTATAGATGAAACCAGAAATTTTGATAACATATCTGATTTTGATTCAGCTATAGAAAGGGCTAATAAAATTAGAGCAATTGTTGATGAGATGTCATCAACTAATTTTGTTGATGATGATGATTTGGGCTCGGACTTTGATGAAGCTGAACTTCACGTACAAGATAGCTCAAGATTTAAAGTTAAATCCGGATTTGAAACAATAGACCACATTTTAGGTGGTGGTTGGGATATCGGAACTCTTAACTGTGTGATGGCTGAGACTAATAATGGTAAGTCATTGTGGATGCAGAATTTTGCAATAAAAACAGCCGATGCTGGATACAATGTTTTGTATGTTACATTAGAAATGAGTGAGCG
>JACCDW011134651.1_pt1 | contig 11169 bp, 8 predicted proteins | sample 7449781 | NCBI WGS metagenome assembly JACCDW01 (sample SAMN15323449, study PRJNA562643) | freshwater metagenome | isolation source: river surface water | place: USA:Blue River Watershed | collected 2017-08-18
CAATTATAATTTAAATAATATAAAAAATAATCTAGAAAAAAAAAATAGTAAATTAGAAAATAATGTAGTAAGAAATAATGTAGTAAGAAATAATGTAGTACAAATGAATAATCAAAAAAATAATAAATTGGAAAATAATGTAATGATGAATCAAAAAAATAGTGAAAATAAAAAAATAGAAAAGAAGGTAAAAAAAGAAAAAGTATATGAATTAGTTGATTTTCCTGAAACAGGTCAAAGTTATGGTGAATATAAAGGTAAAACACCTAAACAAGCGGCTCGAAAAGCATTTTCACGTCTTGCTCGTATGTCAAAATTAAATAATTCAAATCAAAAGTTTATTGTATTTGTGATTAAAGAGAAAGGTGGAAAACAAAAAGAACATAAATATATGGGACAACGTGTTCGTCTCGCAAATGATGGAATTAAAATTAAACGTGGTAATCAAACAGTTACTATAAAATATAAAAATATTGTAAATAAATATAAAGATCTATAATTATTTTTTAATAATATTATTTTAATAATATTTTTTATTTTGTATAATTATATAATATAAAAAAATGTCAAGTATACGTGATAGACAATTACGTAGAAAATTAATATTTAGTAAAGAAGATCATGATACAGTTGTTCAAAATTTTTTAAAAGAAGAAGAAGATTTTAAAAAAATAAAAGAAGATGAAGAAAAAAATAAAACAGAAGTTGAAATGAAATTAAGAGAAGAAGATTTTTTAAAAAAGAGAGAGAATGAAGAAAAAAATAAGAAAGAAATTGAAATAAAATTAAGAGAAGAACGTAGAGAAAATATAAAAAGAAGACATGAAGAAAATATGAAAAAAAAATATGAAGAAAAAATGAAAAAAGATCAAGAAGAGAAAATGAAAAAAGATCAAGAAGAAAAAATGAACAAAGATCAAGAAGAGAAAATGAAAAAAGATCAAGAAGAAAAAATAAAAAAAGATCAAGAAGAAAAAATGAAAAAAGATCAAGAAGAAAAAATGAAAAATAAACAAATTATAAAAAAAGTATATTCATATTCAACAAATGAAAATAAAATTATATATCCAACAAATATAAAAAATAATAATGTTGTAATAGTAATTGCTCATTATAATGAAGATTTAAATTGGATTCATAATTTAGAATATCCTTATATAGTTATATCAAAAGGTGGATTACAAAAAGAACAAATACCAAATAAAGGTAATGAAGCATCATCATTTTTAGAATATATTATAAATAATTATGATAATTTATCAGAATATACATTATTTGTACATGGTCATCGTACTAGTTGGCATCATAAAACAAATACAGATGAAAGAGTAAACAAAAAACTACTATTTAATAAACCATATTATAATATTAATGAATTAAAGATGGATAAACAATTAGTAAATAATGAAGAATATATAAAAATGTTAGAAAAAAATTGTAATATTAATTATGACCGAAAAAATAAACATACTTATCGTGCTGGTGCTCAATTTTATGTACATAAAGATTTAATATTACGTAATTCAAAACAAGTATATCAAGATTTTCATAATTATTTGATGAATAGTAAGATAGGATCCTTTTCAACAGGACGATTTTTTGAATATACATGGCACATTATTTTTACTCACGGATTAAATGATATTGAATAATTTATTAATAATTTTCTTCAAGTAAGTAATATTGAACGCGTTTTACATAATTCTTTATCTTTTCCCAATCTTCACGTTTATACTCTTTTTTAATATCTTCTTTGATTCGAGCATTTGTTTTGCTCGAATAGTTCCAAATCAATTGTTGAATATACTCTTCACTAAATTCAGGATACTCTTCTTTAATATATCGAATGATTTGAGGAGCGCAATGAAAATCAATTGTTTCAATAATCCACTCATTTAATTGTAATGTGTTAATACTTGCTAGCATAATTGGTCGAACCGCATTTTTTAACAAATAATTTGATGTATTGGAATCAGGTTGATTCCAATAATTCGCATAATTTTCAAGCATATTCATATCACACTTCATTCCACCATATGCTTTCCGCAAAAGTAATGAATAAATAAGTGATTGAACCATACTATCTTTTTTATTTGCCGCATATAAGATCTTTTTTATATCATTCTTTTCATCCATACTTTTTATAGATATATTATGATAGATTGGTATATTTGACATTACATAAACAATTCCCATTAAATATTCATAAATAACACGATCAAATTTAAAATCAGGCATTGTAGAAGCAATCATAAACCACACAAGTGTTGGGAAAACTTCATGAACACAAGTATCTTCTATCATAATGATGGGTAAACGTCGTAAGAAATCTTGAATATCAAGAGTCATATAATGAAAAGCGCATTTAACGGCAACACTGGGGTTTTTGCGACGAATTGCTTTTTGAAGCAGTGATTTTAAATAACCGACGTTTTTATACTTTTTTTCTTTATCTAATTTGTATAAATGTGAATATGTAATAGGATCATTTGTATCAATATCACGAAGATGTTCAAAATGTCCACATAAAGTAATTTCAATATTGCTATCTTTCCAAATAAATGTTTTTTTAAAATTACAAAGTTTTGGTTTTTCATTTAAAAAGTGTGCTTGAACTTTTGGTTTTTTATCATACCATTGTAAATAAAAGTAGGAATAAATAATATTTTCTGATAAACTTTTATGATCATTAGAAGTCGAAACTGTACTTCCTTTATTTATAAAAGAAAATAATGTAGTTTGTTTCATACTTATGTATATGAAGTAATAGATAGAAGAATAGTGAAAAGAATATAAAAATCACTTTTTTTATTTTTTTAATAAAAATAATAAATCATTCTTTATTATTTTTATATCTTTTTATTATAAAGATAAAATGATAAAGTAAAAAAATGGAAAAATATGAATCAATCAAAAAAATAGAGAAAAGCGCAATTGATTATACTTATCAATTAAAATTAGTAGAAAAAAAATTAGAAATTATTGAGAAAAATATAAATGAACTTCGTCTTTATATGATTCAAAATGATATAAGAAATATGAAAATCAATGATTATTTAATGTAAATTAAATTAATTTTGTTTTTTGATTCATCACTTCATGAGTGATGCGCTAAAGTGGCATTTTCAAGAAAATGTTTTCTACAAACGGCTTCATATACATCAGCACTTCCTACAACAGTTTGACTTTCATCTTTTGTAATACGCATTGTAAAATTAGCAGGAGTTCCATCACAACATCTTTTACAAAGAGCGCTTAACTTTACCACTTTTTCCGCATGTGGAATGAGACGTAGTACATCACCAAAAGGTGCGCGACGGAAATCTCCATCTAAACCACCGGCAATGACGTGTTTTCCGTGATTATCACACCAATTAACAATATTATCATAAGCATCGCTAAAAAATTGAAGTTCTTCAATGACGATGACGTGAGCATTATCAAAACGTTGTTTGAAGTCGTTATTTTCGGAAATTTCAGAAAGTTTACTAATAATAATACAATCATCATAACTCATTTTTGTATGAGTTGTAATTGTATTGGATCCGTAGCGATTATTGATAATATGGTTGATAACTAAAACATTTTTGTTGAGTATTTCGTAGCGTTGAATTTGGCGGATAAGTTCGGAAGATTTTCCGGCGTACATAGGACCGATAAAAAGTTGGAGACTCATTTTCTAATTTATTTTTCGGAAAAAATAAAGTAATTCTATTATTACAAAATATATTTTACGAAATATATTTTATGATTCATTTTAAAAAAAGGAATCATAAACTTTTTAAAAATCATTTTTTAGAAATAATGAAAAAAATAAAAATTTATGTAAAAAATAAATTAAAATATTTTAAGGAGAAAGATAGCAAATAAAGTAGATTAAAAGTAATTCCATAAATAAATATTTTTTAATAAAATAGATATTAATTAACTCTTGAGATGAAATATTTCTTTCAGTAAGTTCTTTTAATTTTTTATCTATATCTTTTATAATTTTTTCATCACTCATACTTAAAATAAGTGTTACAAGAGTATTATTTAATTTATCTCTGCCACTATTTCCATAGAATTTTAATACATTATCTAAATCATTTTTACAAATGGTTAATAATTCATATTCTAATTCTTTTACTTTTTTAACAAAAGATTCTACATTTTTATCTTTATCTTTCTCTTTTAATAATGTTTCATAAATATGTTCAATAAAGTAAGTACTTGAAATATTTTTTGTAATTTCATTCGGTTTAATAACAGGTTCCGTACTTTTACTTCCTGAAACTTTTGAACTATTTGTTGTTTTAGAAGCATTTGATACAACAGTACTATTTGTTGATGTTTTTGCCACATTAGGTACAACAGTGCTATTTGTTGCTGGTTTTGCCACATTAGGTATAACAGTGCTATTTGAAACTGGTTTTACTACATTAGGTACAACACTACTATTTGTTGCTGGTTTTGCCACATTAGGTACACCAGGTGATGTTGTAGAAGATGTTGTATTTGGTATTGGATCACCACCGCTTTGTTTAACTAAATGTCCATATTTCTTTTTGTAATATTCAACTTTTTTGTCATTAATTTGTGAAGTTGTTAAAGTGCGATCATAAATTTGTTTCATAAAAGATATCATTTCATCTAAATTGCGTTCATCTTTAATTTCGCTTGTTAATTTACCAAAATTAATATTGGAAGGAATATGATGAACACCAACATTTTGACCTTTAAGTACGTCGATCATAGTGCTGAGGGTGTATTGTTTATTACGTAATGCTGAATTATTCATAGGTTGAACAATGGGTACATTTTCGAAACGTTTTTGTAAATAGCGAGTAATACTTTTCATAATATCGACTTCTTGAGATCGATCTGGTCTTTTATCTTTAATATAATCGCGAATATTTTTAATAATTTTGTAAAGAGGATCATTAATAAACATTTCGTAAACATTATTGCGAATATTTAATTTTTTATTTAACTTATCGCGAGTCACTTCGCGTTTTGTTAAAGCACTATAAATGGAAGACAATAGTTTAGGTAACTCTTTTGCTTGTATGAGAATGGAATCTTGATGAGTGCGTTTTTGTGTAAGAATGGCGGTAATGCGTGTAAGATTTTTTTTGGCGCGTTGGACGAAACCTTCTTTGGAAGATACAACGGATGTAATTTCGGCGGGACCTTCTTCAATTTCACGACGTTCAGTAGTTAATTCTTTTAATTTTTCCTCTAATTTATTTTTTTTTTCTCTTAAATCTTCTAAAAGATTATATGCTCCTAGACTATTCTCATATTTTTTAAAAGCTGTTTCATATTCTCTAGGATAAGGTGGTGGTGGTAGTGATGTAATTCCTTGTTTTTCATAATACCAATTAGTAAATGGCTTAGTTCCTGATCTTATGTTTTTAAACTCTTCATTACTCATCCCCAATTCGGATAAATTTTTTTTGTAAGTTCCTTCCTCTCTTTTAATATCTGTTTCTATAGATGACAATTCATTTTCAAGACGTTGTATTTCACCTTTAAGACCTTGTAATCTTTCTCCTTTTTCTGTTTTAATATTCATTGCGCGTTGTTTATCTTCTTTTAATACTTCAATTTCACTTTCCGCATTTTTAACTTGAGACTCATATGATTTTTGAATCTTTTCAAGTAAAGTAATTTCATCTTTAAATTGATCATTTAAATTAGAAACAAAATCAGAAATATTTTTCATATCTTCACTACGAATAGGATCAAATTGATCTTGTTTTATACCTTCATCCATCGAAATAGAACGGAAAAAGTTGAATAATTGATCAAGTGGTTTTATTTGTCCATTTTTTTGAAGATTTTCTTGTAAAGTGAAAAATAATAAATTTGTTTTAAAATTAATAGGATTTAATATTCTTTTTTTAATATTATTACCAATTTTTTGTCGTGTATTTATTGAAATATTATTTTCAGTTAATGATGATAAATTTTTACTTGTATGTTTATATAAAATATTTTCATAATTTTTTAATAATTTTTTATTTTTTGTATTTGTTAACGGTGTTTTTGTATGATATAATATACTTAATGAATGAAAAACAGTCCCTAATTTATTTTTTTGTTCTCTTGTTGTAATAGCTTCTTGTGAAGATAAAATGATATTTTTATATTCTTGATTTTTTAAATTAAAAATATCAGAATATTCTTTATAAAGACTATTATAAGCAGTTTGTAATTTAGAAGCACCAATAATACCACTTTTTCGTTTTTCCTTTTCAAAAGCATTTCTTGCTTCTTGTAATTGTTTAAATAAATTAAGTTCTTTTTCTTCAATACTTATAATTTTATTTATTTTTGTTAATAACTGAGTATAATTTAATTGAAACTCATCTATATGATTTGATGAACTTTTAAAACTATTTAATTGATTGCTCTTTTTAAAAATCAAATCATCTAAATTTCTTATTTTTGAATTAATTTCATCATGACTTTTAGGTAAAGTTGCTAATTCATTTTGAGGTAATATTAAAAGTAAATTTGAAAACTCTTTTTTAATATCAATATTTGCTTTTTTAATGTCTTTATTGCTTTTTTTATTTTCTAAAAATGTTTTATACTTATTCAATGCGTTTAAATGACTTTGTAATATATCAATTTCAAATTTATAATATTGACGAAGATCTTCACAATATTCTTTATCAAAAAATTGTATAACAGATCGAATCAATTCTTTATATTTTGTATTATTTTCAAAATAACTATTTTCAGAATTGCTTAGTTCTTCTTCTAACTTTTCAATTTCACTCTTTTCATTAGAATTACTTTTTGTTCTCTTTTCATTTACATTTGTAATTAATGTATTTATATTCATTAATGCTGGATATACTTTTGGTTCAAAATGAAATTCGCTAAATTGTTTGTAGCGATTGGAAAGGAAAACGACTTTTGACGCAATATGGTTATCGTGAGAAAATTTAAAGAAAGCGCTTTTATATAATTTTAAGATGTAAGGTAATACATCTTTTTTAATCTTTCTTTTTAATTTTGTTTTTTTATTTTTAACTTCTGTAACACCATTATAAAAAGTTTTTCCAAAAACAGATGTTATTTTACTTTGAATATTACTTTGATTAAGATTTATTTGATTAATACTATTTTGAATTAATTTATTACTTATACTTATACCTTGAATATCAGGTTTTATAAAAGGGTTTTGTAATACACATATATCACACGTACTCATATTTATATATAAATAATCACTATTATTTATATATATTTTTTTATATAAAAATATATTTATAATAAATTAAAATGATTATAATAAATCAAAATTATTAAAATCCAAAAATAAACCATTTCCTTCAAAAAATTTAGAAAGGATTCCAAAATCGCCGAAATCTGGAACTTCTGTATCAAAATCATAAGATGATAAATAAGCATATAATTGCTTATCAATCTTCTCTTTTCTTTGTAAAAAGAGATTTAAATAATCTGGATGAACATAATATAAAGCAAAACGTAATCCTTCAAGATCCATATCAATTGCGCGATTTAATACTTCATAAAATGAAACTTCCTTATGTCCATTATTATAAAAGTAATTAATATGTGAGCACATACTTTTACCAATATCATAAATTCCTTTATTTAGTTTAAAAACTTCATTTTGAATATTTATATTTGAAGTTGAAATATCATATAATTTTTTATTTGTAAAAAGATTCATGGAAGTATCATTGGGTAATAAAGGTGTAAAATATTCGTGTGAAAATAAAAATCCAAATGCTAATAAACCATAATTGAATCTACCATTTTCAGATGTTAATAATTGAAGTATTTTACTTTTAAATAAATTATATTGTTTAATAAGCATTTGTAATATTGTTTTTAATCTTTTATTATCAATGTATTTATCGACTAATATTTGAAAAATGGTTTGTTTAGATGATCCACTTGATGATTCAAAGGATAATAAACCTGGTTTTTGAGTATATTTATTAAAATCACGTTGTGTTTTTTCAGAAAGTGCTTTTTTATCGAATTTACCGAAAATATAAGAAACATCGGGAGTTTGTTGTGCCATAATACTCATTTCTCGGCGTGTATTTTCAAATTCATTTGAAATATTTGCTATATCAAAAACAGTGCTACGAATATTAATATTTTCGCGAATTTCTTTATTAATACTTAATTCATCTTTATTTTCTTCAATAAAATATTTAATTTGTTCTACGGTGGAAAGGAGCATTAAAAAGGAGGTGTATACTTCAAAATATTTTTTTGTATAAGTGTTATAGTCACCGATTGTATTAAAATAAATTGCGTTCCATTTAAATAAATGCATTTTATTATTTTGAGAACTTGTAGGAGCATTAGGTGGAAGTGTTGTAGGAATTTTTGTTAAAAATTCTTTTAAAATTGTTTTTAATGAATTTATACTTCCAGAATTTATACTTCCAGAATTTGTTTTATTTTTTAACATTTTTTTTAACCCTTTTTCATCTTTTACTTTTTCATTTTTAAAAGCAAAAATTCTTTTTAAATTTTCATTATTTAAATTTGTACTCATTTATTTTATATATAAACTATTCTATTTTAACTTTATATTTTATTTTTCATTTTCTTCTTAATTTGTTAAAAAAAAGTGGATATAAAGAAATTATAACAAAAGAGTATAATAACTAACATTTCTATATGATTCAACAAAATCAAATAAAATGGATGTAATTGAACTATCTTCAAAAAAGAAAAAATCATCATCAACAACATCAGTAAAGAAAGGTCGTAAAAAGAAGGATGTTGAAGAAACAATAAATGTCGAAGAGATTATAAAAAGTGTAGATAATCTTCTTGAAAATGAAAATATTGAAGAAGAAGTTATTGAGCAAGAGGTTGAAGAAGAAGTTATTGAACAAGAAGTTATTGAACAAGATGTTGAAGAAGAGGTTGAAGAAGAAGTTATTGAACAAGATGATGATGATGAAGTAAAGGAAGAACCGGTTATAAAGAAGAAGCGTGGTCGCAAACCGAAGGGTGAAAAGAAGGTAGAAGAGGAGGAATCTGTTGTGGATGAAAATAGTGAAGTAGTTCATAAGAAACGTGGTAGAAAACCGAAACCTAAGGAAAAGGTGTATAATATTAAGGAGTTATCAACATTTGAGACGTTTGAGGAGGAGAAGAGTGAAACTTTAATTTTACATCTTCCTATTAAAAGCAGTGATATATATAATAATGTACATCCGTCGGGTTTTAATTATGAAAAACGTCCAGTTGCTACGTATTCATTAGATGGTAGTGTTCAAAAGAGTGAACCGCAAAAGATTACGGAAAATACGACATATAATGATATATTGAAGAATAATGTTGTGGAGAAGAAGGATTTTAAGGTAATATTTGAGGATCATAGTGTAGTTGAAAATGAAGATAAAAATGTAGTGGAAGAATATGATAAGAAGGTAAAGGAGTTTAAGGAATTTAAACTGACGAATTTTATCAAACTTGTTCCGAATAGTAATAGTGTTGTTAAAAAAGATCAAATGGATGAAGATGTATCGAATGCTTTATATCATGGAACATCATTAAAGGAGTTGGATGAACAAACAACGCAAAATGTATTTAAACCGAATCCATTTATGGAATCATCGCATATAGATGAGGATATTATTCAGGAGCATACAAATAAGATGAATAAGAAGAATTTAAAGAATATAATGGTAGAATTTATTAATGCGAATATGTATCATGAATGGCCGGATCAAACGAATATTCATTGTTGGTGGTGTTGTCATCAATTTGATGGACCACCGTGTTGTTTACCAGAATATATAAGAAGAGATAAATTTTATGTATCGGGTTGTTTTTGTTCGTTTAATTGTGCTGCTTCTTATAATTTTAATAAAAATGATAATTCTGTATGGGAGCGATATACATTATTAAATTTGATGTATAAGAAGTTGTATAATACGAATTTTGTAAAAATTTCGATGGCACCACCGCGTGAGGTATTGAAGATGTTTGGAGGATATTTGAGTATAACGGAGTTTAGGGATCATTGTATAAAACAGGATCGAGTATTCCAGGTTGTTAAACCACCATTGATATCGATTATTCCGAAGATAGAGGAGAATTTGAATCCAAAGAATAGATGTGCGGTAAATGAGAATATATTACAAAGTACACAAACGAAGTTAAAATTAACAAGGAGTAAACCTTTAATTGGGGAGAAGTCAACAATTCAGACTTTTATGAATATTACTCCAAAAGAGCGTGAATAGAAAAGTATAAGAATATTTATTTAAAATAAAAAGTTATAAAAAGTTATAAAAATCTATTTTTTTTTAATAATTAAATTATTTTTTTAGGAATGATAAAAAAATAATTCTAAGTATATAGTATAATAAAAGAAAACAAAAATGTCAACTCCTTACCCCTGCGTAACACAAGGTTCAATGTACACAAATCCTAACCGTACTCCTGCTGTTGTTCTCCCCGGCGCTAACCCCGCTTGTGGTGATCCCTACACTATGTATGGTTACTGGCGCCGTCGCTTTTGCAGTGACTACAACTACCTCACTTGCTATTTCTATCCTTACACTGATAGCCGTTTCTATGCCAATGGTTATATTAATGTAAAGAATAATAACTGTGACTGTGATTAAATAATATATTTATAAATAAAAATATATATTTTTTAACATTTTTTAATATAAAGGAAATTTTTTATATTAAAAGTATTATATATAAAATAGTTTAAGAATCAAAAATGAAAATCTGTTCTTGGGACGTAGGTATTTATAATTTAAGTTATTGTATTTTGGAACAAGATGATATTAGTAAAGAGATTAAAATTATAAAATGGGATATAGTAAATTTGGTGGATAGTGATGCTCAAAAGAAGAATCGTACATTATTATTTCAAAATATTCCAATCAAATTAAATCAAGTACCTGAATTATTGGAAGTGGATTATGTATATATTGAGAATCAACCGGTATTAAAGAATCCGCAAATGAAGTCGATTCAAATGATATTATATTCGTATTTTCTCTTTTATGGAATTACGGATGGAATTTTAATTCAAAAGACATGTGAAGATGGAAGTGTAGAGGAATATAATCATAAAGTTAAATCGGTTGATTTATGTTCAGCATCAAATAAGTTAAAGGTATATGATGGACCGGAGATTGCGTTAGAAGATTTGAA